>ENA-OPCF01001090-OPCF01001090.1-human-gut-metagenome-genome-assembly--contig:-NODE-1090-length-11914-cov-2.441353_pt1 | contig 11914 bp, 10 predicted proteins | sample MGYA00241077_ERZ501470 | MGnify/ENA primary metagenome ERZ501470 (study PRJEB25962, sample SAMEA2042571) | human gut metagenome | biome: human gut; feature: human-associated habitat; material: faeces... | reverse complement strand
CCAAGCACTGCTCCCAGACCGCCGATGATACCATCAACAACCAGGCTTAAGATCAGGTCACTTGCACCGGCATTTTCAAGGAATCCGCCTACAACTTCCTGAATAGCACCTACGAATGTATCGTTAGTCCAGTCAGTTATGAATGTACCTATTGTAGTTACAGAGATGTAATATACGATCCACATTACCAGCATAAAGATCGGGATTCCGAGGAACCGGTTCGTAACGATACGGTCGATCTTATCGGATACAGTCAGTTTATCTTTTGCTTTTTTAACCGTCGTATTAACGATCTTCTGGATGAATTTGTATCTTTCGTCTGTTACGATACTTTCCATGTCATCGTCATGCTGTTTTTCAAGTTCCTGACGTTTTGTATCAACCAGAGACTGTCCGGAAGCAGAAAGCTTCATAGCCTCTTTTACTTTTTCATCATTCTCAAGGAACTTAACCGCATACCATCTCTTCTTATCATCTGTAACAGATGTAGGAAGAACACCTTTTACTTCGTCGATAGCTGCTTCCATATCTTTGGAGAAGATTTCTTTTGGAAGATCAACTTTGCTGCTCTTTGCAACTTTGACAGCCTCGTCGATCAATTTGTCAAGGCCTTCCCCTCTCAGCGCAGATGTCTCAATGATCGGGCAGTCAAGCAGCATGGAAAGACGCTTGGTGTCAATCTTGATTCCTCTTTTTTCAAGAAGATCAGCCATGTTCAGTGCAATAACAACCGGAACACCTGTCTCGATCAGCTGAGTGGTCAGATACAGGTTACGCTCGATATTTGTTGCATCGACAAGGTCAATGATCACATCTGGATTCTCTTTGAGGACATAGTCACGGCTGACTACTTCTTCCAGTGTGTATGGTGAAAGGGAATAAATACCAGGAAGGTCCGTTACGATAATGTCTTCGCCCTTTCCTTTCTTTCCCTTTAATTTACCTTCTTTTTTCTCTACAGTAACTCCCGGCCAGTTTCCTACGTACTGGTTAGCGCCCGTTAATGCGTTGAACATTGTTGTTTTACCACAGTTCGGGTTGCCGGCAAGTGCAATCTTAATTGCCATTTTTTCTTACCTCCTTAATCCCTCTTATTGTAACTGCGTTCTTCTCCACAGTTGCATTTTTCATAATAGTTCTTACAGAACACTACAGCGTACTTACTTTACCTGTACGCACTGAGCATCGTTCTTTCTTACAGATAACTCATAACCTCTAACAGTGATCTCTACAGGATCTCCAAGCGGAGCAACTTTTCTGATATACAGTTCGCTTCCTTTTGTGATTCCCATGTCCATGATACGACGTTTGTACGCGCTGTCTCCTTCAATCTTTGTTACAACAACGGTACTTCCAACTTTTGCATCACCTAAAGTCATCGTTCTGTCTCCTTTCCGTTATAAAATTTATATAAATATGTGCTTTGCCATATCTGAATTAACTGCTACACGTGCATCTTTGATGTTCACGATCACATTTCCGCCGATTGCAGAAACGATACTTACTTCAGCCTCATTGACAAATCCAAGATTCGCCAGAAAACGTCTTGTTTCTTCGTTTCCACCTATTTTCTGAATCTTACATTTTTCTCCGATTCCAGCCATTGTGATAGGCATCATATGTATCAGCTCACTTTCTTTTATAGTCTTTATTGAGAATTATTTTCTTTATCAAAAAAAGTTCACAGTTAAACACCATTTACTTTTTCTTACATGGGTTAGTATATGCTAACGTTTGTGAGCTGTCAAGTACTTTTTTTCGTTTAATAAAACTATTATTTGTTATATATAACTTCAATCTGTTATTTCAAACTTATATTTGTAGTATATAACCAATGTTTGGCTCAAGGAACTTCTGCATCTCTGAATTTTATCGGTTTTATACGTTACTGTTCACAGTAACTTTTATACAATTATTTATAAGTATATTTATGCATTTTTGTTGTCCCCGGCGATAAAATATGATATTATAGAAATACTATAAAATTGAGTGAAAACCTTAAATTTTAAAGTAATTAAATGAGAAATGAGAAATCATTTTCAATCAGATCATATACAGAAATTGGGGTGTAACAGATGCATACAAACGAGTCTGCCGAAAACTATCTTGAAACAATTCTTATTTTAAGCAAATCTCATCCGGTCGTGCGTTCCGTAGATGTTGCCGCTGAGCTTGGTTTCAAGAAATCCAGCGTTAGTGTCGCAATGAAAAAGCTCCGCGAGACAGATCAGATCACTGTATCTCCGGAAGGATATCTTTATCTGACAGAATCCGGTCTTGCTACCGCAGAGAAAATCTACGAACGTCATCTTTTCCTTTCCGAGTGGCTTGAGAAGCTTGGCGTTAATCCGGTTGTTGCAGCAAGCGATGCATGTAAGATCGAACATGTGATCAGCAGCGAAAGTTTTGCAGCGATCAAGAAACATATTGATCTCAACAGTATGAAATAATCATTATGAAGTGAATGGTACAGAACTGTACAGAATTTAAGAATTTTTCAGAACAGGCAAGAGCCCGGCATTAAGCCAGGCTCTTTTCTAATTTCTCGATCATTTCATTGATATGTTCTTTTGTGATAACAAGCGGAGGAACGAGACGAAGCACATCACTTCCCGCAGAGATCACAAGAAGTCCATTCGCAAGTGCTTTTGTCACAACACTTCCAACTGTCGTACCTTCGATCACCAGTCCCTGCATGAAACCTTTTCCACGACGTGCTGCGACAATCGGATATTTATCCACAAGTGCATCCAGTTTTTCCTCAAGATATGGTGTAAGTTCCTGCACATGTGCAAGAATGTTATCCTGTTCAAAGATATCAAATACCTTGCTGACTGCTGCACATACGAAAGGATTTCCACCATAAGTTGTACCATGGTCTCCTGGCACCAGAGACGCTGCTGCTGCTTTTTCTCCAAGAACGAATGCCCCAACCGGAACACCGCATCCAAGTGCTTTGGCGCATGTCATCACATCTGGCTGCACACCATAAGACTGCCATGCAAAATAATATCCGGTTCGTCCCATGCCGCACTGAATCTCATCAAAGATCAGAATAATGTCCTTTTCGTCGCAAAGTGCGCGAAGCCCCTCCAGGAATTCCTTCTGCGCCGGATAAATTCCTCCTTCACCCTGTACGACTTCTGCAATGATCGCACAGGTTTTATCTGTGATCTGTGCCTTCACACTCTCCAGATCATTAAAGTCTGCAAACTTCACACCGCCGATCAGTGGTTCAAACGGCTCTCTGTAATGTTCTGTTCCTGTTACAGAAAGAGCTCCCATGCTTCTGCCATGGAAGGAATGATTCATCGCGATAATCTCAAATCTTCCTGCTTCTTTGCCATATTTGGTATAAGAATATTTACGTGCAGCCTTGAGAGCGCCCTCAATTGCCTCTGTACCACTGTTTGTAAAGAATGCTTTACTGAGTCCACTGGCTTTGATCAGTTTCTCTCCCGCTTCACTCATTGGTTCATTGTAATAGAGATTTGAAATATGTGTCAGCTTGTCGATCTGACTCTTGAGTGCGTCATCATATCCCGGATAATGATATCCCAGTGCATTTACTGCAATTCCGGCAGCAAAATCAAGATATTTTTTGCCTTCTGTGTCATAGAGGTAGCATCCCTCTCCATGGTCAAACATGACCGGAAAACGGTTATATGTATGCAGAATGCTTTCTTCTGCATGATTCATCTGTTCATTCATGCTCATCGTAGTATTTCTCCCCGTCCTCTCTCAAAATAGCAGTACCGATACCTTTATTTGTAAAGATTTCCAGAAGAAGGCTGTGTGGAATACGTCCATCCAGAATATGTACTCTGTTTACCCCTTCTTCGATCGCATCGATACAGTTCTGCAGTTTCGGAATCATTCCGCCTCCTACATAACCTTCGCTGATCAGTTTTTCTGCTTCATGTACATGCAGCTCAGAAATCAGTGTGTTCGGATCATCTTTGTCTTTGTATACCCCTTCAATATCAGAGAGGAATACAAGTTTTTCTGCATGTACTGCTTCTGCGATCGCACATGCTGCATCATCTGCATTGATATTATAAGAATCAAAGTTTGTGTCATAACCAATCGGAAATACGATCGGAAGGAAATCTCTTTCCAGAAGATCCTGCAGAACCTTCGGATTTACTTTTTCGATATCACCAACATATCCAATATCCTCTCCATTGGAAAGTTTCTTGTGGCACCGAAGCAGTCCACCGTCTTTTCCGCTGATACCGACTGCCTGCACACCAAGAGATTCCACCAGAGTAACCAGTTCTTTATTTACCTTTGCAAGAACCATTTCTGCAATTTCCATGGTATCCTTGTCTGTTACGCGAAGGCCATTGATAAAACGCGGTTCCATGCCGACTTTGTTCACCCAGCGGCTAATTTCCTTACCACCGCCATGAACGATGATCGGTTTGAATCCGATCAGTTTCAGAAGAACAACATCTTTAATGACATTTGCCTTCAGTTCTTCATCCAGCATGGCACTTCCACCATATTTTACTACTACGATCTTACGATTGAAACGCTGTATATAAGGAAGAGCCTCAATAAGAGTCTCGGCCTTGTCCAGATATTTCTGATTTACCATTTTTATTTCTCCTCATTATATATTCTAAAACCTGTTATGACCTGTAATCCGCATTGATCTTAATATAATCATAAGTAAGGTCACAGCCCCATGCAGTTGCTGTACAGTCCCCCATCTTTACATCAGCGATTGCCGTCACTGCATCTTCAGAAAGGATCTTGGTTGCTTCTTCTTCACTGTAATCAACTGCCACACCATTTTCAATGATCTGAATCTTACCTGCTTTACTTTCAAAATACAGGTCTACTTTTTCCGGATCAAACTGTGCGCCTGAATATCCCATTGCGCAGAGAATTCTTCCCCAGTTTGCATCATGTCCATAGATTGCAGCCTTTGTAAGAGAAGAAGTAACGATGGATTTACTTAAAGTTACTGCCTGTTCCTTACTCTCTGCTCCAATGATTCTGACCTCAAACAGTGCAGTTGCTCCCTCACCGTCACCGGCAATTTTCTTTGCAAGTGTGGTATTGATATAGTTCAAAGCCTCGCAGAATTTCTGATAATCTTCATTCTTCTCATTGATTTCCGGATTCTCTGCCATTCCATTTGCAAGTAAAAGAACAGTATCATTTGTAGAAGTATCACCATCAACGGATACCATGTTATACGTATCCTTAACATCCTGGCTTAATGCTTCCTGCAGAAGCTGTTTGGAAATGCACGCATCTGTAGTGACAAACCCAAGCATGGTACACATATTTGGATGGATCATTCCGGAACCTTTGCACATGCCGCCAATGGTAACTGTCTTTCCACCGACTTCAATCTGTACTGCGACTTCTTTTTCCTTTGTATCTGTAGTCATGATTGCTTTTGCCGCTTCGTTTCCGGCTTCCAGAGTTCCCTGAAGCTTCGGTGCCATTGCTTTGACACCATCCGCCAGTTTCTGGATTGGAAGCTGCATACCGATAACACCTGTAGATGCTACCAGTACACTGTTTTCATCCACATTCAAAGTTTCCGCTGCTGCTTTTGCAGTGGCCCGGCAGTAACTGAATCCCTCTTCACCGGTACATGCATTGGCAATACCACTGTTACAGATGATCACCTGGGCACTCGGATGCTGATAAACAATCTCCTGATCCCATTTTACCGGTGCTGCCTTCACAATATTTGTCGTAAAAGTACCTGCTGCCACACACGGTTTCTCACTATATACCATTGCCATATCAGTTCTTCCCTGATATTTGATTCCCGCAGCTGTGGATGCTGCCTGAAAACCTTTTGCTGCTGTAACTCCACCTGTAATGATCTTCATAATATATTCCTCCTCGTCATATGGAATATCCCTGTGTTCTTGTTTCTTTACGGAAGCATCGGAATCTGATGAAGACCTTCCGCTTCATCGAAACCGAACATCAGGTTCATATTCTGTACAGCCTGTCCTGCTGCACCTTTTACAAGATTGTCGATCGCACCCATCATAATGACACGTCCGGTTCTCGGGTCAATCTTGAAGTTGACATCTACGTAGTTGCTGCCCTCTACACATTTTGTCTGCGGGCATACATCCTTGTCCAGAACACGGATGAATGTTTCATCTGCATAATATTTATCATAAGCGGCTCTTACTTCTTCATAGGAAACTTCTTTCTTCAGAGAAGCATATGCAGTCACCAGAATTCCTCTGTTCATCGGAATCAGATGTGGCGTAAAATTGATCAGAACCTCCTGACCGCATGCATATCCCAGCTGATCCTCGATCTCCGGTGTATGACGGTGAGTCGCTACACCATACGCCTTGATGTTCTCATTTACTTCACAGTAAAGGTTCGGAACCTTTGCCCCCCTTCCTGCTCCTGATGTACCGGATTTTGCATCAATGATGATCGTATTCGGATCGATCAGTCCTTCTTTGAGAAGTGGATAGATTGATAATGTCGAACATGTCGGATAGCATCCCGGATTAGCGATCAGTCTTGCTTTCTTAATATCCTCACGATTGATCTCACACAATCCGTAAACAGCCTCATCAATAAACTGTGGAGCTTTGTGCTCGATGCCATACCATTTTTCATATTTCTTTACATCTTTAATACGGAAATCCGCACTCAGGTCAATCACCTTGGCTTTGGAAAGGATCTCTTCATTTACAAGAGATGCACAAAGCCCCTGTGGTGTTGCAGTAAAAATCACATCTACCTCATCCGCAAGTGCAGCCATATTGTCATCCATACATTTTGCATCTACCAGTTTGAAAAAGTTCTGATAAACATCTGCATATTTCTGATCAATATAGCTTCTTGAACCATACCATGCCACTTCTACTTCTTTATGTCCAAGGAGCAGTCTTGCAAGTTCATTTCCTGCATAACCAGTCGCTCCGATAATTCCTGCTTTAATCATTTTTCTCTCCTCCTGAAATCGGAATGTTCTCTCATAAGATGCAACAATTATACATCCTTTATGCATAATATGCAATACATAATTTTTATGGATTTTACATTCTTTTTTCTTGAATTTATGTATTTTTATTGGTTTCTTCCTATTTATATGTGCATTTTTATGCAAAAAAATCTTTAACTTTTTTGCATATTGGTATTGCATATTTATAAAAATTGTTGTATATTATCTTTTGTCGAAGCCCGACATAGCATGAAGATTCAATACTTTATCAAATCAGCGTATGAATCTTTACCTTTTATAATATCAAATATTCATGTATCTGCCAAGTGGCAGAAAATCATTTTCAGGAGGATTACATTATGAAAGAAAAAGTTGTACTTGCTTATTCAGGCGGTCTTGATACCACAGCACTGATTCCGTGGCTGAAAGAAACCTTTGATTATGAAGTTATCTGCTGCTGCGTAAACTGCGGACAGGGTAACGAATTGGATGGACTGGATGAAAGAGCCAAACTTTCCGGAGCTTCCAAATTATATATTGAAGATATTGTTGATGATTTCTGTGACAATTATGTAATGCCTTGTGTACAGGCAGGTGCTGTATACGAACATAAATATCTGCTTGGTACCTCTATGGCACGTCCGGCAATTGCCAAGAAACTTGTTGAAATTGCACGTAAAGAAAATGCTGTTGCTATCTGCCATGGTGCAACCGGTAAAGGTAATGACCAGGTAAGATTTGAATTAGCTATTAAAGCATTCGCACCAGATATGCCTATTATCGCTCCTTGGAGAGAATGGGATATTAAATCAAGAGAAGAAGAAATCGAATATGCTGAAGCAAGAAAGATTCCTCTAAAGATTAACAGAGAAACAAACTACTCTAAAGATAAGAACTTATGGCATTTATCTCATGAAGGTTTAGATCTTGAAGATCCAGCTAATGAACCTAAGTATGATGAAATCCTAGAAATGGGTGTTTCACCAGAAAAAGCACCGGATGTTCCAACATATATCACTTTAACTTTTGAAAAGGGTGAAGCTGTCGCATTAAATGGTGAAAAACTTGAACCAGTAGAAATGTTAGCTAAGTTAAATGAAATCGGTGGTGCAAACGGTGTTGGTATCGCCGATATGGTTGAAAACAGACTTGTTGGTATGAAATCAAGAGGTGTATATGAAACACCAGGTGGAACTATTTTATATGCAGCACATCAGAACCTAGAAGAAATTACTGTAGATAAAGAAACACAGCATTTTAAACAGCAGGTAAGTTTAAAGCTTGCTGATAATATCTATAACGGTCAGTGGTATACACCTCTTACTGAAGCATTACTTGCATTTGTAGATAAGACTCAGGAAAACGTAAATGGAGACGTTAAACTTAAATTATATAAGGGTAATATCGTAGGTGCTGGTGTAACATCTCCAGATACATTACATGATTTACAGACAGCATCATTTGATGAAGATGATGATTATGATCAGTATGATGCTAAAGGATTTATCACATTATACGGTTTACCAATCAAGGTAAAAGCTAAGTTAGATCAGAAGAAAAAGAAATAGGAGTTTAAGATATGGTATTGTGGAAAGGTAGATTTTCTAAAGAATTAAATCATGAAGTGAATGCATTCAATTCATCTCTTTCATTTGATCATCGTATGTATAAGCAAGATATCAGAGGATCTCTTGCTCATGCAAAGATGTTATGTAAACAGAGTATTATTGAAGAGAAAGATTATGAAGAGATTGTAGAAGGTTTAAATGCAATTTTAAAAGAGATTGAAGAGGGTACACTCCTCTTTGATCCTGAAGCTGAAGATATTCATATGTTTGTGGAAAGTGAACTCACAAAACGTTATCCAGTGGCTGGTAAAAAACTACATACAGGACGTTCTAGAAATGATCAGGTTGCATTAGATCTTCGTTTATATGCACATGATGAAATTCTAGAAATCAAGAAGATGTTAGTGAACCTGATTCATACATTAACAGATTTAGCTGAACATAACCTTGATACAATCATGCCAGGATATACACACTTACAAAGAGCACAGCCTATTACTTTTGCACATCATTTAATGGCTTATGCATCAATGTTCTTAAGAGATATTGATCGTTTAGAAGATGTTGATAAGAGACTTTATGTATCACCTCTAGGAAGTGGTGCACTTGCTACAACAACTTATCCATTAGATAGACCATTTGTGGCAGAAGAATTAGCTATGTATGATATTATGTATAACTCTTTAGACGGTGTGAGTGATCGTGATTATGCGATTGAGTTATCAAGTGCCTTAGCCACAATCATGATGCATTTATCAAGATTCTCAGAAGAAGTGATTCTATGGTGTTCATGGGAATTCAAATTCATTGATCTTGATGATGCCTATGCAACAGGTTCTTCTATTATGCCTCAGAAGAAGAATCCAGATATTGCAGAATTAGTAAGAGGTAAGAGTGCAAGAGTCATTAGTGATGTGAATACATTACTTACAATGATGAAGGGACTCCCGCTTGCTTACAATAAAGACATGCAGGAAGATAAAGAAGCTTTATTTGATGCAATTGATGAAGTTAAGCTTTGTCTTCCAGTCTTTACAGATATGATGGCAACTATTACTGTTCATAAAGATAAGATGAGAGATGCTGCTGCAAGAGGATTTATCAATGCAACAGATTGTGCAGATTATTTGACTAAGAAGGGTATGCCATTTAGAGATGCTTATAAGATTACTGGGGAACTTGTAAGATACTGTATTGAATATGGAGAAACATTAGAAACACTTCCTCTAGATGTTTATACAGGTTATACAGATATGTTTGGTGAAGATGTTTATCAGGCTATTTCATTAGAAACATGTCTTAACAACAGAGCAGTTGTTGGTGGACCTTCTCCTAAAATTGAGATGGAGAATATTCATAGAATCAATCAGAAAGTGAGTGGATATTGTGATTAAAGCAGGTATTATTGGTGCAAGTGGTTATGCAGGATGTGAACTATTAAGAATCTTATTAATGCATCCTGAAGCAGAAGTAACAGCTATTTCTTCACATAGCTATACTGGTAAGAAGATTTATGATCTTTATCCTAACTTCTATCAGGTATGTGATTTAGAGTTTATTGAAGATACAGAAGTCATTGAGAAAGCAGATATTATTTTTGCATCTCTTCCTCATGGATTATCTGAAAAGTATGCCAAGACATGTGTAGAAAAGGGTAAGAAGTTTATTGATTTAGGGGCTGACTTCAGACTTGATAAAGAAGAAGATTATCAGAAATGGTATGGTTTAGATTATAACTTACCAGAACTTCATAAGAATCAGGTATATGGTTTACCTGAAGTCAATAGAGATAAAATCAAGGATGCAACTATTATTGGAAATCCTGGCTGTTATCCTACAACTATTACATTAGGTCTTTATCCTTTATTAAAGAATAAGCTCAATGTATCACAGAAGATTATTATTGATTCAGCATCAGGTACAACAGGTGCTGGTAAGAACTTAAGTGATGGTATGCATTTCCCAAGATGTAATGAATCGTTCCATCCTTATAAAGTAGGTGTACATAGACATACACCAGAAATTGAACAGGAATTAAGTAAGATGAATGAAAAAGATGTACATATCACATTTGTCCCTCATTTACTTCCTGTAGACCGTGGTATTGTTTCTACTATTTATGTTCCTGTAGATAAGTCTCTAGAAGAAATCTATGAAACATATGTGGAAGCTTATAAGGATGAACAGTTTGTGAGAGTATTACCTCTTGGACAGGTCGCAGACTTAAAGTTTGTGAAAGCATCTAACTATTGTGATATTTCATTACATATGGATGAACGTGATCATACATTAATTGTAGTGTCTACAATTGATAATATGGTGAAAGGTTCTGCTGGTCAGGCAGTACAGAATATGAATATTATGTATGGACTCGATGAGAATACAGGTTTAAATCTTGTCGCTCCATCATTCTAAGGAGGAAATCATGAAAGATATACTTGGTGGTGTTTGTGCACCAATTGGATTTAGCGCAAATGGTATTCATGCAGGAATGAGAAAGAATAAATCTAAGAAGGATTTATCTCTTATTGTGAGTGAAGAGTTATGTACAGCAGCTGCAACATATACACAAAATAAAGTAAAAGGTGCTCCTTTGACAGTTACAAAGCAGCATTTAAAGAATGGGCGTGCAAGAGCAATTATCTGTAACTCAGGTAATGCGAATACATGTAATTCAAATGGTATTGAGCTTGCGAATGAAGTATGTGCTTTAGCTGCAAAGGAATTAGGTTTAAAGGAAGATGATATTATTGTCGCTTCTACTGGTGTTATTGGGCAGCCTATGTCTATTGATCCTTTTAAAGCTCATATGAAAGAACTTGTAAAGGGATTAAATGTAGATGGGTCTCATGATGCATGTTATGGAATCATGACAACTGATACACAGCCTAAAGAATATGCAGTAGAGTTTAAATTAGGTAATGCTAAATGTCATATTGGGGCTATCGCAAAGGGTTCTGGTATGATTCATCCAAATATGGCAACAATGCTTGCCTTTGTAACAAGTGATGTAGCTATTTCTAAAGAATGTTTAGAAGCAATGGTACATGAAGTTGTAGATGATACATTTAATATGGTCAGTGTTGATGGGGATACATCTACTAATGATATGTTATGTGTATTGTCAAATGGTATGGCACAGAATAATAAGATTGTCTTAAAGGATCAGTCTTATAATATTATGAAGGATGCGTTATATCATATCTGTGAACAATTATCTCGTGGTATTGCGAAAGATGGTGAAGGAGCAACTAAACTGCTTACATGCAATGTCAAGAACGCGAAGACATTACAGGATGCCAAGATTGTCGCAAAGAGTGTAATCACTTCTACTTTATTTAAAGCAGCGATGTTTGGTAGAGATGCGAATTGGGGTCGTATCTTATGTGCTATTGGTTAT
>ENA-OPCF01001075-OPCF01001075.1-human-gut-metagenome-genome-assembly--contig:-NODE-1075-length-12181-cov-2.703695_pt1 | contig 12181 bp, 10 predicted proteins | sample MGYA00241077_ERZ501470 | MGnify/ENA primary metagenome ERZ501470 (study PRJEB25962, sample SAMEA2042571) | human gut metagenome | biome: human gut; feature: human-associated habitat; material: faeces... | reverse complement strand
GATAGGGGGAGAGGGTGAGGTTTGATTTTGCTGTTGTCGCTGTTTTTTAACCCCTCCGTCCTTCGGTCACCTCCCCTATATTTTGCTGTGCAAAACACCCCGTAATGCTACGGGGCACGGCAAGGGGAGAGTGTGAGATTTGATTTTGTTGCTGCCGATGTTTTTTCAACCCCTTCTGTTTCTTTAACCCCTCCGTCCTTCGGACACCTCCCCTATATTTTGCTGCGCAAAACACCCCGTAATGCTACGGGGCACGGCAAGGGGAGGAGATGTATTTTCCTTTCGCTTCTGCTCCGATTTTATACGTGATACCCTGTAATGTTACGGGGCACGGCAGAGGAGGAGGGGAGAAGTATCGAATGTTAATTGAATAAACGAATTGAGTTAAAATTTTGATAAGATTAGCGCTATTTGGCGATAATACGATTATAGTAGGTTCTGTTTTATATTTTATTAACATGGAATACTTCTTGTTTCTCGTATTATTTTATAATTAAATTAAGAATTATCTATTATATTGTTTCTTAATAAGTTAGTCTTGTTGTGAAAAATGTATATTTATGAATCTCCGAAAAAAGAGAATGGGTTTTATCAAAAAGAAAGCCCGAAAGGTATGTTTTCTTTCAATTTGATTTTCATATTGTGGTTTTTTTGTTATCTTTGCATGCTGAATACTTCTATGAGAAGTTGATTTGAGCATAGAGATTCGCTATTTTTATTAAGTCTTATATATATAATAAGGTTAAAAAAGGAAAGAAAAGTTTTAGTGTTAGTAGTGTGTAATGAAAAAAAACTTGACAAAGATTGTCGAGTGTGTGTAATGTGAAAAAAGAAGAAGGAATAATCGTTTATTTAAATTTAATTTCAGTCGTATGAGAAAATTAACATTGTTATTGTGCGCTCTGTTGGCTGGCATTTCGTTAGCGGTGGCTCAAACGAGTATCTCCGGTACGGTGTTGTCGGCAGAGAATGACGAGCCGGTTATCGGTGCGTCTATCTTGGTGAAGGGCGCGAATGCTTCTACTATTACCGACACGGACGGTAAGTTTACAATCAAGATCCCTGCCGGGGCATCGAGAACTTTGGTTATTTCCTACATCGGTATGGAAAAACAGGAGGTTTTTGCGCGTAATGGTATGGTCGTTAAATTGAATTCTGCCGATCATACTCTCGACGATGTCGTGGTGGTAGGTTACCAGACGATACGGAAGGAGGCCAAAACCGGTTCTATCGCAACGGTCGATGGCGACGAGTTGGCTTCTATCCCCGAGACTTCGGTCGATAAGATGCTTTCCGGTAAAATGGCCGGTGTGTCGGTTTCGTCGAGCAATGGGCAACCGGGATCTGTGGCTACGATTCGGGTCCGCGGAACCAGTTCTATCGGAGCCGGTAACGACCCTTTGTATGTAGTTGACGGTATTCCCGTAGAAAGCGGTGATGTAGGCGGACTTTCCAACAGTATGAACGCTATTGCCTTGATCAACGCCAGCGATATTGCTTCGGTGACGGTGTTGAAGGATGCCGCAGCTGCTTCTATCTATGGTTCGCGTGCTGCCAACGGTGATTTTGATTACCACCAAGTCGGGAGAAGCCGGGAAATCCAAGATTACTGCCCGTGCCCGCTACGGTGTGTCCACGCTTGCCAATGACAATGACTTCGGTATGGCCAATCTCGAAGAATATGTACAATATCAACGCGATGCCCGTATCAATGCTGGGTATAATCCCGATGATCCTTCGTCGGAGTATTATTTCCCGCAGGCTATGGCCGGCAGACGCGCGACCAACTGGATGAAAGAGTTGACGCGTAACGGCAGCTTGCAAGAGTATGAGCTGATCGCTTCGGGCGGTGCGGGCAAGACTACTTACTATACTTCATTGTCTTATAATAAAACGAACGGTATCGTGCCGACCGTAGGTTTCGAGAAGATGCAGATTCGCGCGAACCTCGATACCGAGTTGAACAAATGGTTGAAAATGGGAACTCGTCTGCATGGCGGTTATATGAAGGTTTCCGATGTGCAAAATAGTTTGTTGGGCGATAGCGGTTTGGCTCCTACGAATCCCTTCTATTCGGGTATGGCTTTGGCTCCGACCATGAACGCTTACAACGAGGACGGAAGCTACAACTTCGATTTGCCTTTCGTGTTCAACGTGAACCCGATCGCCGCTATTCGCGAACAAGACAAATACGACAAGCAGTATAAATTCAACGGAACCGTTTATTTGGAATGGAAACCGATCAAGCAACTGACGTTCCGTACCAACAACTCTATCGAGTATGCCACGACTACCAGCCGCGCTTACAGTCCGGCTTTCGTGAACACGGCTTCTTATGGCGCTTCTTTGAACACGGCCGAGAGCCAATATCGCATATTGACTACTTCGAATACGATCACTTATGACGACCTGTTCAACGACGACCATTCGTTGAATGTGTTGATCGGTCAGGAAGCCAATACGTATGAATCTTCTTTCTTGCAAGGTATATCTTATCATGTGAATCAACAACGTCCTTACCACTCTGTGGGTGTTTCGGTAGAAGACCAACGAGTGGGTGACGGTCTTACCGAAATGGCGATGGTTTCTTTCTTCGGTGTAGCCGAATACAATTACAAAGGCCGTTATTATGTAAAAGGTTCTATTCGTACGGACGGTAGCTCCAAGTTCGGTCCCGACAGACGTTGGGGTACTTTCTGGGCTGCCAGCGCTTCGTGGAATATTCACAACGAAGATTTCATGCAGGATATCAAATCGGTACTTAATCAATTGAAATTGCGTTACAGCTATGGTGTGAACGGTAACGACAATATTGCAGCCTATGCACACTACGGTTTGTACTCCGACATCGTGTACAACGGTATTACCGGTCAGTTGCCTTCTCAGTTGCAGAACCGCAAATTGACTTGGGAGACCAACAAAACTCACAATATCGGTATCGACTTCCGTCTGTTCGACCGTTTGAACGGTTCTATCGACTGGTACACCCGTCGTACCGAAGATATGTTGATCGCAGCTCCTCTGCCTTATACGACCGGTTTTGCTTCGCAAGCCCAGAACGTAGGTAAGATTCGCAACAGCGGTGTGGAGGTTCAGTTGGATGCCGAGATTTTCAATACCAACGACTTCAAATGGACAGCCGGCGTGAACTTTGCAGCCAACCGTTCGAAAGTGCTCGAACTTGCTCCGGGTCAAGATTTTATAGGAACGACTTTGCGTTATGTCAAGGGCGAACAGCTTTATACCTATTGGTTGTATGACTATGCCGGGGTGAATCCTCAGAACGGTAACGCTTTGTGGCGTAACGAAGAGGGGCTGTTGACCGAGAATTACGGAGAGGCTCGCCGTATCAATGCCGGTTCTCCCGAACCTCTGTGGACGGGCGGTTTCAATACCGAGCTTTCTTGGAAAGGTATATCGTTGGGTATTCAGCTCGAAGCCCGCTATGGTAACAAGGTGTTGAACCAAGACCGTTCGTTGTTCGAAGCAGACGGCTCTTACGGCGATTCGAACATTTGGAAAGGCGCCATGAATTATTGGAAGAAACCGGGCGACACCAATGTATTGCCGAAACCGGTTTACAACAATTCGAGCAACAGCTCTGCTATTTCTACCCGTTATCTCGAAGATGGCAGCTACTTGCGTATCAAGGATATTACGCTGGCATACAGCTTGCCTTCGAAATGGACCAAAAAGGCATTGATGAGCGGTGTTCGCATCTATGCCAGCGCATTGAACCTCTATACGTTCCACAACATGAACTACTGGGATCCCGAACACGGAACCTCGGGTGCTACCATCATCAGTTACCCGATGACCCGTTCGATGATCGTGGGTGTGGATATTACTTTCTAATCAATTAAAAAAGAATTGTTACAATGAAAAAAATAATTTTATCGATAGCAGTTTTAGCGTTGGCTCTTTCTTCCTGCGAGGACTTCCTGACGAAGGAGCCACCGATGGATCAGTCAGACGAATTGGCTCTGTCGACCTTCGAGGGCATCGACGGAGCGACGGCGGGTAACTATCGGGCAGTCATCTCGTGGTATGGAGCATCGTTCCCGTTGACATTCGACGTGATGTGCGGCAACGGTATGGTAGGGCCGGTCAATACAGGACGTATGCGTCAGGAACCGGCTTGGAACTATACTTCGACCAGCACGATGGGTCTTTGGTCGAGCGCATATAGCGCGATATTGGGCTGTAATAAAGCCCTCACGGCTATTGACGAAGGAAAATTCTCGCGGGACGGGGTAAGCGACGAGCAAATCAACAACATCAAAGCCGAGAATCTTTTCTTGCGAGCTTTGGCTTACTTCGATTTGGTACGAGTTTATGCTCAACCCTACGGATATATCAAGGAAAAAGGTCTTACCGGAGTAGAAGCGATGGGTGTGCCCATCGTCTTGAAGGACGACCTTTCGGCCCGTCCCTCTCGTAACACGGTAGCGGAAGTGTATGAAAACCTCATTATACCCGACTTGGTGGAAGCCGAACGCCTGATGAGCGACAGCTATGTGCGCGCAGGGGTGAAAGATGTCGTAGCCACGGTAACGAAACCGGTTATTCAAGCCTTGATGGCACGGGTATATCTGCATCATGAAGATTGGCAGTTGGCCGCCGATTATGCGACGAAAGTGATCAAGAACGGGCGTTTCCGTCTGCTTTCGGGCGACCGCTTCGTATCGATGTGGGACGGCTCGGTAGACGTAGCCCCCCAATCGGGCAGCGAAATCATATTTGAAGTTTACGTATCTCAGAGCGACGGCAGCCGCAGTGACCTCGGAGACTATTTGACAGCCCCCGAAGTTGCAGGCGGAGCCGGTTATGGCGACGTTCGAGTATCGAACGACCTCATCGATTTGTATGACGCAACCGATGTGCGGTTGACCGGATTGACGAAAACCAACAGTAAGTATCCGGGTTATCGCTGGTCTACCAAGTTCCCCGGTAAAAACGGACTGTTGGCCTACAATAACGTGCCGGTATTGCGTATCTCGGAAATGTATCTGATACGTTCGGAGGCTATTTACCGTGGAGCTACGGTATCGGGCGTAACCGCCATCGACGATTTGAATCGCGTAGCCACGAACCGTAATGCCGAGGCTTACGCTACGGTAACGCTCGACAACCTGTTCGAGGAAAGCCGCAAAGAGTTCTTGTTCGAGGGACATGTATTCTTCGATATGAAACGTTTGCAGAAGTCGTTGGTTCGGACCGATTACGACTTGGATCCGCTCACGAAAAATATCGATTTCCCGAGCTATCGTTGGGCATTGCCAATTCCCGAGAACGATATTTTGTATAACGACAATATGGATCAGAATCCCGGTTATTAGGTGACGAAATAAGTAGGATTTTTTTGAAATAACTAAACGGGGCTATCGGTCGTTAGAGATAGCCCCGTTTTATCCATAATATTTTTGTAAGTTATTTAGCTCCCGTTTTCCCGCCTTTCAGCCCTTTGCCGAGGTTGAAAATGTTTTGGTCGTAGCTGACGGTCTTCATGGAAGACTCGCGTTTGCGTTTCAAGGCGAGGTCTACTAATTTGTCCATAAGCTGGTCGAAGCGTATGCCGGAGGCTTCCCATAGGTAGAACGAGAGGGAACCGGGAATGGTGTTGATTTCGTTGACATAGATGTCGCCGCTTTTACCGTCGATCATGAAATCGACACGGGCGACCCCGTGGCAAGACAATACCCGAAACGTTTCGCCGGCAAGGAATTGTACCCGTGCGGTATCTTCGGGAGAGAGGTCGGCGGGAATACGTTTTTGTGTGGCTTGCATGCCTTTGTTGGATTTGCCTCCACCCATGTATTTGTCTTCGTAAGTGAGAATATCGCCGCTTTTGATAGGCTCCTCGCATACCGAGGTACGGTAATCGTCGCAGTCGCCCAATACCGAGCAGTTGATTTCTTTCAGTTCTTCGACCATATCTTCGATAACGATACGGGTAGAGTATTTTTCGGCGACATCTACTTTGGCGATGAGTTCTTCACGATTATCGGCATGCGAGATACCTACGCTCGAACCTAAATTGGCAGGTTTCACGATGACGGGATATCCCAATCGGGTCTCGATTCCCTCGATGAGCTTATCGCGTTGGGCGAACCATTGTTTGTCGGTGAACCATACGTAATCGACGATGGGGATACCGCTCTTTTCCATAATCATCTTCATGGTTATCTTGTCCATGCCGTTGGCCGAGGAGAGTGTGTTGCAACCGGCATAGGGTATGCCTATGGATTCGAGTACGCCCTCGAATATACCGTCCTCGCCGTTACTGCCGTGCAGTACGGGAATGACTACGTCGAGTTTTGCCCATATATTGTTCCCGAAAAGGGCTCTTTTTTTACGGTATAGGTTGTAGTCGCCGTATTCGGGAATCATGTAAACCTCGGCGCACATGTTTTGCAGGGCAGCCATGTCGCGATAGTTTTTTACTTCGAGCAGGGCATCGCCGCTGAACCAACGTCCTTGTTTGGTGATGTATATGGGTATGATTTCGTATTTCTCTTTATTAAAAGCATTGATGGCTTGGAGAGCCGAGATAACGGAGATTTCGTGCTCGGTGGAGCGGCCTCCGAAAAAAACACCTACGGTAGTTTTCATAATTTTTTGTGATAAACTGTATATCTGGTTTGTGATAATAATCGAAATTTATTTGAACGTATCGGGCAGGTCGTTTTCATAAAGGACGGTGTCGCCCGGTTGTGCGATTTGTGCGAGCCGGGCTTGTGCGTCGGCAAAAGTGTCGGCAACGAAAACTTTGTCTTCCGGATAATTCTTTTCTTGCAATCCTTTCAGAATAGCCTCTCGATTGTATCTGCCCACTACCATGACGTAATCGCATACTTCGGCTATCTGCTTGCCCAAAAGGTAGTTATACTCAACTTGTTTTTCACCCAACTCGATCATACCCGGTGTGATGATGATGCGTTTTCCCTGTGTCATGCGCCGGAGTACGTCGAGAGCCATGCGAGCGCCATCGGGATTGGAGTTGAAGGCATCGTCGATAATGGAAATTCCACCCGGTGTCCGCTTCATGTTCAAGCGATGTTCCACCTGTTCGATTCGGCTCACTCCATATTGTATCGAGGGAACAGGCACTTGCAGATGGCGAGCCGTGATAACTGCCGCCATGAGGTTGGAGAGGTTGCACTCGCCGATGAGTTTCGTGCTCAGTTCTATGCGTTCTCCACCGCCTACCACAGTAAAGCGGGTGGCATCTGTATCGTAGCGAATATCCTCGATATGGTAGTCTGCACCGGTATCGGCTATCGTATAGCGTTTCACGGGGACGTTTTCGACCGGCCGATTGGCTATATAGGGGAAGTCGTTGTTGATAACGGCCAATCCCGAGCCGGGTAAAGCGTCGACCAGTTCGAATTTGGTACGTTGTACATTCCCGATCGTTTTGAACGATTCGAGATGCTGTTCACCCACGGCGGTGATAATACCTATTTGAGGTGCGACGAGATCGCATATTTCTTTGATATCACCGATCTGTTTAGCCCCCATTTCACAGATGAAAATGTTGTGGTAAGGCTTCATTTGTTCCCGTATGGTGCGGATTACTCCCATAGGCGTATTAAAACTGCCGGGAGTCATTAACACGTTGTATCGCTCGCAAAGTATGCGGTAAAGGTAGTGCTTGGTACTGGTTTTTCCATAGCTCCCGGTAATGCCTATGACAGTTAAGTCTTGCATTTGGGAGAGAATTTGTTTCGCTTCGTCGTAATATTTTCGGTTGATTCGCTTCTCGACAGGTTGCATGATGATGTTGGCAGTCATCATGAAATAGGGGGCTAAGATAGCTATCGCCAATAAGGCTCTGCTACCGTTGGAAAGAGTCGTTAAGCCGGCTGCGAGTCCTGCGACAAGAAGCGAGAGCAACAATACAGCGATGTATAAGCGCGTAGCCCGTTTGGTGAAAACCAAAGGTTTTTTATATTTGGTTTGTAAACCTTTTACGCTTTTTGCCAAGACCACTGTAATCGTGACGATTTGTACGAATGTCGGCAGGAAGTTGGTAGACAACAGCAATAACAGAAACAAATCGGTCAAACGGGATACGGAGGCGAAAGACTCTCCTTTTAACCAACGGTTGTATCGGTCGTTTCGGTAGGAATTTTGTTGCAACATTTGCAACTGGAATTTCATCTCTATTCCTGTATAAAAGAGCAGTGCAAGGAATGTGACGAGAGTGAGTATTTCGTTCATGATTTTCTTTTTATGTCGTCTTGTAAAAAGTTTTGTAAGACGGTGTTAAATTCGTAGGGCTTGTCGAGGAAGCTGTAATGCCCGGCATCGTCGAATGCTACCAGCCCGGCATCGGGAATCAGTTTCTCCATGATGCGGGCATCTCGCAATGGGGTGGCGGTGTCGTTTTTTCCCCATAGAAGAAGAACGGGACACTGGATTTTCGGCAAAACCGCTTTAAGGTCTTCGTTGACAACTTTTACCATTATATTACGCATGATACCTGTCAACGCATTATAGTCTGCCGAACCCGATTTGCGGCGATAATTCTCGATTGTTTTTTCAGCTTGTTTTTTCCCGATTACAAGTGGTAAGACTTTTTTCCATAGTTTGAACGAGTAGACTTTCAGGTAGTATTTTAATGGGCGTTTGGGCTTAATCCCGGCAGCGTCGACCAAAATAACTTTATGGGTTTTGTTTCGTGAGGCGTATAAGATAGATACCCGTCCCCCGAAAGAGTGCCCGATAAGAATTGGGGCTTCTATATTTTCGTCTTTTACGAACGCTTCGAGCATTTGCGTATATTCTTCCACGCCCCATATCGAGGGTGGAGTGCTACTTCCGCCGAATCCGGGAAAGTCGAGATTGTATACCTTGAAATGAGGTGATAGCAGTCGTTCTATCGACTGCACGGTCGTGTGGTTGCACCCCCAGCCGTGCATGAGGATAACCGGATAACCGTCTCCTTCGATGTTATACTGTAAAGTGACTCCACACAATGATTTCGACTGTAACATTCTCCCTCTTTTGCATTCTAATGCAAAGATACAAATAAGCGAGAGCCGAGCAAAATAAAGATTGCTTTAATTTCGTCTTACCGAGCGGAAGTATTTTCGAATACTTGCTTCTGCGCTCGCCTTTCACTATATTTGTGATAGGATTCGTTTCAGCATAGCCAAGTTGGAAATATGATTTCCTCTTGTCTCTGCACTCAACTTTCACTATATTTGCCCAAAACAAAACCTAATGTCCCTATGGAATCTCCCCAAGAAAAGATAGAGCGTTTACGTCGGGAACTCGATGAGCATAATTATAATTATTATGTGTTGAACGCTCCCACGATCGATGATCGTACATTCGATGAAATGATGCATGAATTGCAAGGGTTGGAAGAGACTTTTCCACAGTATTTCGATCCCAATTCACCGACGCAGCGTGTCGGGAACGATATAAATCGATCTTTTTCCCAAGTGGAACATCGTTACCCGATGTTGTCGTTGAGCAATACCTATTCGATAGAAGAAGTATCGGCATTTTACGAACGGGTTCGTTCGGGATTGATGGGAGAGGATTTTGAATTGGTGGGTGAACTGAAATATGACGGAACTTCCATATCGTTGATTTATGAAGGAGGTAGATTGGTGCGGGCGGTTACTCGTGGAGACGGTACGCGAGGCGATGACGTTACCGAGAATGTGAAAACAATCCGCAGTATCCCTTTGCAGTTGCGAGGCAACGACTATCCCGACTCGTTCGAGATAAGAGGTGAAATATTGATGCCTTGGGCTGTTTTCGATGCTTTGAACAAAGAGCGAGAGGAACAGGAGGAGCCTTTGTTTGCCAATCCTCGCAATGCGGCGGCGGGAACGTTGAAATCACAAAACTCGGCTGTGGTAGCGGCGCGGGGACTCGATGCTTATCTGTATTATCTGTTGGGCGAAAATTTACCGGCCGATACGCATTATGAAAATTTACAATATGCTCGGTCGTGGGGATTTAAAGTTTCGGATGCCGTTCGCAAACTTCACTCCGTAGAAGAGGTGAAAGAGTATATCAATTATTGGGACATGGAGCGGAAGAATCTTCCCGTCGCTACCGATGGAATGGTATTTAAAGTAAATTCATTGCGGCAACAGAAGAATTTGGGATATACGGCAAAATCTCCGCGTTGGGCGATAGCCTATAAGTTCCAAGCAGAAAAAGCCCTTACGCGATTGAATTCTGTGTCTTACCAAGTGGGACGTACCGGAACCGTCACTCCTGTCGCCAATCTCGATCCGGTATTGTTGTCGGGTACTATTGTCAAGAGGGCGACTTTGCACAATGAAGATATTATAAACGCTCTCGATTTGCACATCGGAGATATGGTTTTTGTGGAGAAAGGAGGCGAAATTATTCCTAAAATTACAGCGGTAGATACCTCTGCTCGTTTACTGATAGGAGAAAAAGTACGTTTTATTAAAGAGTGTCCGGAACCTGAGTGTAGGACTCCGCTGAAACGTATCGAGGGAGAGGCTGCATGGTTTTGCCCGAACGAAAAAGGTTGTCCTCCGCAGATTAAAGGGCGAATAGAGCACTTTATCAGTCGCAAGGCAATGAATATCGAAGGTCTCGGAAGTGAAACGATAGGTCAGTTTTATAGTTTGGGCTTGGTGAGAGACGCTTCGGACTTGTATACTTTACAGCCCGATGTGATAGCCGGTTTGGAACGTATGGGAGAACGATCGGCACAAAATATCGTCGATGCGGTGAAACAGTCTTGTTCCGTTCCGTTCGAGAGGGTATTATTCGCATTGGGTATTCGTTACGTGGGCGAAACGGTCGCCAAGAAGTTGGCGTTGGCTCTTCATTCGATAGACCGTATTATCGAGGCGACTACCGAGGACTTGATTCGGATAGGAGACATAGGGGTGCGTATCGCTCAAAGTGTCGTAGCTTATTTCTCTGATGAGGATAATCTCCGTTTCGTAGAACGGTTGAGACAATATGGAGTGCAGATGCAAATTACCGAAGAACGACTTTCGGAGAGAACCGACAAGTTATCCGGTGCGACAATCGTTATCAGTGGCACGTTTACCCATCATTCCCGTGATGAATATAAAGCTCTTATCGAACAGCACGGAGGTATGAATACGGGTTCCGTATCGGGTAAAACGACATATGTTCTGGCAGGCGAGAATATGGGGCCGGCTAAACTTGAAAAGGCGAGAAAATTAGGAGTTCGGATTTTATCCGAAGAAGAGTTTTTGGAGATGATTCAATAAATAGATAATTCATGTTATTTTCGTTTATTACTAAATGGGCGATCAAGCGTCAGCTAAAAAGAAGACAGAGCGATGGGTTTTGCCCTTTTGGAGAGACTAAGCGTTTGGTATTGATGGCTCAGGGCAAAGATGTTCAATCTCTTCTTCCCGGCATTCAGGAGATAGTTCGGGCGGGTATTGATGTCACGTTGGTTATAGATACACATCGCAAAGACAAGGTATCGGTAGAGGTTCCCGGATGCAGTCCGATACTTGTTTTGCAGACTTGTTGGTTGTTAAAAAGACCGACTCGGGCTTTCCTGAGAAATTTTGACGATAACGATGGAGATGTGTTGATCGATGTGTCGATTTCTAAATCCTTGCCTTTATTATATTTGGCTGTACGTTCCCGGTCTATTTTTAAAATAGGAGTACCCAAAGGAGAAGGCAATCCGTTCAATTTGCAAATTCTTTTGCCGGAGTCGTCTCCCCGAGGAGGAGTATCCGAAGATGGTGATACCGGAGTAGGTAGATCGAAACCGAATGCCGGCGAGTTGTTACAGAGTGCTCTTTTTTATTGGAAGAAAATTGGTGTAAAAGAGAATAATCTGTAATTTTGGAATCGGTATTTAAGAGGATATAAAACTATGACGAGAATCAATTTAAGCGGAATGGGAGTGGCACTTATCACGCCTTTCAAAGAAGACGAAAGTATCGACTTCGAAGCCCTTTCGCGACTTATTGAATATTTGATACAAAATGGAACCGATTATCTTGTCGTGTTGGGAACTACTGCCGAAACTCCTACATTGACCGAAGAAGAAAAAACGGAGATAAAAAGATTTGTAGTAGAACGTACGAAGGGCCGTATTCCTCTCGTCCTCGGGTTAGGTGGAAATAATACGAGGGGTATTATAGACCATTTGAAAAAAGACGATTTTTCGGGTTATGATGCC
>ENA-OPCF01001070-OPCF01001070.1-human-gut-metagenome-genome-assembly--contig:-NODE-1070-length-12215-cov-3.184704_pt1 | contig 12215 bp, 8 predicted proteins | sample MGYA00241077_ERZ501470 | MGnify/ENA primary metagenome ERZ501470 (study PRJEB25962, sample SAMEA2042571) | human gut metagenome | biome: human gut; feature: human-associated habitat; material: faeces... | reverse complement strand
GCTGTACTTCTTCCTCTTCATCGAGGAATTCAAACACACGCTCGGATGCTGCAGCTGAAGACTGCAGAAGGTTTGTAACCTGAGCGATCTGCTGGATCGGCTGTGTAAAGTTACGGATATACTGGAAGAAGGACTGGATATCACCAACTTCAATGGAACCTTTGATAACAAAGACACCACCAAGAAGTGCGACCATCACATATCCAAGGTTTCCTACAAACTGCATGATCGGCATCATCATTCCTGAGAAGAACTGAGATTTCCATGCTGATTCATAAAGTTTTTTGTTGTCCTTTTCAAATTCCTCCAGAACATCTTTTTCTTTATTAAATACTCTTACCACATCATGCCCGCCGAAGTTTTCTTCAATCTGACCATTGACTGCACCAAGATAATTCTGCTGTGCCTGGAAATATTTCTGTGAGTGCTTCATCACTGTCTGAATGATAAACATAGATACCGGCAGGATCAAAAGGGCTGCCAGTGTCATCCACACATTGATGGACAGCATCATAATAAATACACCGATCAGTGTTGTTACGGATGTAATCAGCTGGGTCAGACTCTGGTTCAGACTCATCTGCAGAGTATCGACATCGTTTGTTACTCTTGAGAGGATCTCACCGTTTGTTCTGCTCTCAAAATAATTGAGCGGCAGTTTATTGATCTTCTTTGAAATATCTTTTCTTAAATTATAGGTTACATCATTGGAGATTCCTGTCATGATCCATCCCTGTATAAAGGAAAAACATGCACTTGCCAGATATAATCCCAATGTCCATAGCAGGATCATTCCGATCTTGCCAAAATCAATGCCTCCGGTTCCGTTTACTTTGGCAACCAGGCCGTTGAAAAGCTCTGTCGTTGCTTTACCAAGGATCTTAGGTCCTGCAATATTAAAAACAGTTCCTGCAACTGCAAAGATAAATACCATTACAAAACGTAATTTATAACGGCTCATATAACGGAACAACTTTCCCATTGAACCTTTAAAATCTTTTGCTTTTTCTGTCGGGCGCATTCCAGGTCCATGACCGCCCATCGGTCCGCGTCGTCTCTGTCCACTCATGCCAATTCCTCCTCTGACAGCTGACTCATTGCAATCTGACGATAAACTTCACAGTTTTTCATCAGTTCTCCATGAGTACCGATTCCTGCCATATGTCCGTCATCCAGTACAATGATCTTGTCTGCATTCAGGATTGTGCTGATACGCTGTGCAACAATGATCGTTGTAGCATCTTTGGTATGTTCTTTCAGAGCCTTACGCAGAGTACTGTCTGTCTTGAAGTCCAGAGCGGAAAAGCTGTCGTCAAAAATGAATATCTCTGGTTTCTTGGCGATTGCTCTTGCAATTGAAAGTCGCTGCTTCTGTCCACCGGATACGTTTGTTCCGCCCTGAGCGATCGGAGAAGTATATTTCTCTGGTTTCGCATCAATAAATTCTGTTGCCTGCGCAATCTCTGCGGCTTCTTTTACTTCTGTTTCAGAAATATCGATCTTGCCGTAGCGGATGTTGGAATCGATCGTACCTGAGAAAAGCACACCTTTCTGCGGTACATAACCAAGTCTGGAACGAACTTCTTTCTGAGTCATTTCACGAACATCCACTCCATCGACTAGAACACGACCTTCTGTCACATCATAGAAACGAGGAATCAGATTGATCAGTGTGCTCTTTCCGCTTCCGGTACTTCCGATCACGGCAATCGTTTCGCCCTTTTCTGCCTTAAAGGAGATGTCGCTGATGACGTTTTCGCCTGCTTCCGGATATGCAAAACTTACATGGTCGAATTCAACGGTTCCTTTGACATTCGCATCTGGCTGAACCGGATTTTCCGGATCTGTTACGCTGACTTTTGTCTTGAGTACATCGTTGATACGAAGTGCTGCAACATTTGCTCTTGGGAGCATGATAGACATTGCTGTGATCATCAGGAAGGACATGATGATCTGCATTGCATACTGAATGAATGCCATAACATTACCAACCTGCATGGTTCCATTGTCTACTGCATAAGATCCACTGTAGATGATCAGCACAGAGACACCATTCATAATGAGCATCATCGTCGGCATCATAAAAGTCATACATCTGTTAACAAACAGGTTTGTCTTTGTAAGTCTTAGGTTTGCCTCTTCAAAACGTTCTTCTTCGTGTTTTTCACGGCTGAATGCGCGGATAACAGGGATACCTGTCAGGATCTCACGTGTTACCAGGTTCAGTTTGTCAACCAGAGTCTGCAGTATTGTAAACTTAGGCATTGCCACCTGGAACAGAACAACGATCACAACAAGGATCAGGCCTACTGCAAGACCAAGGATCCATGTCATAGAAGAATCCGTCTTCAATACACGGATCACGCCACCGATACCAAGGATCGGCGCATATAGTACGATACGGAAAAACATTGCCATTACCTGCTGCACCTGCTGAATATCGTTCGTGCAACGGGTGATCAGAGATGCTGTTGAGAATTTATGGTATTCACGGCTTGAGAATGAAATAACTTTATTGTACACAGCATTTCTCAGGTCATGACCAAGTGCTGCTGCCACTCTGGATGAAAGGAATACCACGCAGATTGCACAGAGCATGGTGATAAGTGCCATTCCCAGCATCTTGACTCCTGAGATCTTGATGTAGTGCATCTGGATTGCATCGACATCTTCGCCCATTGCCTCATATTCACTCTTCACATAAGCTACACCAGCCTGTGTAAGGATGGATGGCTGCATCTTGTCGATCTTCTCGCTCATCTTTTCAATCATTGATGCGAGTGCTTCCTCTGGCATTTGAGCGATCGCCTGCATCGGATCTGTTCCTTCCGGAACTCCCATCTTTGCGAGCATCTCATTTACTTCGTCGCTGCCGGATGAAAAGCTTGCAGCTATCATCATCGGTTTTACTAAAATATCGTTGAGTTTCTCTCGTTCCTCAGATTTTACATCATCTTTTAGTACGAGGTTGTCCCCATCTTCTTCATAATAGGAATCTATGGTTTCTTTGTCCTCTTCATCCATAAACAATTTCAGATTATCCATGGATGTTTTTCTGATCTTTTCAGGTACACTGTCTTCGATACCGCTTTGCTGGATTCCCACATTAACGATCTTGGATGTGTAATCCGGCAGTGACAGATCGCAGTAAGCCTGAAGAAACAGAAGTGCTATGATCAGTACTACATAGCCAGCTGATTTTTTCAGATATTTCATCAGTTTGATCACTTTTGCTGCCTCTCTTTCCTGGTGTTGTTCTTACCGGATGCAACCGGTATTTTTTCAATGTTCTCTGTGATCTGGTCCAGAAATCTACGCAGAAGGCAAAGGTCTTCTTCACTGAAACCATCGAGAAGGATTTTCTCGTTATCCTGCACCTTCTTCATGCCACTTTCTTTGGCCTGCTTGCCTTTTTCTGTCATATAGATTCTTGAGATACGCTGATCTTTTTCATCGGCTTCTCTGTAAAGGAATCCCGCTTTTTCCAAGCGTTGGACAGTTACGTTGACAGTCGGTGGTTTGATGTGCAGTTTTTCTGCGATCTCGCGCTGGCTCAGTCCGTCTTTGTGTGCCAATAGACCGAGCACCGGTATCTGTCCCGGATAGATTCCCAGTTCCTGCATCTGTCCAAAGCACTTGGCCATAAAACGCCGGTCAATCCGCATAAACATTGTGAGAATACTGGATTTATACTCTCTCTGACAAAAGTCTGGTTCTTCATCTGTAAACAAGTCTTCACCTCCATGTGATGTCTGTTGATTTGGTTAGTTGACTATTAATTAGTCGGCTAATTGTTTATTATATGCATTTGTGGAGAAAATGCAACTGTTTTTGTAGATTTCACAAAAAAATCAGATTTGACGCCGGGATTAAAGGCTGATATTTATAGCTCACGCCGGGTATTAAAGACTCCTGGCGTGGAAACGGCTTCGGAATTCAGAAATACTAGGGATATTCTCAGCCTGTTAAATGCATGGATTAAAAGTGCATAACTCGCTAACGCTCAGACAATGCACTTTTGAATCCATAACACAGTCTGATACTATCCTGAGTATTTCTAAGAATTCCTGCAGATGTTTCCCGCTCAGGAGTCTTTAATACTCGGCTGTGAGTTGTATTTTTCAGCGTGTAGGTTAACCTTTCAGGAGGCTTGATGTTCGGCTGTGGATCTATATTTATCAGCATGTAGGTTAACTTGCTCAGGAAACTATATGTTCGGCTATTAATCTGAGTTTTTTTGTTCACGGTGGGTACCACACCCCGGGACGCGCTGCCGCGCTGAGAAATGTGTCAAAGCAAGAAGTTTTCCAGGTTCTATCTAGGCAAAGCCCTCCCCCACCGCCACACTACCGGGTATAAAGTACGGTGCTGGGGAAATAAAAAAAGACTTCTGTCAGGGACGGACGTGATTATCCTCTGTGTTTGTTTCGTCTGAAGAACTTCGTTTAGATACCGGATTATACAGGTTTTTGCGTTGATGCAGAAAATGCTGCTGTTTGAGCATCTTTAGATGCGAGTTCGGCATTTTCTGTATCGGTTTTAGCAAAGGCATGTATATCCTGGTATCTCAGAAGTTCTGAATTGAAACACACACAGAGATAATTCACGGGGTGTCCACTTAACAGAGTCTTCCTTCAATTTCCCAACACCGGGAATTCTTTATACAAACTGATTAAGCTCGGCATCGTACTGGTAATCAATCGACGCGAGTTTCTTTATCAGTTCCTCCCCGGACAACTCCTTATCTTTAAGGAAATCGTCCAGGGAATCATAATAATCTCTAAGCTGTGTATTGACATAGCTCAACAGCATCACTGGATCCTTTGGTATCATAGGTACCTCCTGTTACTTCCTGTGACTGCACGCCATATCCACAGCCACATTTATTTCGTATTGATCACAAACTCTCCGTCTTTGACATCCAGTACCAGTGTATCGCCTGCATGAACATCCCCGGAAAGGATCTTCTTGGCCGCAAGTGTTTCCACATAGTTCTGCAGATAACGTTTCAGTGGACGAGCTCCGTAAACCGGATCATATCCATTTTCGATTACCTGTGTTCTGGCTGCATCTGTCAGTTCAAGAGAAAGCTCCTGGTCTGCCAGACGGTTGCTGAGTTCTTTGACCATAAGGTCGACTATGCCACCAATATTGTCTTTTGTCAATGGTTTGAAAAGAATAATCTCATCCAGACGGTTCAGAAATTCCGGACGGAAGTGTCCACGCAGGTCATTCATAACCTGTTCCTGAGCTTCTGGTTTGATCTCGCCGTTTTCATCAATTCCCTCAAGAAGATACGGGGAACCAATGTTGGAGGTCATGATCAGAATGGTATTCTTAAAGTCTACCGTTCTGCCCTGGGAATCTGTGATCCGTCCATCGTCCAGTACCTGAAGAAGTACATTGAATACATCCGGATGTGCTTTTTCAATCTCATCGAACAGTACTACACTGTATGGTTTACGACGAACAGCTTCTGTCAGCTGGCCGCCTTCTTCGTATCCAACATATCCCGGAGGCGCTCCGATCAGACGAGATACAGAATATTTCTCCATGTACTCACTCATATCGATTCGTACCATATTCTGTTCGTCATCAAACAGCGTTGCTGCCAGAGTTTTTGCAAGTTCTGTCTTACCAACACCGGTAGGTCCAAGGAAAAGGAATGAACCGATTGGTTTGGTCGGATCTTTGATACCTGCTTTGGAACGAAGGATTGCATCTGTCACAAGACGTACACCTTCATCCTGTCCGATCACACGTTTATGCAGTTCATCTTCCAGGCCAAGAAGTTTTGTTCTCTCTCCCTCAGTAAGTTTGGTTACCGGGATGCCTGTCCAACGAGAAATGATTCTTGCAATCTCATCGTCTGTAACTGCCTCATGTACCAGGCTACGGTCACTTTCTTTGACCTGTTTTTCCTCAATCTCCAGCTGTTGCTGAAGTTTTGGAAGTTCTCCATACTGCAGCTCAGCTGCTTTTTCCAGATCGTAGTTCTGTTTTGCTTTCTGGATCTGTTTATTGATATCCTCGATCTGCTCACGTAATTTCTGGAGCTTCTCTACAGAATGTTTCTCATTATCCCACTGTGCTTTCTGAGTATTGAAGGTGTCTCTCATTTCTGCAAGTTCTTTCTGCAGGTCTGCCAGACGTTCTTTACTCAGATTATCTGTTTCTTTCTTAAGAGCAGATTCCTCAATCTCTAACTGCATGATCTTACGTCTCTGTTCATCCAGCTCTGTCGGCATGGAATCCAGTTCTGTCTTGATCAGTGCGCATGCTTCATCGACAAGGTCGATTGCTTTGTCAGGAAGAAATCTGTCGGTAATGTATCTGTGAGAAAGAGTTGCTGCCGCAACAAGGGCACTGTCTGTGATCTTAACACCATGGAATACTTCGTATCTTTCTTTCAGGCCACGAAGAATGGAAATGGTATCTTCTACTGTCGGCTCATCAACCATGACTGGCTGGAAACGACGTGCAAGAGCAGCGTCTTTTTCAATGTACTGACGATACTCATCCAGTGTGGTTGCACCAATACAGTGCAGCTCACCTCTGGCAAGCATAGGTTTCAGCATGTTGCCTGCGTCCATTGCACCGTCTGTTTTGCCGGCGCCGACGATCAGATGAAGTTCATCGATGAAGAGGATGATTTCACCCTCGCTCTTTTTGACTTCTTCAAGAACTGCTTTCAGACGTTCCTCAAATTCGCCACGGTATTTTGCACCTGCAACAAGTGCGCCCATATCCAGTGCGAAGATTTTCTTTTCTTTAAGGCCTTCCGGCACATCACCTGCAACAATTCGCTGTGCAAGACCTTCGATAGCTGCTGTTTTACCAACACCAGGTTCACCGATCAATACCGGGTTGTTCTTGGTCTTACGGGAAAGGATTCGGATGATGTTACGGATTTCTGCATCACGGCCGATGACTGGATCCAGTTTCTGGTTTCTTGCTTTTTCGACAAGATCCTCACCATATTTATTTAAGGTGTCATAGGTTGCTTCAGGATTGTCGCTGACAACTCTCTGGTTACCTCTTACAGTTGAAAGTGCCTGGAGAAATCTCTCTCTGGTGATTCCAAACTCGTTGAAGATTTTCTTCATGCTTGGGCTTGGCTGTGTCAGCAGGGACAGGAACAGATGCTCAACAGAAACGTATTCGTCTCCCATAGCTTTTGCTTCGTTTTCTGCGTTTACCAGAGATTTGTTCAGATACTGCCCAAATCTCAGATCACCACCGGATACTTTTACTTTTGCATCCAGAGCTTTTTTCACTGTATTGATAAAATAATCCTTATTGATCTCCATCTTTTCGATCAATTTGAGGATCAGGCTGTCTTCCTGCGTTAACAGGGCATACAGAAGATGCTCCTGCTCTACTTCCTGGTTGCCGTATTCGTAAGCAACCTTTTCAAGATCCTGAACAGCCTGTACTGATTTTTGAGTAAATTTACTGATGTTCATAGGCTCTCCTCCTTGTATATCGTAGGAAAAGGATACTGAAATTTCTTTCCGTATCCTTTGATTATCTTTGTTATACTCGTAATATAACACGTATTGTTAGCACTGTCAAGAGGTGAGTGCTAATTATTTTGTGAAGATTTTATGAACCTTAAATGAAAAACTAACTTCCACCTTTAGTCTGTTTTGCTCTACATTAGGAACTGGGGGTGGAAGTTAGTCTTGCAATCGTTTATTCTATAAGAAATACCAGGGCTCCTCCCTGGTCATATCCTCCAACTACCGGAAATGGGATATTTTTATTGTATAGGAGGATTCATTTATGTCTACTAAAGCTACTGGAAACAAAAAACACCTTACCCTTGCTGATCGTGCTGCCATTGAACATGGTATCAGCCGTGGGGAAAATTTCACGCAGATTGCCTGCAGAATCAACAAGGATTCTTCTACCATTTCCAAGGAGATTCGGCGTCACCTTTTCCGGGTTCCTCATTTTCAAAACGAAACCCAGCGGAAGCGCTCAGAATGCGAGCATTTTCAGAACTGTGTAAAGCAGCATATCTGCGGGAATCAGACTTGTAATTCCTTATGCTGGAAATGCCGCCCTAAGCGCTGTTCCATGTATTGTCCTGACTTTACTCCCAGACTCTGCGAAAAGTTAAAAAAGCCCCCCTACGTGTGTAATGACTGCCCTCAGATACGCAACTGTTCCCACGACTTCTATTTCTACAGGGCCAATTATGCCAACGATATTTACAGTGAAACAAAATCTTCTTCACGGTCTGGGATTAACCAGACTCCTGAGTCCCTGGAACAGCTGGACCGTCTGGTTTCCCCTCTGCTTCTGCAGGGACAGCCTTTGTCCCATATCTTTGCTTCTAATCAGGAATCCGTCCCTTGTTCTATAAGGACCCTCTACAACTATATAGACCAGGGATACTTCACTGCAATCAACCTCGACCTTCCCCGGAAGGTCCGCTACAAAAAACGTCGGCAGGTCCGCAGAGAACCTGACAACACTGGATATAGAAAAGACAGATCCTATCAGGATTTTGAGAGATATCTGGAAAAGTTTCCAGATACAAATGTGGTGGAATTAGATGTGGTGGAAGGTGCCGGGGGAAAATCAGAACAAGTACTGTTGACCATGCTTTTCCGTAATTGTAGCCTTATGCTTATTTTTCTTATGGAGGCTGACAGGAAGGACAACGTACAAGATGTGTTTCAGCGAATATATACCCATCTGGGAGCAGAGCTATATCGAAAACTCTTTCCGGTCATTCTTACAGACAATGGTGCCTCATTCAAAGATCCAGCTATTTTTGAACGGCCTGAAGGTGAACTTCTATCCCGTGTCTTTTACTGCGATCCCATGGCTTCCTGGCAGAAGGGACGTCTGGAAAAAAATCATGAATTCATCCGTTATATTATCCCCAAAGGTACGACATTCGCAGGCTTGGACCAGGAACAGGTAACTCTGATCACCAACCACATCAATAGCGTAGCAAGAGCCAGTTTAAACGGCTGCACCCCGTTTGAACTGGCTCTGCTGCTGATAGACAGAAAACTGCTGGACCTCTGCCAGCTGGAAAGGATTCCCGCCAACCAGGTGATCCTTAAGCCATCACTCTTGAAAAAGTAACTGCAAGATCCATTTCCGGTGCTGGTTTCATAATCAGGCCGGTGGAAGTTACTTTTTCAAAAGTACTTTCAGTGGTCCCAAAATCATGCCCATCTTCCAGAAAAAGCTTTGTTTTCTGCCCTTATTATATGTTAATTTTTACGAATAATCCAGAACTATATGGATGTTAGTCCTGCAAAAAGGTCTTATTTTACCTGTGCCAATGTATGGTGGAAGTTACTTTTTCATTCAACCAGAATTTGTGAATTGTTAATTGTTTTACGTAAATTTCTTCATCTTCCACAATTGCAATCTGTATCATCCTATACCCACCTAAATCTCCTTATTCTGTTAAATAGAAAGTAGAAATTCTGTTAAGTTTTCAATAGCATCTGGTTTTTCTGATAGTTCTTTCCCCATCAGACCCTCTCCCATAATACCAGAATTCGCACTAAGAGATACAGCGACTCGACTTGAATTCCATACAGCTTCATACATCATTTCCTGATTCTCTTTTGTTACTTTATTGAGAACGTAATAAAATGGTTTTCGAATACTTTCCGATAATTCCCCGATTTTTTTGGAAAGCTGTAGGGATTCATATGATGGATCTATGATTATCAATATCAGATCTACACCGTTATCAATTCCACGTCCAAAGTGTTCAATACCAGCCTCCATATCCATTAGCGCAAATTGGTCTTCTGTAAGCCTGAGATTTTGGATAAATTGAGTCATAACTGTTCCCATAGCACAAGAACACCCTTCATTTGCCTGATGAATTTTTCCACTGCTCATCAGTTTTACACCGTCCTTCAGACTATAATAATCTTCCGGTATATCATCTATAGTCCAGGTTTCCTCAAAAAACTGATGAGTAAATTTTGATAGCATCATATCATTTAAAACATTTTGCTTACCGCCGAAATAGTCTGTAAAATCTCTTGGAAGCTTCATACCTAGCTGTCGGTGCAGACCATAATTAGATTCATCGGAATCAATTACCAAAATTTCTTTTCCTCGTCTGGCTAAAGCCTTAGCCAACAGACTGGTTACTGTACTTTTTCCACATCCACCTTTTCCACAAACTGCTATTTTCATCTCTATATTTACTCCTTTTCTTTTTTGTGAATAATAAGCATTACATATGACCATACTTCAAACTGCCTTACTCCACTTCCTCCAGTTCTGTTCCTTCTGGAAGAATATATCCGCAGTTATCACATACTCCATCCTCTGCAAGTATCCCGTCTTTCACAAAGGCTTCAATGCCTCCCGGTTCATGACAGCGTGGACAATCTAATTCCCGTATCTTTTTCTGATTTCTTACATCCTGGCAATTGGCAAATTCAATTTTACCCATAGTGATTCCTCCATTTTCATTCCATATCAATTTGTCTTCGCAAAAAAGTTCCTACCATGCGAGAAAAATTGCTGATATTACGAATATAGGCAAAGTCTTTTCCATAAATCCTCTTTTCCACGGAGAGTTCTTCTTCATTTCCTACAAAAATACCAATTACGAAAATTCCCTGATTTCTGGCCCGACGCACCTCATATGCAGTATCTTTCACAGCTCCTTCTCCGTCATAGATCTTGGGCTGGCGGGTTCCTGGTCGTTGTATGCTCATATCACAGGGTTTTCCATCACTTAATACGATTAAAATCTTATTTTTTTCCGGTCGCTCCATGAGAGAGGAACAGACTGTTTTCAGTGCAAGCCCATCTCTGTTATTGGCATACGCCCGAAATTGAAAGATTCTTTCATTTGTTTCCCTTGGATCTTCATAATCCCGAAATCTCTGAAGTACTGTATATCCCCAGAAAGCACAGTATCCTGTCACCCGATGAGGAATTCCTGCCTGGCTTAATGCTTCACTGATAATATATCCCTGAGCCGCTACCTGAGCCTGTCTGTCAGCCTGGGAACCACTGGAATCAATCAGGACGTCTATTACAAACTCAGAATCATCAGATCTTTTTTTTCTATTAAATAACTTGTCATCGTCTGTTCTTCCAATTTTCCATAACCTCTCAGGAACAAGCTGCCCTGCATCAGATCTGCTGACAAAATCATCCTTTCGGATTATAAGTGCCCGTTTCAGTGACTCTGCCAACACAGAAATATTTCTTTTGATGATCCAGTGATTATTTCCATAATAGGCTTTATTTTTTTCAAACTGCAGCTGAGAAAAACGATATTGATTATTTTTTATCACAGGGCTCTGTAAAATTCCATCTGTAAGATACAGGATACAGTTTTTATGGATTCCTGTACAAAATTTCCGGTTGACTCTGACCTGCTCCGATTCACTTAGATACGATTTTCCATAATTCAGTTCCACATATTCCCGTATCCGTCGCACTGCCTGTGGATTTATATTCTCCGAGCTTTCCGGAACTTCTTCATTTTCCGGAGAGAAATAAAATCTTTTTTTCTTGTGGTTTCTGATATCCAGACTCATCATCTTTTTTTTGATATTAGAAAGATATTTTTGAATGATGTCTTCCATCTGTTCATCCGTCATGCATTCCTGCCACGCGTCATTGGCCAATGCCATATCCAGTAAATTCAGAATCTTCTCCAGATTTCCATTCTTTTTTTCAAAAGAGGGATCCAGAACATGATTATAAATCTCATCTATCACGTTTATGACATCTTCCGTATTTTCCGCATTCTTCAGAGATAGAATCTTGTACAATGCAATCTCTGCCTGTGGATCCATTCCCTTATCGTCTGTGTTCTCCAGAACATGCCTTATATACAGAAGCCTGATCCTGTGAATCAGGCCTGTTCCAGCTTTGTCTGATACCTGCTCTTCCTCGGCCTTTTCCAATTCTCTGAACGCCCATTCTCTGATTTCCTTTGTTCCCAAACGTTCTCGAATGATAAAACGATTCACTGCAGCATCCATGCATAATCCAGCAAGAGGCAAAAGCATATCTTCTCCAGCAGAAAAATGTATTTTTTTCATCAAATACATGCCAAGTTTCTTCTGATCAAAATATCGTGCAAAGGCACCCTGCTTCACTGCCTCATATAGAACCGTTTGTTTTGAATAAACATATTTTTCTGTGTCCGGTTCAAATTCCGTATCATAATCACCACTGACTGTCCAAAAAAGATTTCT
>ENA-OPCF01001064-OPCF01001064.1-human-gut-metagenome-genome-assembly--contig:-NODE-1064-length-12323-cov-7.081594_pt1 | contig 12323 bp, 6 predicted proteins | sample MGYA00241077_ERZ501470 | MGnify/ENA primary metagenome ERZ501470 (study PRJEB25962, sample SAMEA2042571) | human gut metagenome | biome: human gut; feature: human-associated habitat; material: faeces... | reverse complement strand
AATACATGGTCGGGATTTTGTCCGGCAAAACCACCCCATGCCCAGAAGTTGCATCCGGCAAAGAGTCCGCCGCTCTCACGGTCCTGGCGGATAAGGTCGAATACATAACGGTAATATTCATCGCGGGCAGTGGTCGGTGCCTCTTTGGAGAAGCTGAAACCGTCACGGGGAAAACCGAATTCCTCCAAAACGATCGGCTTGCTGTACTTCCGGGCAATGACCATGTGGTCATCTATATACTTCTTAGTATTTTCCTTGGCACGCGGAAGAAGTTCCGTCAGGCTGTCCGCCTTCACCCAACTCCAGTTGTAAGGCCAGATGTGGATATTCAGATAATTGATGTTGGGGTCGGCATGAATCTTCTCGAAAAGATTCATATCCATTTCGCATCCCCACGAGCCCTCACTGCCAGAAGACACCATGTGGTTCGGGTCAAGTGACTTGATTTGTGCAGCCACATCGGCCATCCAGCGGGCAAACGGTTCCTTGTTCTCGTCAGAGAAAGCGCGAGGCTCGTTACCAATCTGCCAAGACATAATAGTGGGGTCATCCACATATTTTATCTGATTATACCTATTGGTGCGTGAAACAATATAATTGACATGATTGGCAAACAAGGCCTTCGCGCTGTCCGATTGGGGGAACTGCTTGACATACTCCATATAGGCGGGCCATCCGTCTACGGCAGGTACCACGGCATCACCGTGTCCGGACCATTGCAGGTAAACGGAATAGCCACCGCTCCATTCCCAGGAATTGTTCAAATAGAGGACAGCTGTCATATCACGTTCACGCAGTTCATTCATAAAATAATCCAATCCGGCTAAAATAGTATCATTATAGACGCCCGGTGCCACTTGTAAAGAGGGCTCTACCCGCGTCTTTATGCCATTTTCACCGTCAGCACCCACCAATACGCGCAGGTTGTTGATGCCAATACTTTTCAGAAAGTCCAGCTCCTTATGCAACCGTTCACGATTGCCGCCTTCACCTTCGGAACCAAGAATGGCACCGTACCAGAAATTGGTACCTACAAAATAATAGGGTTTTCCGTCGCGAACGAACTGTCCATCGGCATTGACCTTAATAAACGAATGCTCCGCAGGCTTAGGGGCACATGCCCCCAAAAGGAATAAAAGTACTGTCAGCAAAAGGAATTGTTTCTTCATATTATCAGTTTTTAAGCGATACACAAAGATACGCGGCTCATATCATAAAAAATGATACTATATTATCAGATTAATGTGCCAATGTGATTAATCACATTGGCACATTAAGTTGTCTCCGTATCCAGTCCAGCCATTCATCCCACTGTTCCTGATACCAGTAATGCCCGGTTTCCAGATAAGGATGCAGTTCCTTCGAAGAAGAAATCACATTGTAGGCTGCATACATGGAAGTGGGAGGACAGACCTCATCGTTATACCCCCAACTGAACCAACCGGGCACATTCAGCAGGCGGGCAAAGTTTGCCGTATCATAATAGCGCACCGTTTCAAGCTGCTTTTCATCGGGAGCACCGTAATAATAGAAATAATGGGGCCAGCCGCAAGCGCGCTTCTTGAAGAACGCTTCGTGGTCGCATAAGGCAGGATGAACAGCCGCCAGGAAAGTAACGCGCGAATCAAGAGCCGCCGTAATCACAGACAAGGCACCGCCCTGGCTAGAGCCCGTAACGCCCAGCGCCTTCCCGTTGTACTGCGGCAGCGAACAGATAAAATCCACAGCACGCAAAGCGCCTACCACCACACGGTTATAGTAAGAAGCATCCCGGCTGTCGCGGCCGAACGTCCAGTAATTGCTCAGCGCCCCACCTGCCAGCGCATCATATACAGACTGCTGCATCGTGACGGGAATGCCATGGATACCCACCTCCAATGTAATCACCTTTCCAGGAGCCGTATACGTATCTCCCGCATAAGGGCGGACACCCGCACCGGGCACACGCAGCAAAGCCGGATACTTCCCTTCTTTCTTGGGAATACTGAGAATACCGTAAAAACGTCCTCCCCAGGCTTTTGTCTGGAAGCTGACCTGATATACATTATCCGTTTCCGTACAGCGTTCGGGAAGCAGTGTCATAAGGGGATTCAACGGAGTCTTGCGCGCCTCTTCCAAGGTCTTGGCCCAATAATCCCGAAAATCGGCAGGAAGTTTCGCCACAGGTTGCAGCTGCTCGGGAGCATAGGCCGATGTAGCCAGCCCTTCATAAGTCCGGCCGTCCACATACGCCTTGACCTTGCAACGCAAGAAGCCTGCAGTCTTCATCGTGCCTTGCAACTTCAAGGTACCATCTTTCAGCACCATGTCTTTCTTTACTTCAGTAGGATACATTTCGGGGCCCAGTTCATAGTCAATCTTGACATCGGGCAAGAGGTTCTGTGCCTTCAGCACCCGGACGGTAAACGTACACTTCTCATTCAGACGATACACCCAATCGCTATGGTCAGGTGAAACGACTACACGGATTTCATTGCCACGTATCTGCGCCGTCACAGCACATACACACAGCAGACATAAAAATAAGGAAAAAACTCTTTTCATGATATCAGATATTAGTATTAATCATCGGTGCAAAAATAGGCACTTCCAATGAAGAATACCAATACTTTTTTATCATATCACCAGCTTCTTTTTCCGATAATTCTCACGGAATTCCTTCGGCGAGCATCCCTTCTTCCGCTTGAACATACGATTGAAATTGGACAGATTGTTGAAGCCGCAGTCATAGCACACCTCTGCAATAGTACGCGTGGAATCTACCAACATACGCGTGGCAAAGCCCAGACGGATATCAATAATGTAGTCGGAAAGCGTCTTGCCGGTGCGCAGGCGAAAGAAACGGCTGAAAGAGACCGGGGTCATGCCCACCATATCGGCCAATGAAGCCAACCGGATATCCTCCTGATAATGGGTGGAAATGTATTTCTGCACCTTCTGTACCCGGCGGCTGTCAGAGAAAGTCTCTATCTTGGCAAACGAAGAACTGGACAACACCCGAGCATTGTCATAGAGGGAAAGTTCGTAAAGGATACGGAGAAAGTTCATCACGGCATAAAAGCCCTGCTCCTCGGAAGCCAGCTTATCCAGCCAGTTGTACACCTTCATGATGGCCTGCATGGGGAAACTAAGTCCGCACTGTGCACGCTCCAGCATCCGGCGGATACTGTCGAACTGGTTCTTGTTGACAACGTTCCCGAAGAACAAGTCGGGAGAGAACTGGATGGTAATCTCCCGAATATCCCCGGAGGTACATTCATGTTGCTCCCATACATGCTCCAACTCCTTACCGGTTATCAGCACCAGGTCATAATCACCGATAATCTCGGCAGAATCGCCCACCACACGGCGTACGCCGGAAGCATGTTCCGTGAAGTTCAGTTCATACTCTGCGTGACAATGGATGGGGTAGGTAAATTCTGTTTTGCGACGATCGGCAATATAGAAACAGTCACGTTCCGACAGAGGGGTTATCTCCCTCATGATATAGTTCTGGTTTTCCATAGGCATTGGTTAAAAAAATATCATGCCACAAATATACTCATTCTTTTTAATCCCACAACAGTACCATTTGTTACATTTAGAGGTAATAATTGTTATATATGAGCAGATACCCGGGAAAGTCCCGCCCGGAAAAGCAAAACTTCCGTTCTTCTCCCCCTCAGGCTCTAATGTAAGGATGTATGAGATGCGCATCTCGTACACTTACACACTATAGTTTGAGGAAGAAAGAAGCGGAGATCCCTCTCCTGCCCCATAAACAAAAGAAAGGTCTCCGCTTCGCCGGATGATATGAATGATAAGTCGCTTACTTCTGCAGCTTCAAGACGCAGGAAGTTTCCGGCAGGTTTTCCGAAACGACCGTCATTGTGGCTTCTCCCACTTCGCCGGTACTTTGCAACAGCACCTGTGCAAGTCCATTGAATGCCTTTACCTGATAGGTGCGTGCATCAGCGTCGGCCGGACGTTCCGTAGCTCGATAAGCGGGGTCTCCATTCCCCACCCCAAGGATGCGTACCGGACCGGAGACGGTTATTGTCAAGTCGTTGCAGGCAGTAGGGACAAAACGTTTCTTTTTGTCCTGCAACTCAATATTACACACTGCCACATCCCGATTGTCTGCCTGAATGACGGGACGGTCTGCCGTCAGGGAGATACGGGCAGGAGCACCGGTAGTCTCCACAGTACGGGCCAATATTTTTTTGCCGTTCTTATAGCCTACAGCCTTCACTGCACCGGGCTGGAAAACGGCTTTCCAGGAAAGATGGCCGTTTCGGGGCATCGGTTTGCGCTCCAGTTTCTTGCCGTTCACAGTCAGTTCCACTTCATCGCAGTTGCTGTATACCCAAATGTCGATGCTATCACCTTCGTGACCTTGCAGATTCCAGTGAGGAAGGATGTGCAGCACCGGCTCATTCGTCCACCAGGACTTCAGATACCAGGCTTCGTCCTTGGGGAAGCCACAGTAGTCCAGAATGCCGAATTGTGAGCCCGTAGCCGGGAACTTCATGGGGTTGGGCTCGCCGCGGTAGTCGAAACCCGTCCAATAGAAAAGACCTGCCAGATAGGGGCGTTCGTCATAGAATTTCCAGCCACGCTCGATGCAGTTCAGCAGGCTGTCAGGCCCGTTCGGTTTACGGTTGTGCGCCACCATGTGGCCTTTGCCGTGGGCATCAAAGTAGATGCCGCGCGTACCACAGCCCGTGGTCTCTTCCGAACCGAGCGCCCGGCGACCGGGATAATCCTTGCGGTGCTGCTCCACAGGGTTCTGAAGGATGTAGTTATAACCGGCCACGTCTGCGGGAATCAAGATGGCAGGGCCACTGCTCGAAGCAACGGTCATGAGGCGCGTAGGGTCGAAACGGTGGCAATATTCGCGCATCGTGGCAGCAATGCGTGTACCGCTTTCTTTCCACTCGATGCCCCACTCCTCGTTGCCTACGCTCCAAAGGATGATGCACGGATGGTTGCGGTCGCGGTCTATCATACGTTTCAGCAGGCGGGTATGTTCCTCGTTGACGCCCGTCAGACGGTTTTCCTCTATCACAAGAATGCCGAGGCTGTCGCAGGCATCGAGCATTTCGGGAGTCATCGGGTTATGGGAAGAACGGTAGGCATTGCAGCCGAACTTCTTCAGTTCCTTCAGTCGGTACACTTGCAGGGCATCGGGAATGCCGGCACCTACTCCGGAGTGGTCTTGGTGCATGTTCACACCTTTCAGTTTCAGAGGCTGTCCGTTCAGGAGGAAGCCCTTGTCGGCATCGAAGCGGATGTCGCGAATACCAATCGGGGTGGCCACCACGTCCACCTGCCTACCGTTTTGCCAGACGCTGGTTTCCATTTTATAAAGGTAAGGATGTTCTGTACTCCATAGCTGGGGATTCAGCACTTTGGTACGCACCTTTACGCTACGCGTTTCTTGCGGCAGCAGGGTTATCTCTTCCGCCTCGTCCTCCATCTGCACTTGTCCGTCGGCATCAAGCAGACGGCACCATACTTTGCCGGAGACGGGGTCTTTTCCCGAATTCTTCATCTGCACTTCGGTCACCAGCACAGCCTTGTCGAAAGGAGCTTCCAGCGTGGAAGATACAAATACGCCGAAAGGAGCTACATGCAACGGCGCCGTCTTGTTCAGCCATACATGGCGGTAGATGCCCGCACCCTCGTAAAACCAGCCCTCCTCGAGCGTGGCATCCGCACGGACGCAGATAAGATTCTCTTCTCCGTAATTCAGGTATTCCGTAATGTCGTATACCTGCGTGGCATAGCCGCTGGGTTCGTGTCCCAGGTAGAAACCGTTTATCCAGATACGGGCATCACGGAAGATACCGTCGAACTGAAGATAAAGATGTTTGCCGAGGTCCTCTTGTGGCACGGTGATGGTCTTTCGGTACCATCCCACAGAGTTTTCGGGGAATTTATAGCCGACGGCTTTATAGCCATGACTGTGGCTCGCCTCTTTGGCATAAGGCAAATCAACCACCCAGTCATGCGGAAGATTGACCGTCTTCCAGTCCACACCCCACTTCTCCGGATTGAACTTGGGAGAGTAAGGGCCCTCATTATGGATAGAGGCTGCCTTGGTCAGATAGTTGAAGTACTCCGTTCCGCAGCCGAAGTCTTTCTCCGGTGAGGAAGCATTGCCAAAAGCAAACTGCCAGCCGTCATCCAGCAAAATACGTTCGCGGACAGATTGGGCGGAAAGAGAAAAGGTAATTCCAAGAAGGAACAAAAATGCGAATAAGTGTTTCATATCGGTTAATCATAAAATGTGTTTACAAAGATAGGGCGAAATAGACTCGTACAGTGATACTTTTGTATCTTTTTCCGGTACTTCATGTTTCCGAGGGGAAAAAACACGCCGGGCAAACAAGGGTGATAGGAGAAAAGTTTTTAAATTTGAAGCGTGCTTCCGGGAAAATGGCCGGATGGCACAACTAATGAAGAATGTATCAAACTAAATACAAGAAATAATATGCAAGACAAAAGATTCGGATATTTCGATGACGACAACCGCGAATACGTCATTACCGACCCCAAGACACCTTGGCCATGGATTAACTACCTGGGCAATGAAGATTTCTTCTCACTCATCTCCAATACTGCCGGAGGCTATTCCTTCTACAAGGACGCCAAGTTCCGCCGCATCACCCGCTACCGCTACAACAACGTGCCGATGGACAACGGGGGACGCTACTTCTACATCAATGAAGGCGGCAACGTATGGTCTCCCACCTGGAAGCCCTGCAAGACTGCACTCGACAGTTACGAGTGTCGCCACGGCATGAGCTACACCCGCATCACCGGATCCAAAGACGGCATCGAAGCCAGCCTGCTCTTCTTCGTCCCACTGAAGACCTGGGGAGAGGTGCAGAAGCTGACCTTGCGGAATACTTCTGCCAAAGTGAGAAAACTCAAACTATTCTCCTTTGCCGAATGGTGCTTGTGGAATGCCGCTACGGACATGGAGAACTTCCAGCGTAACTTCTCCACGGGAGAGGTGGAAGTGGACGGGTCTGTCATCTACCACAAGACGGAATACAAGGAACGCCGCAATCACTACGCCTTCTACAGTGTCAATACACCCGTAGACGGTTTCGATACCGACCGCGAAACATTCGTGGGACTCTACAACGAGTTTGCCGACCCGGAACGGGTAGTAGAAGGCAGACCGGGCAACAGCATTGCCCACGGTTGGAGTCCCATCGCCTCGCACTATCTGGAAGTAGAACTGCAACCCGGCGAAAGCCGCGACTTCATCTTCCTGCTGGGCTATGTGGAAAACAAGCAGGAGGCAAAGTTCGAGGAACGTGAAGAATCTCTGCATGAAGCGTTCAAGCAGAGTGTACCCTCTTCACCTATTATAAATAAGGTAAAGGCTAAGGCGATGATTTCGGCCTTCGACACTACCGCCAAAGTAGATGCCGCCTTTGCCGAGCTGAAAGCCTACTGGGACCGCCTGCTGGACATCTACGTCGTGAAGACCGACGAAGAAAAGTTGGACCGCATGGTGAACATCTGGAACCAGTATCAGTGTATGATTACCTTCAACATGTCCCGTTCCGCCTCTTTCTTCGAGAGCGGCATCGGTCGTGGAATGGGTTTCCGCGACTCCAACCAGGACCTCGTGGGCTTCGTGCATCAGATACCGGAACGAGCCCGCGAACGAATCATCGACATAGCTTCTACCCAATTCCCCGACGGAGGATGCTACCACCAATACCAACCGCTGACCAAACGCGGCAACAACGACATCGGCGGCGGCTTCAACGATGACCCCATGTGGCTTATCTTCGGTACGGTGGCATACATCAAGGAATCGGGAGACTTCAGTATCCTGGATGAGCCCGTCCCCTTCGACAACAAAGAAGGTTCGGAAGTGTCTCTGTTCGAGCACCTGCGCGTCTCCTTCAACCATGTCATCGAGAACCTCGGCCCTCACATGCTGCCCCTCATCGGCCGTGCCGACTGGAACGACTGCCTGAACCTGAACTGCTTCTCCTGGGATCCGAATGAATCCTTCCAGACCACGGAAAACCAGACGGAAGGCAGCCAGGCAGAATCGCTGATGATTGCCGGCTTGTTCGTGGTATGCGGACGCGACTACGTGGAGCTGTGCCGCCGCCTGGGTAAAGACGACGAAGCAAACAGAGCGCAAACCTATATAGACAATATGGTGGAAGCCGTGAAAAAACATGGCTGGGACGGTGACTGGTATCTGCGCGCCTACGATTACTTCGGCCACAAGGTAGGCTCCAAAGAGAACGAAGAAGGACAAATCTTCATCGAATCGCAAGGCTGGTGCACCATGGCAGGCATCGGACTGGAAGAAGGCATGGTAAAAAAAGCGCTGGACTCCGTAAAGGAACGCCTGGACTGCGAGCACGGTATTGTACTCAACAATCCGCCCTTCACCCGCTACGTTGTGGAGTATGGAGAAATCTCCACCTATCCCGCCGGCTACAAGGAGAACGCAGGTATCTTCTGCCACAACAACCCGTGGGTCATCATCGGAGAAACCGTACTGGGACGTGGTGACCGTTCCTGGGAGTATTTCCGCAAGATATGCCCGTCGTACACCGAAGAGCACAGTGCCCTGCATAAAGTAGAACCTTACGTATGCTGCCAGATGGTGGCCGGCAAGGACGCCGCCCGCCCCGGTGAAGGCAAGAACAGCTGGCTGACGGGAACGGCTGCCTGGATGTGGTATGCCATCACGCAATTCATACTCGGCATCAAGCCTTCGTATGAAGGTCTGGAAATCAATCCTTGTATCCCGTCAGACTGGAAAGGCTTCAACGTGAAGCGTAGGTTCCGCGGGGCAGAATATCATATTACCGTGAAGAATCCCGATGGTGTGTGCAAAGGCATCAAGTCCGTCACAGTAGACGGCCAGCCGATAGAAGGCAATGTGGTGAACCATCTGCCGGGCACGCATACAGTAGAAGTAATAATGGGGTAACCCACAAAATACAATATCATGATAAACCCTATTTATTCTCCAGCGCCCGAACGCTATGACAACGGCATGAAATTCCGCCGTTGCGGGCAAAGCGGCATCTTGCTGCCGGAAATATCACTCGGATTGTGGCACAACTTCGGCGACGTGAACACATTTGCCAATTCCCAGGTCATGGCGCACTATGCCTTCGACCGTGGAATCACGCATTTCGACCTCGCCAACAATTACGGTCCTTCCTACGGTTCCGCCGAAGAGACTTTCGGAATGATTATGAAGAAATCCTTCATGCCCTATCGGGACGAACTATTCATCTCCACCAAGGCCGGACACGACATGTGGCCCGGCCCCTACGGGGAGTGGGGCTCACGCAAGTACCTGATGAGCAGCCTCAACCAAAGTCTGAAACGGATGAACCTGGAGTATGTGGACATCTTCTACTCCCACCGCTACGACCCGGATACTCCGCTTGAAGAGACCCTGCAAGCACTGGTTGATATCGTACGGCAAGGCAAAGCACTCTATGTAGGAATCTCCAAATATCCCAAAGAGGCGGCCGAGTTTGCCTACAAATACCTGGAAGAACGGGATGTACACTGCCTGCTCTATCAAGGCAGATACAATCTCTTCAACCGCGAACCGGAAGAAGAAGGTATCCTGCAGCAAGCCAAAGGGAACGGAACCGGCTTCATCGCCTTCTCCCCGCTGGCGCAGGGCCTGCTGACCAACCGCTACCTGAATGGTATTCCCGAAGATTCGCGCATGGCAAAGGGGGCTTTCCTGAAGAAAGAAGCACTGACCGACGAGACGCTGCAAAAAATCAAGGCACTCAACGAAGTTGCTGCCTCACGCGGGCAAACCCTTGCCGAGATGTCACTTGCCTGGCTGTTGAAGGACGACCTGGTGACAAGCGTCATCATCGGAGCGAGCTCCGTTGCCCAACTGGCAGATAACCTGAAAGCGACTGAAAATACAGACTTCTCTGCCGAGGAACTGGAGAAGATAAAGAAAATCATTCAAAAATAAATCAACATGAAAAGCCTCCTTATTCAAACCTTTTGTTTATTATTCCTTTGCTTGGGCACGGTCCGTGCACAGCAATACCAACTTGCATCACCCAACGGAAAACTATCCGTTACGGTAGATGCCGGAGAAGCCCTCACCTGGCAGATAGCACACGACGGAACCACGGTGCTGCAACCCTCTGCCATCGCCCTGCAAGGCAGAGATGAAAAATCAGCCAAGAAAGCAATAACTTTCGGTAAAAATGTAAAAGTAATCCGTGCAGAACGCAAGTCCGTGGAGTCCTCCTTCCCCACTCCCCTCTACAAAAAGGCAAGTGTGGAGGATGTCTACAACCAGCTGACACTGAAATGCCGCGGAGGCTACAGTGTACAGTTCCGCGCATACGATGACGGCGCTGCCTATCGCTTCATTTCCGAACAGAACAAGCCGTTTATCGTCCTCAACGAAACAGCGGACTTCAATTTCGACAAGGATTACCAGGCATTTGTACCTTACATAAACGACAACCGCAACGGTGAGCGCTATTGCTTCTCCTTCGAGTCTTACTACGACGAAGCCCCGTTGTCCAAAATGCACACCGACTCACTCTCCATCACCCCACTGATGGTTTGCCTGGACGGAGGAAAGAAAGCCGTTATCATGGAAGCCGGATTGGAAAACTATCCCGGCATGTTCCTCACTGTAAATCCCCAGACACGTCAAGGAGTGCAGGCAGCATTTGCTCCCTATCCGCTGGAAGAAATAATCGGCGGACACAACCGGCTGAACCTGATACCGACCAAGCGTGCAGACTACATCGCCCGTTGTGCCAAGCAGGAGCTCCCCTGGCGTGTGGTGCTCGTCACCGAAAAGGACACGCAGCTTGCCGACAACGACATGGCACAGCGTCTTGCTCCCGCCTGCCGCATCAAAGACATTTCCTGGATTAAACCCGGCAAAGTGGCTTGGGACTGGTGGAACACCTGCAACCTGACTGGCGTAGACTTCAAAGCCGGCATGAACACCCCGACTTATAAGGCATTCATCGACTTTGCCGCCGACAACAACCTGGAATATATCATCATCGATGACGGCTGGAGCGGAAACGAATCCTTATTGAAAGACCTGAATCCGAATATCGGTTTAAAGGAACTGGTAGCCTACGGAAACCAGAAGGGCGTCGGCATCATTCTCTGGGCAAGCTGGCGAAACTCTGCCAAAGATACGGAAGCCGCATTCAGCCACTATGCACAGATGGGTATCAAAGGCTTCAAGATAGACTTCTTCGACCGTGACGACCAGCCACTGGTACAGTCTGTAGAACGCATTGTAGCCTGCGCCGCCGAGCACCGCCTGGTATTAGACCTGCATGGACTCAAGCCATACGGTATACAGCGCACCTATCCCAACGTCCTAAACTTTGAAGGTGTAAAGGGACTGGAGAATGCCAAATGGGAACCGATAGTGAACGGTAGCCCGCTCCACAACTTCCCACGCTATGACGTGACTGCTCCCTACCTGCGCATGCTTGTCGGCCCGATGGACTACACACCGGGAGCCATGATGAACGCAACCCGCGAAACCTTCCGTGCCGTCAACGACCATCCGATGAGCCAGGGTACGCGCGTCCACCAGATGGCGATGTACACCCTCTTCGAAGCCCCGCTGCAAATGCTTGCCGACAGCCCCAGCAAATATATGAAGGAGCAGGAATGCACGGACTTCATTGCCAAAGTGCCTACCGTTTTCGACGAGACCGTGGCACTGGACGGTGAAGTAGGTGAATACCTTACACTGGCACGCCGCAAGGGAGACGTCTGGTACGTCGCCTCTATGACCGACTGGACACCACGCGACTGTACCATCGACCTTTCCTTCCTCGGAGAAGGAAGTTACGAAGCCGAAATCTTTTCCGACGGCATCAATGCCGACCGGGAAGCAACCGACTACAAGAAAGAAGTACGCACCGTGACCTCGGGAGACAAGCTGAACATACACATGGCACCCGGAGGAGGATGGACAGCACGGATATGGAAAAGATGATAGGGTGATAAAGTAATGACATGATAAGTGCAATAGGGTGACAGTTACGTTAAAAGTGCTGTCACCCTATTCCTTTATCACTTTTAACATACCTCTACGTGAACCTTTTATATCCTATCTTGTTTTTTTCTCACAAAAGCCTAAGGTACCATAGGGCAGGAATTTATATTAAACCTAAACAATTATAAAAGTATGAAGAAATTTATTCCCCTATTATTAGCGGTCTTTGCAGTGACGCTTGCATCTTGCGAAAAAGACCCTGACATGGATAAGCTGGACAATAATTATCTGGTTTATACCAACTATGACAAGAAGG
>ENA-OPCF01001043-OPCF01001043.1-human-gut-metagenome-genome-assembly--contig:-NODE-1043-length-12557-cov-4.372740_pt1 | contig 12557 bp, 10 predicted proteins | sample MGYA00241077_ERZ501470 | MGnify/ENA primary metagenome ERZ501470 (study PRJEB25962, sample SAMEA2042571) | human gut metagenome | biome: human gut; feature: human-associated habitat; material: faeces... | reverse complement strand
CGAAAAGGGAGCCGGCCAGAAGAGACCGGGACGAACGGACACAGAAAAAGACGAAACAGGAAAAAAAGATGCCGCAAAACAGCATTGAGAAGACGGTACCGCACAAATGCCGCCGAGCAGGAAAATCCTGAAAGCAAAATGCCGGATTGATAAAGGCGTATCGGTAGCGGGACGGAAACCCGCAGATACGCCCTTATCAATCCGATATCCGGAAAAAAGAGACTACCGCTCTTTCAACCGTTCGCGGAGCCGACGCCCCTCCTCTTCGTAACCCGGCTTGTCGAGCAAGGCATACATATTCCTCTTATAAGCCTCCACGCCCGGCTGGTCGAACGGATTGACACCGAGCAGGTAACCGCTTATTCCGCAAGCCCGCTCGAAGAAATAGAGCAGTCCTCCGACACCATAGGCATCTACCCGGTCGATGTCCACCCGCAGGTTGGGCACCCCGCCGTCGCAATGGGCCAGGGCAACGCCCGCTTCGGCCATGCGGTTCACCTCGCTCAAACGCCGGCCGGCCAGAAAGCCGAGTCCGTCCTCGTCTCCGCCGGCCCCTATCCGCAACTCGTGAAGCGGCGAAGCGACCGAAACGACCGTCTCGAACAACATTCTCTCTCCCTCCTGAATATATTGTCCCATGGAGTGCAGGTCGGCGGTCAGGGTAACGGAAGCCGGGAAGATACCCTTCCCCTCCTTGCCCTCGCTCTCGCCGAACAGCTGCTTCCACCACTCCCCGACATAATGGAGCGACGGTTCGTAACTGCCGAGTATCTCCACCCTGTATCCGGCTCCGTAAAGCACGTTGCGTGCCGCCGCATACTGCTCCGCCGGGTTCCTTCCGAACGGCAGCCGTCGCCGCCTCCATCTCCCGAGCCCCGGCGACCAATGCACCGATGTCGACACCCGCCGCAGCCAGCGGCAGCAGCCCCACGGGGGTCAGGACGGAATAACGCCCCCCCACATCGTCCGGGATAACGAAGGTCGCATACCCCTCCCGGTCGGCCAGTCCTTTCAAAGCTCCTCTGGAACGGTCCGTCACCGCGACGATGCGCTCCCGCGCCCCGGCCTTTCCGTAACGTCTTTCGAGCTCGCCGCGAAGGATACGGAAGGCTATCGCCGGTTCGGTGGTCGTCCCCGACTTGGAGATGACGATTACCCCGACCGAACGCCCCTGCAAGGCTTCCAGCAAATCATACAGATAATCTTCGCTGATATTCTGTCCGGCAAAGACCACATCCGGCCCCGAACGTTCCCGCCGCAGACAGGCGAACGGATTGCCGAGCGCTTCGAGCACCGCCCGTGCACCGAGATACGAACCGCCTATGCCTACCACGACAACCACATCCGCCACGGCACGCAACTTTTCCGCCGCATCCTTCACCCGGCGCAGCTCCGTCTCCGTCACCGAAGAGGGCAGCGAAACCCACCCCAGAAAATCGGCACCGGCGCCGGTACCCTCTTCCAGCATCCGGTTGCACTCCCCGGCACGCCGGCCGAGCGCTTCGATGGCGGAAACCGGAACACCGGCCGCCGCCATTCCATAATCGAACCTCAACATATCATCACTCTTTACATGTCCGTTCCAATCCGTTGTCGCTTCCGCATGCCGCTGCGGCCATGCGGACCGAACGACGGTGCAAAACAGATGCCACCGACAGGAAACGGGTCCCGGCCCCGCACTTCCCGCAAACGACCGGCATACGCACTGCAATTTAACGTTTATTTGCCACAATCGGACCAAATATCCACGAGATGTCGGATATTCCCGCCCGGGAGAATACAAATATCGCTCTATTCCGTTGCTTTCCGCAAATGGAACGGATACATTTGCAACATGCAACCAAACGTATCACCGCCCGTTTTCTTATGAGAACATCAATCTTCGCTGCCTGCCTGGCGCTGCTTCTCGCAGCCGGTACATGCAAGGGCCAACCGGCACGCATCTTCCTCGCGGCCGAAAAGGAGACGACCATCAAACTATTCGGCACCGTCGACGGGGCGTTCCAGCCTTTCCACCACGCCCTCCGGGAATTCACGCTGACGCCCGGTTCCGAATCCGCCGCCATCATCGCCTCGCTCGAACGGCAGCGCAAAGGGCGAGCAACGGAACACGCACGAGACGACGGAGAAATCCGTTACGTCACGGACGAAATCGAAACCCTCGCCGAGATAGTCTCGCTGCCCGGCCTCTGCGGCCGCTACTGCCTGATAGACCTTTGGGCGAGCTGGTGCATCCCCTGCCGACAGCAGTTCCGGTTTACCGAACAACTGCACGAAATAACCGCCCGGTACGACAGCCTGCAACTGGTATATATTTCGATAGACAAACCGGAGACAGCCGACAGATGGACGAAGGCCGTCGAAAAACATGCGCTCGCCGGGTGGCACATCCGGGCCGGTCAATCCCTGCTGGAAGACATCACCCAAAAGGTCTATCAAAACAGGAATATCACGATACCCCGATACATTCTGCTCGCCCCCTCGGGAGAAATCGTCTGTCCCGACCTGCCGCGCCCGAACCGATATGAAGCGCTTGCAGCGGCGCTGGCCTCCTGCCTCGAAGACGAGGGGCAGTAATCCCGGCTACAACCCGCCGTTCCGGCCGACCGTCGGACAAGGAGTTCCCCAAAACCGGAGAGCATTTCGGACCACCGCACACCTTCCGCGAAAACCGCTACCTCTACAACCAACCTCCGTCCACGGCACCCGCCGAAAAAGGGCTGCCCGCCGGAGGACATACGTCCGACACAGAACGAACTCAGATGAACATCCGCGTCGTACCCTACAATCCCGAATGGCCGGCCGCCTACGAACATGAGGCGGCGACGATTGCACGCATTCTCGGCAACGAACTCGTGGCCATCTACCACATCGGCAGTACCTCCGTACCGGGCCTCGCGGCCAAACCCGTCATCGACATCATGCCGACGGTCAGAAGTATAGAGGCCATCGACCGGTTCGACGCCTCGTTCGAGGTGCTGGGTTACGAATGCATGGGCGAATTCGGCATTCCCGGCCGGCGTTACTACCGCAAAGGCGGCGAGGAAAGGACACACCAGGTACACATTTTCGGCCGGAACAATGTCCGCGACATCGAACGGCACCTCGCCTTCAGGGATTATCTGCGCGCACACCCTGCGACGGCACACCGCTACGGAGAGCTGAAAAAGTCCCTGGCCCGGCGGTTTCCCGACGATATCGAAGGCTACTGTGATGGCAAGGAGGTCTTCATGCAGGAGCTCGAAAGGGCTGCCCTGACCTGGTATCGCTGCGGAAAAGGCATCCTGTAAATTCCCCGTCCACGCCCCCGTTCCGACCGGTATCCGCAGCCTATTTTAACGACCGGACAGCGATTACGGCATTTCGCGCCCCGGTGAAAGAAAAAGATTAGTATATTTGTAAATTGATTGGGGAATCAGATGCCAATCGGTAAAATCAGGCAGGGAATACAATACAAAGACCGGACAAATGGGACTATTTTCATTGACACAGGAGTTGGCGATAGACCTGGGAACCGCCAATACCCTTATTCTATATAACGGCAAAGTCGTCGTGGACGAACCCTCCATCATCGCCATGGACATACACACCGGCAAGGTGGTAGCCATCGGCGAGCAGGCCCAGCAGATGCACGGCAAGACACACCAGAACATACGGACTATCCGACCGCTCAAAGACGGAGTGATAGCCGATTTCAATGCGGCCGAACTGATGCTGCGGGGCATGATAAAAAAGGTCAAGATGAGCGGCCACCTCTTCAGCCCGTCGCTGCGGATGGTGATTTGTATCCCGTCGGGTTCGACCAACGTAGAGATACGTACCGTCCGCGAATCGGCCGAACACGCCGGCGGCCGCGAGGTGTACATGATATACGAACCGATGGCGGCCGCACTCGGTGCCGGCCTCAACGTGGAGGCACCCGAAGGGCACATGGTCATCGACATCGGCGGCGGTACGACCGAGATAGCGTGCATATCGCTGGGCGGTATCGTATGCAGCGAGAGCATCGACGTGGCGGGGGACGTATTTACCGAGGAAATCCAGAACTACATCCGCCAGCAGCACAACATCCGGGTGGGCGAACGCACCGCGGAGAATATCAAGATGGCGATAGGCGCCGCCGTACCCGAACTCGAAGAGGCTCCGGACGACTACGTGATAACGGGCCCGAACATCCTCACGGCGCTCCCCACGACGGTTACCCTGTCGTACACGGAGATAGCCTACGCGCTGGAGAAATCGCTCCTCAAGATAGACGCAGCCATCATGAAGGTCTTGGAGATGGTTCCGCCGGAACTCTATGCCGACATCGTGAAGAGCGGCATCTACCTCGCCGGCGGCGGCGCCCTCATCAAGGGGCTCGACAAACGCTTCTCGTCCAAGAACGGCATCCATTTCAACATCGCGGAAGACCCGCTGCGCGCCGTAGTACGCGGTACGGGAATCGCGCTGAAGAACATCAACCAGTTCTCGTTCCTCATGAAATGACAGGCGCTGGCCGACGGAACGGAAACGGCACGGCCGCCCCACACTCCACCAGTGAAGAGTCACGACGCCTGCCGCATTCCCGAAACGGCAGGCGCCACTTTAACAGGCCAAGATGTACAGGCTCGTACGCTTTTTCAAACGGTACTATGCGGTATTCCTCTTCGTATTGCTCGAAGCAGGGGCGATAAGCTATTACGCCAATTCGACCAGCTATACCCGCGCCACGCTGCTCGCCGGCGCCGCACGGGTGACCGGGGGAATAGAGGGCTTCTTCGCCTCGGCGGGAGACTACTTTTCGCTGCGGCGCGAAAACGCCGTGCTGCTCGAACGCCTCGCCGAAGCCGAAACCAGACTGCATGCCGCCATACCCGCAGACGATACACTGGCCGCCCGGACGGACGGAATGAAATATCTCTTCGGAACTGCAAAGGTCGTCAGCAACTCCATCGCGCGGCAGGACAACTTTTTCGTGATAGATAAAGGTACCGCCGACGGCATCGAAGAGAACATGGCGGTATTGTCGCCGGAAGGTGCCGTCGCGGGTTATGTCCGCAGGCACTCCGACCATTACGCAGTCTGCATGTCGGTACTCAACGGCAGTTTCAGCATAGGTGGCCGCCTCAAGGGCAGCGAATATTTCGGTTCGGTCTATTGGGACGGCACCGACCCGCGGGAGATGACCATGGTAGACATCCCCCGTTACGCGGATGTCAAACGGGGAGACACGGTACTGTCGGCCTATTCACTGCGGTTCCCGCCCGACTGTTTCATCGGTACGGTAGCCTCCGTGAGCGAATCGCCGGACGGAATATACCATGTGATAAAGATACGGCTCGGCGCGAAGATGAACGCACTGTCCGACGTGCTGCTCGTGAAATACACAGACTACGAAGAGCTCGAAACCCTCGCGGGAGAACACTTCTCCGATGCCGACAAAAAAAAGAAATAACGAAAGGGTATGCACAAAATAGCGGAATACGGACTCATATTCATCGTATCGGTGTTGCTGCAGGTGTTCCTGTTCGACAACCTGACCGTATCGCCGTACCTCTATCCGCTGGTGTATGCCGGATGCATCATCCTGCTGCCGGCGAATATCGACAGAGCACTGCTATTGATATTGAGTTTCGCGCTCGGCTTGTCGGTCGATCTCCTGTCGGGCATGGCCGGCCTCAACACCATAGCCGCCACGGCTACGGGATTCCTGCGCCCTGCACTGTTCAGCCTGACCGTCGGCAAGGATGCGGCCCGGGAGGGTTTCATGCCGTTGCCGCTCAACACGGGACGCACGAAATGGCTGCGTTATGCGGCGGCGACCCTCGCCGTACACTGTACGGTCTTCTTTCTTTTCGAAGCGATGACCTTCAAATACTTCGGATTCACTTTACTGAGAATAGCAGGCAGCACCGTAACGACCACGCTTCTGGTCTGGTTCGCCGCCAGCCTCCTGCCGACCGGCAGGTCGCACGGCTCCCAGACATGATACGGAAACCGGACGAAAGAGAACAGAATATCAGAAACCGTATGCCGGCAGCGGCACAGAGAGAATAAAACAGATGAACCGCAGGGCGAAAATAATCTCCTTATTCGTTATCGTGGCCTTCGCCATCCTGCTCCTGCGTCTTTTCCAGATACAGGTACTCGACGATTCATACAAAAGGGCCGCCCAGAACAACGTGCTGCGGAAAGAGGTGCAGCACCCGCCACGCGGCGAGGTGTACGACCGCAACGGCGAACTGCTCGTACGCAGCATAGCCTCCTACGACCTGATGGCCATTCCGCGCGATGTAGGCGAGTTCGACACGCTCGCCCTGGCCCGCATTGCGGGCGTTACGCCCGAAAAGCTGAAATCCGAGCTCGACAAGGCCGCCCGATACTCGCGTCGCCGCCCCTCGGTCATCGTCAAACAGATGAGCCTTGAGGCCAAACTACTTTTCGACGAAGGAGAATTCTCCGGTTTCTATACTGTCTACCGGACCATGCGCTCCTATCCACGCAAGATGGCGGGCAACCTGCTCGGTTATATCAGCGAGGTGGACGCGGCGACGATAGCCCGCGACGATTACTATCAGACCGGCGATTATCGCGGCATGTCGGGCATAGAACGCACCTACGAAGAGGTGCTGCGCGGCGAAAAGGGGATGAAGGTAAGCATCGTGGACGTGCACGGCATCGAAAAGGGCCCATACATGGACGGCGCGGCCGACCTGCAAGCGATACCCGGTACGGCCATCACCACATCGCTCGATGCCCGTCTGCAGGCACTCGGCGAAGAGTTGATGGAGGGCAAGGTGGGCAGCATCATCGCCATAGAGCCTGCAACGGGAGAAATTCTCGTCATGGTCAGCAGTCCAGGCTACGACCCCGACGAACTGGTCGGCCGCGACCGGGGCAACAATTACATGAAACTGCTCGCCAATCCGCGCCGGCCGCTCTTCAACCGAGGCGTCATGTCGCGCTATCCGCCCGGCTCGACATTCAAGCTCGTCAACGGTCTCATCGCCCTGCAGGAAGGGGTCGTCACCCCCTCCCGGAAATATCCCTGCCACGGCGGATACACCATCGGCAAGGGCGTGAAGTGCCACAACCACTACTCGCCGGTCAACCTCCGGCAGGCGGTTCAGATGTCGTGCAACGCCTATTTCTGCTATGCGTTCCGCGCCGTGCTGGACAACAACCGCTACGACAGCCCGAAACAGGCCCTCGAAGTGTGGGACGACTACGTGGAGAGTTTCGGTTTCGGACGCAGTCTCGACAGCGACCTATCCGGAGAGCTTTCCGGATTCGTTCCTACACGGGAGACCTACGACAGGATATACCGCGGAAGCTGGAACTCGTTGACGGTCATCTCTCTCTCCATCGGACAGGGAGAGCTCGGCTGCACGCCGCTGCAGATGGCCAACCTCGCGGCGATACTCGCCAACCGGGGCTACTACTACACGCCGCACATCGTCAGACACATCGATGGAAGGGACTCCGTCGACTCCCGCTTCTACGACAGACACTATACGAAGGTGGAGAGCCGCCATTTCGACCATATTGTCAAAGGGATGTACGACGCGGTGCATGCGGACGGCGGGACGGGCCGTCGTGCCTACGTCCCGGGGCTGGACATCTGCGGCAAGACGGGGACGGCCCAGAATCCCCACGGCGAAGACCACTCGACGTTCCTCTGCTTCGCTCCCATGGACAATCCCCGAATAGCGGTGTCGGTCTATGTGGAGAACGGCGGTTTCGGCGGTACGATTGCCGCTCCGATAGCGAGCCTCATTGTGGAACAATACCTGACCGACAGCATATCGAGGCCGGCCCTCAAAGAGTACGTGAAGAACACGACCATATCCTATCCCTACTATGACAGGCAGCAGCACTAACAACCGCATGGCCCGCAACGGCATCGACTGGGGTTCGGTGGCGATATTCTTTTCGCTGATGCTCCTCGGCTGGCTGAACATCTATGCCGCAGTGTTCGACGATGCAGCCCGGGCAGGATTTTCCATGGACTCGCGTTACGGTTCCCAGTTGATATGGATGGGCGTCAGCGTACTTGCAGCGGTGGTCATCATGCTGATTGACGAAATCTACTACCACATCCTCGCCTACCCCTCCTACATCCTCATGCTCGCGGTACTGCTGGCAACGCTCTTCATCGGCACGGAGGTCAACGGCGCGAAATCGTGGCTCCGCCTCGGCGGATTCTCCGTGCAACCCGCCGAGTTCGCCAAATTTACGACGGCACTCGCCCTCGCTCGTTACATGAGCTCCTACAGCTTTTCCATGGCCGACTGGCGGAGCCGGCTGTACGCAGTGCTCCTGCTGGCGGCCCCCATGGCCGTCATCCTGCTCCAGAACGACGCCGGTTCGGCCATCGTGTTCGCCTCTTTTCTCATCGTCTTCTACCGCGAAGGTTTCAATTCGTGGGTTTACGTCGCACTGGGGATGGTGGTCTTCCTCTTCGTCTTCTCCTTCCTCTGGAACCCTGCGACGCTGCTCGCGGCGGTCATCGTTATCTGTACCCTCATCGAAGGGTTCATGAACGGAGAATGGCGGGACAAGGTGCGGTATCTGGCCGCCGTGGCGCTCGTCTCGGCCGTCATCTATCTGGCGGCCGCCCTGCTCACCCGGGGAGAGGCCGGCTTCTACGGATGCCTGCTCGCCGCCGCGGGCCTCTCGCTCATTGCGGTCGGCATCTATGCCTGGCGGGCGAAACTGAAGAACGTTCTGATATGCATCGGAATGTTCGTCGGTTCGGTTGCCTTCACCCAGGTCGTGGACACTGTTTTCGACCATATGCAGCTCCATCAGCAGAAACGTATCCTGAACCTGCTCGGCGTGGAAAGCGACCCGCAGGAGTGGGGATACAATGTCAATCAGTCCAAAATAGCGATAGGCTCCGGAGGTTTCTTCGGGAAAGGATACCTGCAGGGAACGCAGACCAAATACGACTTCGTTCCGGAACAGAGCACCGACTTCATCTTCTGCACCGTGGGCGAGGAGTGGGGCTTCGTCGGCTCGGCCGTCGTACTGGGGCTCTTCTGCTGGCTCATCCTGCGTCTCATCCGTATGGGAGAGAGACAGCAGGAGGCGTTCGGCCGGGTCTATTGCTACGGAGTGGCCTCCATCTTCCTTTTCCACGTACTCGTTAATGTAGGCATGACCATCGGCCTCATGCCCGTGATAGGCATTCCCCTGCCGCTCTTCAGCTATGGCGGGTCGTCGCTGTTTGCCTTCACGCTCCTCTTTTTCGTCGCCGTCAAACTCGATTCGCGCCGACGGGAGAGCGACGGCCATTTCGGTGCCCGCCCGAAATAATCCGCCGCCCGAAATGCCCTTCCGCAGCCCCTGCAGGCCAAAATATGGACCCGCGCAATAACAATCTATCACATTTTCGCCTACCTTTGCGTGAAAAGCAAAACACACAAATCGATAAACGTTTAAAATATGAGAAAAGCAATGATTGCATCCGCTCTGCTGATAGCCGGCATCGCCGGACTGACAGGCTGCGGCAACGAGAAAAAGAGCGCATCCGTACCGGCACTCGACCCGACCAACATGGACCTCTCGGTAAAACCCGGCACGGACTTCTATCAGTTCGCCAACGGCGGCTGGATGAAGAACAACCCGCTCCAGGCACAGTATTCGCGCTACGGCATCTTCGACCGGCTCGGCGATACGAGTCTCGACCAGATACGCACGATAGTGAACGAGGCCGCCTCCATGGACCAGACGCAGGGAGGGATACCCCAGAAGATAACCACCCTCTACCAGTTGGGAATGGACAGCGTGACGCTCAACGCCCAGGGCGCCGAACCGATACGCGAGGAGCTGGCTCGGATTGCTGCCATCAAGAATGACAAGGAACTCGCGGCGATGATTGCCACGCTGCACCGCGAGGGCATCTTCCCCTATTTCGTCACCTTCGTGGATGCCGACGAGAAGAACAGCACCATGAACATTCCCGCCCTCTACCAGTCCGGCCTCGGCATGGGCGACCGCGACTACTACCTGTCGGAAGAATCCAAAGAGATAAAGGATGCTTACAAGGAGTACATCCGCACGCTCTTCACGCTGGTGGGATACAGCGCCGAGCAGGCCGACGAAGCGGTAAAGGCCGTACTGAAGATAGAGGACAAGATAGCGGACGCATCCTACAGCCGCGAAGTACTCCGCGATTCCCATAAAAACTACAACAAGATGACCGGCACGGAATGGGTGAACTCCAACGGACTGCTCGACTGGAACATCTATTTCGACACGTTCGGAGTGCCGGTTGCCGAAAATATCGTAGTAAAACAAACGGGGTTCTTCAACGACCTGGCCAAGGCCATGAAGGACGTCACGCTCGACGAGCAGAAGCTCTATCTGGAGTATAACCTTATCAGCGCGGCCGCTCCCTACCTCAGCGACGATTTCGTGAACGCCAACTTCGACTTCTTCGGCCGCGCGATGTCGGGCCGCGAAGAGTTGCAGCCGCGCTGGAAACGCGCGCTCAACACGACAGACGGCGCCCTTTCCGAAGCGCTCGGCCAGCTCTACGTAGAGAAATACTTCCCCGCATCGTCGAAAGAGAAAATGCTCGAAATGGTAGGCAACCTGCAAACGGCTCTCAGCGAAAGAATCGAGGCGCTGCCGTGGATGAGCGACGAAACGAAAGCCCGCGCACAGGAGAAACTCGCCGCTTTCCGTGTGAAGATAGGTTATCCGGACACATGGCGCGACTATTCCGCCCTCGACATCAAGGACGATTCGTACTGGGCGAATGTGCGCCGCTCGAACATCTTCGAGATGGACTACATGCTCTCGCAGGTCGGCAAACCGGTCGATAAGGACAAATGGCTCATGAGCCCGCAGACCGTGAACGCCTACTACAACCCGACGACCAACGAGATTTGCTTCCCGGCCGCCATTCTTCAGCCTCCGTTCTTCAACCCGGATGCCGACGACGCAGTCAACTACGGTGCGATAGGCGTAGTCATCGGCCATGAAATGACGCACGGCTTCGACGACCAGGGCCGCAATTACGACAAGGACGGCAACCTGAACGACTGGTGGACGGCAGAAGACGCCGCACGTTTCAAGGAACGCACCGACATCCTCGTAGAGCAGTTCAACGCAGTGGAGGTGGCTCCGGGCGTCTATGCGAACGGCAGCTACACCCTCGGCGAGAACATCGCAGACCAGGGCGGCCTGCTCGTATCCCGCATGGCTTACGAGAACAGCCTCGAAGGCAAGGAGCGCCCCGAACCGATAGACGGCTATACCGATGCCCAGCGTTTCTATATCTCCTACGCTACGGTATGGGCACAGAACATCCGTCCGGAGGAGATACTGCGTCTGACCAAGATAGACCCGCACTCGCTGGGTAAGAACAGGGTGAACGTAACGCTCCGCAACATCGACGATTTCTACACCGCATTCGACATCACCGAAGGCGATGCGATGTACCTCGCACCCGAAAAACGGGTGAACGTATGGTAACGGTGCTGTAACCCGCCCTGAGAGCAAAAGCCGCGGCCTTTTCCCTGGCCGCGGCTTTTTTCATGCCGTTCGCGGACGCATCTCCCCTCGAATGCGTGCCCTTCCGCAAAGAAACGGTACCGACGGCCCTCCGCATCTCACCCGCGCCCGACTTGCCCTTCCCATCACCTTCAGAGAGGAAACGAAAACCGCCAATGTTACAATTTTACTCAAAAACAAGAAATATGTAAATTTAAAAACATACATAATTATTATTTATTTTTATTAATATATTTGCTACTAAAGACTATAGCCCGGCAGGGCCGTAGCCGATATGAACCTATACACTAATAAAACTACTTCAACCATGAAAAGACTCTTCACTACGGGAATCGCCGCAGCGACGTTGCTGCTATCTTGTCTGTCAGGATGTACAAAAACGGAAGAGACGTTCCACTATGTCAATCTGAGCCAGGTGTCGTGCTCGTTCCTCGGCGAGGGCAACCAGCCGCTCGAAATCACCGTCAAGGCCTCGCCCGCTGCATACGAAGCCACGCCCGGCGCCACATGGGTGAAAGCGACGCAGAGCGAAGACGGCAAGGTACTCATCCTGACCGTCGATGACAACGACACCGGTGCGGAACGCAGTACCACCGTCACCATCGCCGCAGGAGAGGCCTTGCAGACGATTACGGTAAACCAGCTTCCGAAGGACAGCGCCATCGCACGGTACCGCAAGCTGGATACCTTCCAGATGGGGGCTGCCATGTCGCCCAGCGGCAAGTATGCCGGCGGTTTCACCGCTTCCATCGCAGCGGACGACTCCTGGCAGTACTCCCCGACCATCGTGGACCTGGAGACCGGCGAAGTCTATGAATTCGGTCCCTATCCGGAATCGCTCCATTACCTGACGCAAACCATGGCCATCACCGACCAAGGTCTGCTCTTCATCAGCGACGGTTTCCATGGCGGCCAGATAGCCATCGACCTCACCGGCAATATCTTCATTCCGGAAGCACCGGCAGGTTTCACGAACAAACCGCAAATACAAGGCACGTCGGCCGACGGCAAATATTGGGTAGGTTTCGGTATGAAAGGCAAAGCATTCGAGG
>ENA-OPCF01001035-OPCF01001035.1-human-gut-metagenome-genome-assembly--contig:-NODE-1035-length-12631-cov-3.392971_pt1 | contig 12631 bp, 7 predicted proteins | sample MGYA00241077_ERZ501470 | MGnify/ENA primary metagenome ERZ501470 (study PRJEB25962, sample SAMEA2042571) | human gut metagenome | biome: human gut; feature: human-associated habitat; material: faeces... | reverse complement strand
CCGACCAGTCGCGCTACCACCGTATCATCATCATGACCGATGCCGACGTCGACGGCGCGCATATCCGCATCCTGCTGTTGACGTTCTTCTACCGCTACATGCCGGAGCTCATCAATCGCGGCTACATCTACATCGCACAGCCGCCCATCTTCGGCCTCAAGAAGAAGAACTCGCGCTCGCCGAAGATCGAGCGCTACATCTACGACGAGAGCTCGCTGGGCTCGGTGCTGGCCGAGTACGACGATCCGAACAAGTTCGACGTGCAGCGCTACAAGGGCCTGGGCGAGATGCAGTCCCTCGCCGCCGACGTGGGCGGCCTGAAGCAGGTGCTCTCGGGCGTCAAGACCCGGGGCATCCTCGGCGAGATCCAGCTGGGCGCGATCCTGGAAGAGATCCTCGCCCCGGAGCAGTATGACACCAACGTGGCCACCATCCCGGGCAGCACCCAGCGGGTGGAATATGCCATCAAGATGCCGGGTGCGGACGGCGGCACGGTCTGGCTGCCCATCGACTCCAAGTTCCCCGGCGACACCTATGCCCACTTACAGGATGCGCAGGCATCCGGCGACGCACAGGCCGTGGAGGATGCCCGCCACGCCCTCGAGCTGGTGCTCCGCAGCGAGGCAAAGGACATCCGGGAAAAGTACGTCGAGCCGCCCTATACCACGGCCTTCGGCATCCTGTTCCTGCCCTTCGAGGGTTTGTATGCCGAGGTGGTGAACGCGGGGCTGCTGGAGGTCTTGCAGCGGGACTATCAGGTCAACGTGGCAGGCCCCAGCACCATGGCGGCCCTGCTCAACAGCCTGCAGATGGGCTTCAAGACCCTTGCCATCCAGAAGCGTTCGGGCGAGGTGTGGCAGCTGCTGGGTGCCGTCAAGACTGAGTTCGACAAGTTCGGGCAGGGGCTTTCCAAGCTGCAGCAGCGTCTGCGCCAGACCGACGAAGAGCTGGACCAGCTCATCGGCGTCCGCAGCCGGGCCATCAGCCGGAAGCTGCGCAGCGTCCAGAGCCTCGACGAGGCCAGCGCCAGCGCCCTCTTGGAGATAGACGATATGAACGAGCTGCCGAAAGCACTCTCTGAGACCAGCGAGACATCTGGCAAAGTGGGAGAATATTGACGTAGTGACGGTCAAAAGTGCACTTTGCCAGGGTGGCAAACTGGCCTGAGCTGGCAAACTGACCACTTTGCCAGATATGAGCACTTTGCCAAGTTGGCAAAGTGGGGAAATATAACGTATCTATATTATTATTTTGTCACTTTGCCACATAATCTACCGCAGTAGAACGTCATTCGGCCATCCGGCCTGATAAATAGTTGACGAAGACGGCAGACTGTGCTATACTGAGACGATTCTTAAAATAATTGCCGGCCATGGCAGACCATACACACCAATAACAGAGAGGAAATGTGCTTATGAGCGTAAAGAATATCAGCAGCGCCATCCTTGGCGTGGGTGTGGACGATACCACCATTGACCTGTTCGAGAGCCAGTACCCGGTGCCCACCGGCGTGAGCTATAATTCCTATGTCATTCTGGACGAAAAGACCGCCGTTCTGGATACGGTGGATGCCCGCGCCACCGAGCCGTGGCTGGAAAACCTGACCGAAGCTCTGGCAGGCCGTAAGCCGGATTATCTGGTGGTCTCCCACATGGAGCCGGACCACGGTGCCAACATTGCAAAGCTGGCGGCACTCTACCCTGAGATGCAGGTGGTGGGCAACGCCAAGACCTTTTTGTATATGGACCAGTTCTTTGGCGCTGATGCCATTGCCAAGGAGCGCCGTGTAGTGGTGAAGGACGGCGAGAGCCTTTCTCTCGGTGCACATACCCTGACCTTTGTGTTTGCCCCCATGGTGCACTGGCCGGAGGTCATGGTCAGCTATGAGAGCAGCGAAAAGGTGCTGTTCTCCGCCGACGCCTTCGGCACCTTCGGCGCCCTCAACGGCATCCTGTTCGCCGACGAGGTGGACTTCGAGCGGGACTGGCTGGACGACGCCCGCCGTTACCTCACCAACATCGTGGGCAAGTACGGCCCCCACATCCAGCTCCTGCTGAAAAAGGCCGGCGGCGTTTTGGATCAGATCAAGTACATCTGCCCGCTCCACGGCCCCGTGTGGCGCAAGGATCTGGGCTGGTTCATCGAAAAGTACGACACATGGAGCCGCTATGCCCCTGAGACCCAGGGCGTGCTCATCGTCTACGCCTCTATGTACGGCAACACGGAGAACGCGGCGCAGGCGCTGGCGACGTCGCTCTGCGATAAGGGCATGAGCAAGGTGGCGATGTACGATGTGTCCTCCACTCATGTCTCCCAGCTGATCTCCGAGGCGTTTAAGTACAGTCACATTGTCCTGGCCTCTGTGACCTACAACCTCGGCATCTACCCCGCCATGCATGACTTCCTCATGGATATGAAGGCACTGAATCTGCAAAACCGCACCTTTGCCATCATTGAAAACGGCTCATGGGCGGTGAAGTCCGGTGACCTCATGCAGAAATTCGTCAACAATGAGCTTAAGAACATGACGGTGCTCAACGAGCGGCTCAGCCTCGCCTCGTCCATGGGCACGGACAAGCGCACTGAGCTGGAAGCACTGGCGGACGCCATTCTGGAATCTATGAAGTAACTGGCAGGAAAGCCAAAACCAAGACAACAGACAACAAACAGCCCCGCCGCGTCGGCTGCAGAAAAACCGGCTTTCAAAAACAGAGCGGGCAAGCGTGATACTGCGCTTGCCCGCTCTTTGCCCAAAAGGACATGAGAAGTGACCGGAGAAGATGAGAGGATCGAAATGGAGATCAGAAAACGAAACGGGGAGTCTGTTCCCTTTCAACAGGAGAAAATTTTCAACGCCATGAAAAAGGCGTTTGACGGACAGGGCAAGGAGATCGGGAGCAGAGAGATGGATGAGATCCTCGCCACCGTTCTCAACAATCTCTCCGTCACAGTGCCGCTCACCGTAGAACGTGTGCAGGACGAGGTGGAGCGAACGCTCATGGAGCGCGGACACTATGAGGTGGCCAAGGCGTACATCCTCTACCGCGAAAAGCGGTCTGCGCTGCGCCGTGTCCGGCATACCATCGCGCGGACGGTGGGGGATGACTCGCTTGACGAGGTGCTGCGCCGCATCCAGATGGATTTTACCGAGGAAGTCTACTCCCTCGCGGCGCTTCAAATGAAGTTTGAGAGTTTCTGTCGCCCGGGCATGACGGAGGATAAGCGGGCTGAGGCACTGACCAAGGCGGCGGTAGAGCTGACTACGGCAGAGGCACCCAAGTGGGAGTTCATCGCGGCGCGGCTTCTGAACCACTCCTTTCGCTGTCGCAACGCACAGGAATGGGAGGGGCGCGGCGTCTGCGACCTCTATGGCAAGCTTCGCTATCTGACGGATAAGGGACTCTACGGTGACTATATCCTTGCCCACTATACCCACGAGGAGATTGCCATGGCGGAGGACTTTCTCTGCCCGGAACGGGACGAGCTGTTCACCTACTCCGGCCTTGACCTGCTGCTCAAACGCTATGTGATCCAGTCACGCAGCCGCGTGCCGCTGGAAACACCGCAGGAGATGTTTTTGGGTATCGCGCTGCATCTTGCTATGAACGAAGGCTCTGACCGCATGGGGTGGGTAAAACGCTTTTACGATATGCTCAGCCGTATGGAGGTCACGATGGCGACACCTACCATGTCCAACGCACGAAAGCCCTACCATCAGCTTTCAAGCTGCTTTGTGGACACTGTGCCGGACAGTCTGGACGGCATCTACCGCTCGCTGGACAACTTCGCAAAGGTCTCTAAATTCGGCGGTGGAATGGGGATGTACTTCGGTAAGGTGCGCGCTGCAGGCAGCACCATCCGCGGCTTTCAAGGGGCGGCGGGCGGTGTTATCCGCTGGATCCGGCTGGTCAACGACACCGCCGTGGCGGTGGATCAGTTGGGGATGCGGCAGGGCGCTGTGGCGGTTTACTTAGACGCATGGCACCGGGATCTGCCGGAATTCCTTCAACTGCGCACCAACAACGGCGACGACCGCATGAAGGCACATGATGTGTTTCCCGCCGTGTGCTATCCGGATCTCTTCTGGCGACTGGCGGAGGAGAACATAGACGCGCCGTGGCATCTCATGTGTCCGCATGAGATCCTCACGGTCAAGGGCTACGCACTGGAGGATTACTGGGGTACAGAATGGGAGAAGCGGTATCTGGACTGCGTCAATGACCCGCGCATCGAAAAGCGCAGCGTCACCGTCAAGGACATCGTGCGGCTGGTGCTTCGCTCGGCAGTGGAGACCGGCACACCCTTCGCTTTCAATCGCGACAGTGTAAATCATATGAACCCAAACGGCCACATGGGAATGATCTATTGCTCCAATCTCTGTACGGAGATCGCGCAGAACATGGCACCCATCGAGCACATCAGCACTGAGGTGCACACGGAGAACGGCGACACAATTGTGGTGACGGCCACACGCCCAGGTGAGTTTGTGGTCTGCAATCTGGCGAGTCTGTCTCTCGGTAATCTGCCGGTGGAGGACGAGGCCTATATGGAACGCACGGTGGAAACGGCCATCCGCGCACTGGATAATGTGATCGACCTCAACTTCTACCCGTTGGAATACGCGCGGCTTACCAATCAGAAGTACCGCAGCATCGGCCTGGGCGTCAGCGGCTACCACCACATGCTGGCAAAGCGCGGCATCCACTGGGAGAGCGATGAGCACCTTGCCTTCACCGACGCAGTGTTCGAGCTCATCAACTACGCCGCTGTCAAGGCGGACACAGCTCTGGCACGGGAAAAGGGTCGTTACGCGCTCTTTGAGGGCAGCGACTGGCAGACGGGCGCGTATTTTGAAAAGCGGGGTTATACCTCCGAAAAGTGGCGGGCGCTTGCGAAAACGGTGGCGGTGCAGGGAATGCGCAACGCCTATCTGCTGGCGGTCGCACCGACCTCCAGCACATCTATCCTCTCCGGCACGTCGGCGGGCATAGATCCAATTATGAAGAAATTCTTTTTAGAGGAAAAAAAGGGCAGCATGCTGCCCCGCGTTGCTCCGGAGCTTTCTATGGACACATGGTGGTACTATAAGGCAGCGCATCTAATCGACCAAAGCTGGTCGGTACGCGCCGCGGGCCTTCGCCAGAGACATATTGACCAGGCGCAGAGCATGAATCTCTATATCACCAACGACTATTCCATGCGTCAGGTGCTCAGACTGTATTTGGAGGCGTGGAGGGCCGGCGTCAAGACCATTTACTATGTCCGCAGCAAGGCCCTTGAGGTCGAGGCCTGCGAAAGCTGCTCGTCATAAGGAGGATAGCATGACGGAACTGAAGAAAAAGCCCCTCTTTAACCCGGAGGGCGACCCTGATGTGCGCCTGCGGCGCATGATCGGCGGCAATACCACCAACCTCAACGACTTCAACAATATGAAGTACGCTTGGGTCAGCGACTGGTACCGGCAGGCCATGAACAACTTTTGGATCCCTGAGGAGATCAATCTCTCGCAGGATGTGAAGGACTATCCCCGCCTGCTGTCAGCCGAGCGCAGCGCCTACGATAAAATTCTGAGTTTTCTTGTCTTTTTGGATTCCATTCAGACAGCGAACCTGCCTAATATCGGCGCCTACATTACCGCCAACGAGGTCAATCTCTGCCTGTCCATTCAGGCGTTTCAGGAGTGTGTCCACTCACAGAGCTACAGCTATATGCTCGACACCATCTGTTCCCCCGTGGAGCGCAATGACATCCTCTACCAATGGAAAACGGACGAGCATCTGCTGCGCCGCAACACCTTCATTGGGGACTGCTACAACGAGTTTCAGGAGCGGAAGGACGCTCCCACGCTGCTGCGCGTGATGATGGCAAACTATATTTTGGAGGGCATCTATTTTTACAGCGGCTTTATGTTCTTCTACAATCTCTCCCGAAACGGGAAGATGCCCGGCTCGGCGCAGGAGATTCGCTACATAAACCGCGATGAGAACACGCACTTGTGGCTGTTCCGCAATATCATCACGGAGCTGCAAAAGGAGCAGCCGGAGTTGTTCACCGCCGAGAGCGTACAAGCGCTGCGCGAGATGATGCGTGAGGGCGTGGAACAGGAGATCGCATGGGGGCATTATGTAATCGGCGACGACATCCCGGGGCTGAACCGGCAGATGATCAGCGATTACATCCGCTATCTCGGCAACCTCCGCTGGACGAGCCTTGGCTATCCCGCATTGTATCCAGGCTTTGAGAGCGAACCGGAGAGCATGGAATGGGTCAGCCAGTACGCCGACGCCAACATGGTCAAGACCGATTTCTTTGAGGCACGCAGTACCGCCTACGCCAAGAGCACCGCACTGATAGACGATTTATAAGAAAACCAAAGACATCAGAATAGGAGATACTACTATGAATTACAGCGCTATGATTCAAAATCGCAGATCCGTTCACGCATTCCGCGAAAAGGAAGTTCCGAGCGAGGCTATCGGCCAGCTCCGATCCTACTATGAAAAGACCTGCCCCCGTCTTGTCCCGGAGATTGCAACGGAGTTGATCGTCTTGGACAAGGATGCACAGCCGGCGCTGGAGAGCTCAGCGGGCTATAATCAATTTCTCATCGGAGCACCGCACTACCTGCTCCTTATGTCTGCCCCGCATTCCTATGCGGCCATCAACGCCGGCTACATGATGGAAGATCTCGTCCTCAAGCTGACTGAGTTGGACATTGACACCTGCTGGATGACCTTCACCGACAGCGACAAAATCAAAAAGGCACTGTCTCTCGCCACCCCGTTAGAGGTGGCGGCAATCGTTGCCTTTGGCTACGGGGAAAAGACCGCAAAAAAGCTGCGGCTGAATATCCTAAGTATGTCTCAGATCGATGTGCGGGCCGAGCAGCAGTACTACGCGCCCAAAAAGGGCGTGCACGATTTGGTTCACATGGGGAGCTGGAGCAACAAGTCTGGGCTTGACGAGATGATGGACTTCTACGACGATATGCTCTGGCAGTCCTTCTACGCCGCTTCGCTCTCCCCCAGCTATCTCAACCGTCAGCCCTATGGCTTCCTTGTGCAGGATCACAGCATCTATTTGGTGCAGCAGGAGGATGCCTACACCGATAATTTGGATGCCGCATTGGATCTCGGTATTGTCATGCTCCACTTCTCCGCCGTCGCCTCCCAGTGGGCGGGGCAGGTACGCTGGGAACTTTCACCTGCTGCGCCCGACGGCCTGCCGGAAGGACTTCGCTCCGCTGCGGTGTACCACATGTAACGACTCTGGGGGAAGCAAGGCAACGGTAAAATGCGCGACCGTCGATCCGCGGTTGAGCGTATGTTTCATTAGAAAAGAAGAACCTATCAGTCAGAGTCTGAGTAAGGAAAATAGGAGGTATTTTTATATGGCTATCCAAACGGTAACAGATGCCATCTGCTATGTAGGGGTGGATGATAACACATTGGCACTCTTTGAAAACCAGTACTCCGTCCAGCCTATGGGAGTGAGCTACAACTCCTATGTCATTCTGGATGAGAAGATCGCCGTGATGGACAGCGTGGATGCACGGGCGGCGGAGGAATGGCTTTCCAATGTAGCGCAGGTGTTGGAGGGGCGCAACCCCGACTATCTTGTGGTCACACACATGGAGCCGGATCATTCCGGCAGTCTCATGCGGCTGGCACAAAAGTACCCGGAGATGAAGATCGTGGGAAACGCGAAAACATTTACCCTGATCAAGCAGTTCTTCGGCACAGGTGCATTGTCGGAAGACCGTATGCTGGAGGTTGGCGAAAGAGATACGCTTTCCTTGGGCTTGCACCGGCTGCGCTTTCTGCTGGCGCCGATGGTACACTGGCCGGAGGTGATGACGGCGTATGAGGAAACGGAAAAAATCCTGTTCTCGGCGGATGCCTTCGGACGCTTTGGCTCACTGGAACGGACTGCCCGTGCCCCCTGGGTGCCGCAGGCCCGACGGTATTATTACAATATTATCGGGAAATATGGCGCACAGGTGCAGGCGCTGCTGAAAAAAATCTCCGCGCTGGAGATCAAAACAATCTGCCCGCTCCACGGTCCCGTGCTTACAGAAGGGCTGGAGGAGTGTCTGCGGTTCTATGATCTCTGGTCACAATGGGAACCAGAAGAATCGGAGAGCATACTGATTGCCCACGCATCCATCCATGGAAATACTGCCCATGCGGCGAAGACCCTCAAGGGTAAATTAGAGAAAAAAGGCGTACAGGTCAACATATGTGATCTCACTGTGACAGATCTTTCCTACGCTGTTGCCAGTGCGTTCTACTGCGGGAAGTTGGTTTTAGCCAGCGCCACCTATGACGGAGGACTGTTTCCGCCCATGAGGGAGTTTTTGGAACATTTACGGACAAAGGGATTCCGAAACCGCCGGGTTGGCCTTATTGAAGACGGCTCTTGGGCACCTGCTGCCGCGCGGCTGATGCGCACCAAATTGGAGGAGATGAAGGATATCCACCTTTACGAAACGGTAGTGTCTCTGCGTGGTGCATTGAACCAAACCAGCGAAGCGCAGATGGACGCTCTGGTGGCTGAGCTCTGCGCAGAATAAGCTGCAACAAACCGCAGCTATTTTCGTACAGATGATGGTCTTACTCATCTGCTTTATGTCCCAAGGGCAGAGTACCGTCATCTCAGGTTGAGGTCACGATGTGGTGTGGGGCGAGACCGGAGTCTTGAGAATACCCAAACAAAGGAAAGGAGCTGACAGATATGGCAGCTATGAACATGAATCAGGAGCAGTTTAAGCAGTTGATCCGGGAGGAAAAGCCTGTTTTGGTGGATTTCTGGGCGCCCTGGTGCAGCTACTGCCGGAGGATCGGCCCCGCGTATGAGAAGATCGGAGAGGAATACGCGGACAGCCTTGCCGTCGGCAAAATCAACATTGACGAGGAGCCGCGGCTGGCGGGGGCCGAGGGGATCGAGGACATCCCAACTCTGGTGCTGTACCGGAACGGAAAGGCCGTGGATTCCATCATCGCGCCCGGCTCAAAGGCAGAAATCGACCGTTTCATTCAGGAAGCCTTGGCGAAATAACGGAGGGTTCAGATATGAACAACAATCATGTTTATGATATGCTCGTGGTGGGCGGCGGACCGGGCGGCTACACCGCCGCCCTGTACGCGGCACGGGCGGGGCTGGACACCATCGTGCTGGAAAAACTGTCCGCCGGTGGGCAGATGGCCCTGACCGAGCAGATCGACAACTATCCCGGCTTTGAGGACGGGATCGACGGCTTCTCTCTGGCGGAGAAGATGCAAAAGCAGGCGGAGCGTTTTGGGGCACGCAGCGAATACGCAGAAGTCCTCCGCATGGATCTGACGGCGGTTCCCAAGCTCGTGGAGACCAGCGAGGGGATCTTCCGGGGGAAAACCGTGGTGCTGGCCACCGGCGCAGACCCCAGAACGCTGGGCGTTGCCGGAGAGACGGAGCTGTTGGGCCGGGGCGTGGCCTACTGCGCCGCCTGCGACGGGATGTTTTACAAGGGCAAAACGGTGGTCGTGGTGGGCGGCGGCAATTCCGCCGCGGCAGATGCCCTCCTTCTCAGCCGCGTGGCGAAAAAAGTGATCCTCGTCCACCGCAGAGACACCCTGCGGGCCACCAAGATCTATCACGAGCCGCTGTCACAGGCCGAAAATGTGGAATTCCGTTGGAACAGCGTCGTTTCCGCGCTGCTTTCCGGGGACAGGCTGACCGGCGTCCGCCTGCGGGACACCGTCACCGGTGAGGAAAGCGTGGTGGACTGCGACGGCGTATTTGTCAGCGTGGGCCGACAGCCCGCCACGGCGCTGGCGGTGGGTCAACTGGCGCTGGACGGCGGCGGCTATATCGTGGCCGGAGAGACCACGGAAACCAGTATTCCCGGCGTTTACGCCGTGGGCGACGTGAGGACGAAGCCCCTCCGTCAGGTGGTCACCGCCGTGGCGGACGGCGCGGTGGCAGTTCACATGGCGGAGAAATATATCGCGGAAAACCGATAAGGGAGGTAGATTGAAAAAGCCATGTTTAAGGTCAGGCCGGATACGACCGCAGTGGGGATGCCGACATATCTGCAAGGCAAACTGCCAGAGTGATGGCAGATAAGATAACCCATGTAAGATCGGGAGATATGTTGTCTCTCCATATCCAGTCCACGCAACAGTGAGCAACTGAACACAAAACACAGCCACAGATGTACTCTGCGGCTGTGCTTTTATGCGTAGTATTACCGCGTGACAAGCGGTTTTACTGTGACGGCGTCACATAATTTGAGAAAATCGGCTTCGAGGCAGCTTTTGGAGCACAAGCCCTTTGTGGTTGTTGACAGAGAAAAAAATATAGGTATAATAAAAGCAAAATAATAAAATTCATTCTTGCATTTGGAGAGTTGGCGGTATGCCAAAATACGCAGAGGAGATATTGGCCGCCGTAACGGAGCTGCAGCAGCATCCCAAGGCGGAGCAGGTGTTCCTGGAGATGAAAAGGGAGCATCCCAGCATCGCTCTGGGTACGGTATATCTGCCCCCATGCCGGGAGCAGGAAAAGACAATCTTATGGAGGAGAAGTATCATGAACGCTAACGTATCTCTTCTGCTCAACGAGCAGATCAATAAGGAGTTCTACTCCGCCTATCTGTATCTGGACTTTGCCAACTACTACGCCGCCGTCGGACTGGACGGCTTTGAGAACTGGTACCGGGTACAGGCGCAGGAGGAACGGGATCACGCCATGCTGTTTTATCAGTATTTGCAGAATAACGGCGAGGGCGTCACCTTTGAGGCTATCGCAAAGCCGGAGTGGGAACGAGGCGACCACATGGCCCCGCTGAAAAGAGCACTGGAACACGAGATGCTGGTCACCGCCAGCATCAATGCCATCTACGCCGCCGCATACGAGGTCAGGGACTTCCGCACCATGCAGATGCTGGACTGGTTCATCAAGGAACAGGGCGAGGAGGAGAAGAACGCCGCTGACCTCATTACCAAGATGGATCTGTTCGGCGGTGACAGCAAGGGACTGTATATGCTAAACAGCGAGCTGAAGGCACGGGTCTACACCGCGCCCTCGCTGGTGCTGTAAGCCCCGCGTGTCTGCGGGCTTTCGCATCAGGCAAAAGGCAGACTACATACAGGTGGCCTGCCTTTTCTTCCACCAGACGGTTAGAAAAGGCTAACTGCGCATAAAACAGAAAGGACTTCAGAACTTGAACAAGGAAAAGGAGATCGAAACCGTTACCCTCATGGTGCGCCGGTATTGTTGTGGCGTGCATACGATAAAACATATAATAAATAAGCAACGCCCGCCGGGAGATCTCCCGGCGGGCGCTGCTGTGTTCAGAGGGACGTTATTTTTCTTGCCTTACTTTGCGGCATCCACCAGCACACCAACGTAGCCGGCAGTATCCACCAGCGTGGCACCGGAAACGGCGTCCACAGCCTTTTCATCTTTGCTCAGAGCCTCGGCGTCGGCAATGCTCATGCCGTTCACGTGGTTCTGGATGGCGTCGTAGTTGGCATCCAGCGAAACGGTGGAACCAGCCTTTTCGGCCATCATCTTGCTGTAGTAATCGGCGTTGACCCGCTTGGACATCAGCACCTTGCCCTCGGCGTAGCCTGCGCCGAAGTCAGAATCGGAGTTGGGCACACCGACGACCCCGGCGTCCGAACCGGCAAACTGGAACTCGTCAATGTAGCTCAGCACGATGGTGTCCCCGGCGGTGGCGACAGCGCCGGAGGTGAAGCACTTGGTGCCGTGTGCGGCCCCATAGACCACATTCAGCTTCAGGTCCTCGGAGCTGCCGTTGAACTCCACGGCCTGCGTGGTCTGGGCGTTTTTGGCGGCATCCACGATGGCGGAGAGATAACCGGCGGTATCCACCAGCGTTGCGCCGGAAACGGCGTCCACAGCCTCGGCACCCTTGGCGGCTACATCCTCCAGCTCGGAGATGGTCTTGCCGACAGCAAAGTTCTGGATGGCGTCGAAGTTTGCGTCCAGAGCGACCGTGGAGCCGCCCTTTTCGGCCATCATCTTGCTGTAATAATCAGCGTTGGCCCGCTTGGACATCAGCACCTTGCCCTCGGCGGAGCCTGCGGCAAAGTCGGAGTCGGAGTTGGGCACGGCGGTCACGCCTGCATCGGCGCTGGTGAACTGGAAATCGTCGAGGTAGGCGGCGAGGATGACGTCATCCTTCACCACAGCCACCGCTTCGGTGAAGCACTTGGTGCCGTGGGCGGCAGCATAGGCCTGACCGATCTGGATGCCGCCTTCCACCGGGACGATGGCGGCGGGCTCAGCGGGGGCTGCGGCAGCAGAGTCGGCGGGGGCTTCTTCGGCCAGTTCCACACCCAGTGCGGCGGCAACAGCCTTCCGGACAGCCTTGGTGGTCACCGTGGCACCGGCAACGCCGTCGATGGCGGGACCGTTGGCGGCCACGACCTGCTTGGACAGCTCTTCCAGTGCAGCGCCGCCGATGTTCTCGGTCTCCTGTGCACCTTCCAGCTTGCAGTCGGTAACAGTGCCATTGGCATCCACGGTCAGGGTGGCGGTGACAGCACCGCCAAAGCCTTCGGCAGAGCCGGTCTTAGTCACACCGGCAGCGGTGGAGCTGCTGCTGCCGCCGCAGGCGGCCAGA
>ENA-OPCF01001031-OPCF01001031.1-human-gut-metagenome-genome-assembly--contig:-NODE-1031-length-12669-cov-2.507135_pt1 | contig 12669 bp, 8 predicted proteins | sample MGYA00241077_ERZ501470 | MGnify/ENA primary metagenome ERZ501470 (study PRJEB25962, sample SAMEA2042571) | human gut metagenome | biome: human gut; feature: human-associated habitat; material: faeces... | reverse complement strand
GGTAACAAACTTTGTATGTAAAGTTGTGTGGAAGGGGTTTCTTTCTTAATCTTTCGAATGATTTGGGTTATGTTCTTAACGATGCTGTCGGTTGATAAATGATGTGCGATGTCGTTGATACCGATCATCAGGAATATTTTTGCCGGTTTCCCTTTGATAATCGGGTCGAGACGATCGTAAACCCCCATTGAAACGTCCGAACTTATTCCTCTGTTTTTGATATTGGGGTTATTGAATAACTCGTGCCATTCGCAACCGTTCGTGATACTGTTTCCTAAAAATACGATATCGTCGCTGTCGATAGGTAACTTCTCGAATAATGTGGAGCGTTGGTAATAAAACTGATTATATTGGTATGCTTCTTGTGCCGACAGGCTCATTACGCATATCGATAGCCCTAAAAGGATAAAAAACGGTTTCATAAATTCGATGTGTTTATGAGTTTGAATTTTCTGCGTGGTAGGCATCGACTGCTTTTTTCACAGAACCGTGCAGAAGCAATAATCGTTTGGCTTGGTCATAGTCCATGCCCAGTTCTTCCGACACCATACGAGTGCCCCTGTCTACTAGTTTTTGGTTGGAGAGCTGCATATTTACCATACGGTTACCTTTGACCCGTCCCAATTGTATCATGACAGATGTTGTTATCATGTTGAGAATCATTTTTTGCCCGGTTCCCGATTTCATGCGGGAACTCCCCGTAACGTATTCAGGTCCGACAATCATTTCGATCGCCACGTCGGCCTCTTTCGATATGGGGGAATCGGGATTACTCGATATGGACCCGGTGAGAATACCGTGCTCTCTTGCCGCATGTAGAGCTCCGATAACATAAGGGGTTGTACCCGATGCCGCGATTCCTATCACCGTGTCTTTTTCGTTGATGTTATGCTCTTTCAGTTCTTCCCAGCCGCGGTTCATGTCGTCTTCGGCGTTTTCGACCGGATTACGTAAAGCTGTATCGCCGCCGGCGATTAGTCCGATGACCAATGTCGGGGGCATACCGAATGTCGGGGGAATTTCCGAAGCGTCGAGTACTCCGAGACGTCCGCTGGTTCCGGCTCCCATATAGAAAATGCGTCCGCCTTGTTTCATGCGGGGAACGATTTGAGATACCAATTTTTCTATTTGAGGAATCGCTTTTTTCACGGCCAAAGCGACTTTCTGGTCTTCGGTATTGATATCTTGCAATATTTCCAATACCGATTTTTTTTCGAGGTTGTCGTAAAGAGACGGTTGTTCGGTTATTTTTACGAATGCCATAATATGCGTTTTTATAAAGTTGAATGAAATTCGACGAGTCCTTCCATAGGACTTTTTATGATTGTTCCCAATTCTATTTGCAGGGCAAGGGCGGCTTCTTCCAAAACTTCTTTGTAATAGTATGCGATAGACCCGATGAAATGTACTTTTACATTTTTGTAGTCATATTGCATGACATTACGGGTGAAGAAGTTTTTGAATCCGTTCAGAACGATTCTGTGGATACAAGGCTCTTCGATATTTTCGATGAGGAACGGCGATACCGATGCCAAAAAACGATTGGGGAAAGGCTTCTTGTATACGTTATCCAAAATTTCTTTTGGCGTGAGATTGAAGCGGTTGAAAAATTTTTCTTTTAGTTCGGGAGTCAGTTGGTTTTTCAAACAGTCGCCGACCAATAATTTTCCCAAAACAGCGCCGCTGCCTTCGTCGCCCAAGATATATCCCAATGGGGATATGTTGTTTACGATCTCTTTGCCATCGTAATAACAAGAGTTCGATCCGGTCCCCATGATACAGGCGATACCCGCTTTATGTCCACAAAGGCTGCGGGCAGCTGCTAACAAGTCGCTCCCGACTTCGATAGTTACCGGTATGTGCCTATAAATGGCATTGTGGACAATCTCATTCTTTTCTGGAAAGGCACAACCTGCCCCATAGAAATAAACGGCATCTATTTTCACTCCGTCCAAATGGGGCATGAGTTTATCTTTTACCACTTGGCTTATTTCCTCTTCTGTCTGAAAAAACGGATTGGTTCCCTCCGTTGTGATTCTTTTAACCTGTTTTCCGTGGTTTACTACGCACCAATCGGTTTTGGTAGAACCACTGTCTGCAATAATAATCATATCTTTATATATATTTTCTTTTTATACAAAACATACCCTATAATCCAGTTTACACCGATAAATAAAAGAGCGAATATAAGCGATGCAAAAGTTTCGTCTTTGAATAGAGGAACGAGCCATTCGTTGTAAATCATTCCTTTCAAAGTCATACTCGCTCCTCCGTAAGTAACGTAAATACTACCGATGAGGATGCTTAACACAGCTCCCAATACGTACATGAATAAGGGATTGATACCGAATGCTTCGAAAAATCGACTCCATTTTTTGTATCCTTTGATGTCTATGATCCAGATGAGCAAAGCCAATGAGCTGGCTGCTAATCCGCATGTGGTGAGAACAAATGTAGGAGACCATATTTTTTTGCTGATAGGACAACCGTATTCGAGAAGTAATCCGGCAAAAGTGAGTATCGTTCCTGCAATGAAAAGATTCTGCATGCGTACGGCGTTATCTTTTGTACGCATGATGAGTCCTCCGCAAAATATGCCGACAAGTACGTGGCATATCGACGGTATCGTACTGAGCAACCCCTCGGGGTCGAGAGCGAGCCCGTTATCGTGATACATGTGGTTGCTTCCTAAAATAGCTCTGTCGACTACCGAGATGATGTTATCTTCGGAAAATTCGAACCCTTTTCCTGTTATCAGTATGACGAAATAGGCAATCAACGTGACCGATACGATGTGGGGTATATATTTATGTTTGACAATCAAGGCGATAAATGCGGCTGCTCCGTAGCAAATCGCTAAACGGGGCATGACTCCCAAAATTCGGATATGGTCGAAATTCCACATAGAGCGGCCCAATCGTTCGAAAAAGGATAGAGACTCTCCCCCCAGTTGATGATAGGTACGCATGGTTAATCCGAACCAAGCGATAGCCAATCCGATAGCGAAGATAACAATCGTGCGGCGTATGATTTTCCACGCTACCGCTCCCGATAGTCGGAAGTCGAATTTTCTCAACGACATATAAGTCGATATTCCCATGATGAACATGAAGAACGGAAAAACGAGGTCGGTGGGAGTCAGACCTATCCATTCGGCATGGCCGAGCGGTGCATAGATATGTCCCCACGAACCGGGATTATTTACCATAATCATTCCGGCGATGGTGATACCTCTCAGTATATCGAGAGAAAGAAGCCTTTTATTAGGCGGGTTGTTCATGGCATTTATTTTTTGAAGTTGTACATTTATCCACTAAATAAACGATAGAAATATAAGGTATTCCTGCATTGGTCGTCAGTCCTATTTCGCAAGTGCGGCTATTGGAATAACCGGTTTTTACTCCTGCTTTTTCTATTTGAGGTTTTAGCTTTCTGAGAGCATAGGCGTTGACCTCGGGATAAGTGAATCCCCTGTCACCGGCGAACCCGCAGCAACCTACTTCCTCGGGAACAATTACTTTTGTAGAACATAAACGAGCCAAATCGACGAGCATGTTTCCCAAATTCATTTTTCTCATCGAGCAAGTGATATGAACGGCGATTGGTTCGTCGATAGGAGAAAAAACGAGTTTGTCTTTCAGGAAAGTATATATGAACTCTACCGGTTCATATAGTTTTACTTGGGTCATGACCTCGCGCATACGGTGCAGACAGGGACTTTGGTCGCAGAGTACAGGATATTTTCCTCCGTTGCTGGCTTTGTATAGCGCAGCTTCCAATTCGGCCGATTTTCGGTCGGCAATGTCCATCATACCTTTGCTTTCCCAGATTGTTCCGCAACAGAGATTCTTCATGTTTTCGGGAAAGATGACTTCATATCCGGCTTTTTGCAGCAAGGCGACAGTCTTGTCGATCAGAGGCGTTTGGTCGGGTGAATCTTTCGCCGTACCCATAGTTTGATTGATACAGCTTGGGAAATAGACCACTTTCAGAGATTCTTCGTGCTGTTGTATTCGATGAGGATAATAGGGTTTGGGCATAGATGGTGTCCACAATGGAACACCTATTTGGTGAAGACCTTGCCCAATAGAGCTCATGACTTTGTCGCCCAACATATTGTGGGCCATGTTCGCCAAGTAAAGAACAGGTCTGAGAGCCGATTTCGTTTCGGCAAAATGATTGGCGACGAAATCGCCGGTTTTGTATCCAATGCTTTTTTCGGGTAAATTCTCTTGTCTGATATCGTGCGTTAAATCGCCTACATTGATTCCCATCGGGCAAGACATGGAACAAAGTCCGTCTCCCGCACAGGTTGCGTTTCCTAAATATTTGTATTGTTTCTGCAATGTTTTCAGCCGTTCCGAACTTTCCGTATCGGATAGTTTTTTGAGCCGGGAAATTTCCCGTTGAATGACGATACGTTGACGGGAAGAAAGAGAGAATCCACAAGTCAGGCAATTCACTTCACAGAATCCGCACTCTATGCACTTGTCTACGTGAGCGTTTGTCAGAGGCATAGGTTTGAAGTGTTTTAAATGGCAATGTGGGTCTTCGTTGAAAATGACACCGGGATTGAGTAATCCTTTCGGATCGAACAACTCTTTGACGGCTTTCATGAATCCATAGGCCCTTTCTCCCCATTCGTATTTGACGAATGGAGCCATGTTCCGTCCGGTTCCGTGTTCTGCTTTCAGCGAACCGTCGTACTTGTCCACCACCAATGTTTTTACTTCGTCCATCAGTTTTTCATATCGGGCGACTTGTTCGGGAGAGTCGAACGACTGGCTGATGATAAAGTGGAAGTTTCCCTCTAACGCATGTCCGTAAATACAAGCGTCGTGATATTCATTCGTTACCAATAACTCTTGTAAATCGGCGGTCGCTTCGGGCAGCTCTTTCAATGGAAACGCAACGTCTTCGATCAAAACGGTCGTACCCGGCCGGCGAGTTCCTCCTACCGATGGGAAAATACCCGAACGGATAGCCCAGTATTTCGAATATTCTTCGGGTTTGTCCGTAAAGTGAATAGGAGTAACGGTTTCGAATGGAGAAAGTATCTTTTTTATTTCTTCGATATTGGCTTGTAGTTCTTCGGGAGTATCGGCCTTCGTTTCGGTCAAAACTGCTGTAAGACCCGTTCCGGTCGTGTCGTTGACCGAAGCCAAAGACTTTTTGTCGAGCAGCTCTGCACTGAATACGGGACCGGGTTTCATGGCAACGACCGCTCGACAGGCATCCTTTATGTTCGAAAAGTAAAGCATGGCACTCGCCGAATAGGGATAGTCATGCTCGGTTTTCATCGTAACTTCCGATAAGAAAGCGAGCGTACCCTCTGACCCCACCATGAGGTGGGCGATAATATCGAATGGGTCGTCATATATCACAAAAGGTAATAAATTCAACCCGGTGACATTTTTGATGGAATATTTTTTGCGGATACGGTCACTCAGTTCGTTGTCGTTTCGTATTTCGTCTCTTATCTCGATGATTTTGTTCAAGAACGGGGTGTGTTTTCTTTCGAATGTCGTTCGACTTTCCGGGTCGCCGGTGTTCAACCGAGTACCGTCGGCAAGCACGATTTTCGCCGAAAGCAATTCTTTGTCGCTGTTGGCGTGTGTACCGCAGTTCATACCGGATGCATTGTTCATGACGATTCCGCCCACCATAGCCGATTTTACCGATGCAGGATCGGGTGCGAATTTACGACCGTGGGGTTTTAATATTTCATTGACACGTGCCCCGATAATACCGGGTTGGAGTGTAATGCGTTCGAAATCTTCCGAGATGGAATATTTTTCCCAATTTTTCCCGGCTACGATAAGTATAGAATCGCTTATGCTTTGACCTGAGAGTGAAGTTCCTGCCGCTCGAAATGTGACAGGCAGTGTATATTTGTCGGCCAAAGCGAGGAGCCGGGAAACTTCATTTTCGTCTTTTGCCCGAATGACTATTTTCGGGATTAGTCGATAGAATCCGGCATCGGTTCCCCAAGCCAACAAACGAAGTTCATCGGTATATATCCGGTCTTTCGGGATAAATTTCCCGATTTCTTTCAGATAAGCGTTATACTTTTGTTCTTTCATCTCGGTACGTTAAACAATTTGTTCTTTATTTATAGAGATAATATTTTCGAGATAGTTTTTTGAAATCTTCGACGTCTTTATACCAATAGTCCTTGATGTCGTCGAAATGGTAATTTTTTGAAAATCTTTCTCTTATTTGGTTACTTCCGCATACCTTGTCGAACATGTCGAATCGGCTTTCATTTTCTTTGCAAAATGCGGGTTTATCGGGATACAAGGCGGCCAATTCTTGCATGATGTAGAATTGAACTTCGGAAAGTCGAGCTTTTTTATAATCCAAAATATGTACTTGTACTCCTTGTAAATGTTCCCCTTTTCCGAAAGCGTAGAAAGGCTTCAAATGCATGGGGCGGAATTTAATACCCGGCAGGTTCAAATTATTCATGCGGTCGGCGAGCTTATCGGCATCTATCCATTCTGCTGCGAACATTTGGAACGGTATGGTATATCCCACTCCGATGGAGAGGTAGGGCAGCTCTCCCACGATTCCCGACAGGGGGTAGAAGTATGCCGAATGGGGATGCGGAATATGTGGTGAGGAGGGTATCCATTGCAAACCTGTTTTAGTATAGTCCATGCTTCGTTTCCAATGCTTCATGGGGACGACTGTAAGTTTGCAGTCTTTGGCAAGCATGTGTTCTCCCACCAACATTCGGGCAAGCTCTCCGCAAGTAAGTCCGTAAATGTATGGTATTTTGAATTGGCTTACGAAAGAGATGTAACCGTCTTCCACGAGATTCCCTTCCACTTTCTCTCCTCCGATGGGGTTGGGTCGGTCGAGTACGATAAATTCGATTCCGTTTTCAGCGGCCGCTTCCATAGCCACGCCCATAGTACTGATGTAAGTAAAGGAGCGACAACCTATATCTTGTATGTCGTAGACAAGCACATCAATACCTTGTAACATTTCGGGTGTCGGTTTTCTGGTTTTCCCATATAGCGAATATACCGGTAATCCGGTCGATGGGTCTGTGGAATTTTCTACCTTATCGCCGGCATGCACGTCGCCGCGCACGCCGTGTTCGGGCCGTACAGGGCCACCAAATTGACGTTAGGAGCTTCGAACAGAATATCGATAGTAGATTTCAACGAATTATCAACCCCTGTCGGGTTGGTAATCAAGCCTACTCTTTTCCCTTCTAATATTTTGAAATTATCTTTTTTCAGAACTTCGATACCCGTCATTGTTTTTTGTGCGCTCAGTCCTCCTGTAAGACTTGTAATCAAACACAAAATTATATACTTTTTTAATTTCATAGACTTTATTTTTTATATTATTTTGTTTCTGTCTCTTTTTCTTCTGTCTCTTTTTTCCCGTAATTGGGATCTATTTTTATGAATGCACATACTGCAATAGTCGCTGCACAACAGATCATTACCCAATAGAAGAAGTGTTTATATCCTATGAGTTCTTGCAGCCAGCCGGCAGCCATGCCGGGTAACATCATACCTAAGGCCATGAATGCCGTGCAAATGGCATAGTGGGCCGTTTTATGTTCCCCGTCGGAGAAGTAAATCAAATACAGCATATAAGCTGTGAATCCAAATCCATAACCGAATTGTTCGATAAAAACGCAGAGGTTGATGACGAACAGGCTATCGGGTTGGTAATAGCTGAGATAAACGAATGTAGCGCAGGTGAGGGAAATACTCCAAGCCATAGGCCAAAGCCATTTTTTGAGTCCACCTTTTGCCGCTACGATTCCACCGATGATTCCACCGATCGTCAAACCTAAAATCCCGATAGTACCATATACTAAACCGACTTGTCCCGTTGTCAGTCCTAATCCCCCTAATTCTTTGGGGTCGAGCAAGAACGGGTTGATAAGTTTTACCAACTGGGCTTCGGGCAATCGGTATAGTAGCATGAACAGGACAGCCACCCATACTTGTTTTTTCTGGAAGAATGTGACAAACGTGGCAAAGAACTCTTTGAAAATGTTCGAGGCGGTTGCTTCACATACAGCTTTGTCTGATTTCGGTTTAGGTAAAATGTACTTGTGATACAAGCATATAGCGATAAAGAATCCGGCGAGGACAAAGAATGTGATTGACCATGCCAGCGAGATATTTCCCGATGTGGATTCGAACGAAGCATTCGATGCTTCTTTTAATTTCGGGTCTATTTGTACCGCGATATAAGCCGGCTTATCCCAATTCTCTTCGGTAAATTCCAAACGGTCGCCTTGCGTGAGATAGATACTTTGGTCTCCGCTTTTGTGCACTGTATTTAAAACGACCTTTTCTTCTTTTTCGGGCTTTTGGGAGAGGCAAACTTTTATAACGCCCATATTCCCGGTGAGCTTGTGTTCGGTTCTTTCTCTTTTTTCACCGAATGTCTCTTTGATAAAGGTGTTTATTTTTTCGCCTATTCCGCTACTGTTTTCATCTTTTGTTTGCGATGGGTTTTTCGCCTCTGCGAGGACAAATCCGTTCGCAATGTTTTGGCATTTTACCCATGCGTTGATAGAGTCTACTGCATGGGGATCGGCCGTTGTTCCTATTTCGAGGGTGGAGGGTGATGCGACGAAGTGCATTTCTTCATTGTTTGCGTCGATGATGTAGTCGGTGGAGGGAAGAACTATTTCGTTGGCATATTCCGGACCGGCCTTTATTTCGAGGTTCAACGGAGTGAGGCCTGTATTCGATTCGAGCAATCCGGCGAGAATCACCAGCAGACCTTGTCCGGCTATGGTCGCGACTCTGTAAAAGGTGCTGCGGATACCCACGTACATCGCTTGGTCGTGGGTATCGAGAGCCAACATATAAAATCCGTCGGCTGCTATGTCGTGGGTGGCAGAACTGAATGCGACCAACCAGAAAATGGCGAGTGTTATTTGAAAGAAATGCGGGGCAGGAATGGTGAATGCGATACCTGCCAGTCCGGCGCCTACCAACATCTGCATAGTGACTACCCACCATCGTTTGGTTTTCAGTAAATCGATGAATGGACTCCAAAACGGTTTGATTACCCACGGCAGATAAAGCCAACTGGTATATAACGCTATGTCGGTGTTCGATATGCCTAATCTTTTATACATGATGACCGATATGGTCATAACGGCTACATAGGGTAATCCCTGTGCAAAGTAAAGAGTAGGGATCCACGCCCAGGGTGATGTTTTCTTTTGAGGGTTCATGGTGTGTATTTTAATATAGTTTTTCTATGTTCGCACCTACGAAATAGTGTAGCAGTATTTCGCGATAAGGATAGCCTTGTTCGCCCATGACGGCGGCTCCGATCTGGCAGAGTCCTACGCCATGTCCCCAGCCGGCTCCGTGTATGACGAACCGTTGGGGTATTCCGTTCTGTATATCTTCTCGCTCTACGACGAAGGCCGAGCTGTATAAATGAGACGGAGATAGTACACGGCGAATTTCCAGCTCTTTCCCGATAATAAGGGTTTGTTTGCTACCTTGTATCTGTAACCGTACCAATCTGCCCGACGTTCCTCGTTCTATGGGTTTTAGGTCGATGATTTCACCGAAATCGATTCCGGATTTTTCATGAATGAGGTGAGCCAGCTCGCTTTGGGAGTAAACAACGGACCATCGATAGAAATCGGTCGTTTCCTGATCGTAATTGTTGAGAACCTGCGAGAGTATCTTTTTGTCGGTCGTATTACAGAAGGCTGTGGGGGAGGTGTATATCCATTGCCGGGCGGTGTCTTCGTTCTTCAAGTCGGGAAAATCTTTTTCATTTTTGTCGTCCCGTAGAGCCGTCAGGTAGGGGGGATTTATGTTTTCCCAGCAAGAGGAAAATTCTTCCACGACGCCTCCGCAGCATTTTGAAAAGCGGGCATCGCATATTTCGTCATCGTATGTGAGAACTTCTCCGTGCGTAGCTTGTATGGCTTGTGCGACAACTTCGGTACAGGCCCGAGTGATGCCTTGATAGCGTTGACAATGATCGTCGGCACATACGTCGAAGTTGATATGGTCTTCCCGGTCATACCAGTGAATCAGTTCTTTGTCGGTACGAATCAACGAGTCGGGTTTCTTTCCGGCTAACTCTTTGTTTTTTCGTATTTGGGCCAACAACCAACTCCGAGAAATGACGGCGTGCGATTTCAATAGTTCGAGCGAGGCGGTCGCACTCATTTCGGAAGATATGACACTAAGTAGATAGTCTTCTACGCTCAAAGCGTTTATAGCTGTGATAAGTCCGTTTTCCACTATCAGGTTCAGATTACCTTTGAAAGTTTGGTCTTCTTTCCTTTCCCAATGAAATTTTACTCCGATAGTCACCTCTTTGAGACAAAACGAATAGTCTTCTTTTTCGGGAGTGAAAACGATTCGGGTATAGCGGTTTCCGTTCCAGAAGATCTGTTTCCCGTCCGTATGAGCCTCATGCTCTCCTGAGACTGGAACGCCATTTGCCAGATACGTCCCGTTGAAGACGAAACGTATTTGTCGTTCTGACATGATTCCTACGGTAACTTGTGGCTCTTTCATGAATATTTATTTAAGTTTTTCTATTATTTCGTACATCTTTTCCCGGTCGAGGCAGACTTCTGAAAGTATTTTTTCGAGATGTTCAGCGTCGATTTTCCTAAAATCTTTTTCGAGAGGGGTGATGAACACACCTCCCATATCGACCGAGGCGGGGCTGAGCAAGATATTTTCGTCGCCTTCGGCGAAATAACACGACGGTCGATGCTGGGCTCTCGGGAAAATACAAGAGCTCCATTTACCCTCTTCATACCATGTGAGTATGTTCATCATGGGTTCCGGTTCGCCCTCTTTTAGTTCGAGTGCGTTATAGAGCTTCACAAAGAGCTTTTCGGCGGTTTCTTCCGATTCCGCTTCGATAAGGAAGAAGGGACAGATATAATCCTCGACTTGACTTAGACGAGCCGATTTTTCGGTTCGTATGGGAATGCGCCTATACTTTTTCAACTCCTTTTCGAGAGGTAGAAATCCTTTGTTCCCGGCTTGGAAATGAGCATGATCTGGGGCCGATGCTCCGCATTTGGGGCCGTTGTAGAACAGTACGTAATGTTCGGCAGCATGAGCCAAACGAAGCATGTCTCCAAATCTCTTTTCGATAAGTTGCGGTAGGTGCTCGTTTACCGGAATGGTAAAGTGTTCCGGGAATATAGGGAAAGGATTAATCAACCATGTATAGCTGCCATCGGGTAATCCTTCTTGCACTTCCGGACGGTTTTCGGCACACAAAAAACATTTGCGCTCTTTCAGCGATTGAGTATCCACTTTGGCTGCCGAAGATACGATACGGGCCGGGTTGAATTGTATCTTGACCGTACAACCTTCTACCGTTAGTTCTTTAACCTGTACCGCTTCCAATGCTTTGTAATTGTCACGCGCCGATTCCCATACGGAGAGTTGGTCGGTCAGTAATTGTTTGGCTTGTTCCGATGTAACTTTCATTTGCATTATTTTTTGTTCATGGCGATGCGGGCTTGTAATTCCCATGTACGAATACGATCTTTATATAAATTGTTGGCGTTCATCTTTTCGATACTCAGTGAAGCGTCGGAGTTGTCGTCCCAACGGCGACACAAATAAACTACTTCGTAAACGCGCCCTATTTGGTAATGGCGCGAGATGTTCAAACCGAGGGCATAGTCTTCGCCATAACTCGTATTGGGAACCTTCACTTGACGGAGCAGTGGCGTGTAGAAGGCTCTGGGTGCGCCTAATCCGTTAATGCGGAGTGCATTGTTCCGTCCGTTCTCGGGAGTCCACTCTTTGTGGTCGATGATACCCGGAGCAATCATGTTCATATTGAAATCGGTCATCATGTAAGTTCCTACGACCATACCGCAGTTTTGGGCATAGAATGCATCGATCATGGTTTGCAGGGTATTTTCGTTGTTGTATACATCGTCGCTGTCTAATTGTACGGCAAATTTCCCGCATTTGGAATGATGTACGCCCATGTTCCAGCAACCGCCTATACCTAAGTCATTTCGTTCGGGAATAAGATGGATTACTCTTTCGTCGCCGGCAAAGCGATCGATAGCCTCCGAGGTTCCATCGGTCGAGTGGTTGTCGATAATAATCAGATTGAATTTGAAGTTCGTTTTTTGTTTCAAGACCGAGTCGATGGCATCGGCAATGGTGCGTACACGGTTCCGTACGGGAATGATTACCGAAGCCTCGTATTCGAAATTGTCGGCGTTGAATTCGATCTTTTCGAATACCGGTTCGAGATAACCGCCTATTTCTTTCAAGTGTTCAGTACATGCGGCTTCCATTTCTATTTGTACGCCCCGGTTTTTGGGATTTACATAATCGAATATTTTCTCTCCGCTTTTTCGGGTATCGTTTTCGACTTCGGAGTAGAGATATTCGTTAATGTGTACTAACGATGTTTTTTGAGATAATTTCAGACGGAGGTCGTATAATCCGGCAAATTGGAAATCGGTTTTCATGCGGGCAACTGCATCTTTGAGTGCTTCGGCGTTGAATAACAGCAGGGAACCGAAATTAAAATCGTCTCGCAAACTGCCGAACTGATAGTCGATGACCGGGGCTTTCTTCTGTTCTCCGTCGATTACATGGTAGGAATCGGCATATACCATACCGGCTTGGCTGTCTTCGGCGATGTGAACCATACGTT
>ENA-OPCF01001017-OPCF01001017.1-human-gut-metagenome-genome-assembly--contig:-NODE-1017-length-12823-cov-6.138236_pt1 | contig 12823 bp, 9 predicted proteins | sample MGYA00241077_ERZ501470 | MGnify/ENA primary metagenome ERZ501470 (study PRJEB25962, sample SAMEA2042571) | human gut metagenome | biome: human gut; feature: human-associated habitat; material: faeces... | reverse complement strand
TCGTCAGCTCGTGTCGTGAGATGTTGGGTTAAGTCCCGCAACGAGCGCAACCCCTATCTTATGTTGCCAGCACGTAATGGTGGGAACTCATGAGAGACCGCCGCGGACAACGCGGAGGAAGGCGGGGATGACGTCAAGTCATCATGCCCCTTATGACCTGGGCTACACACGTACTACAATGGGTGTCAACAAAGAGAAGCAATGGGGCGACCCGGAGCAAACCTCAAAAACACACCCCCAGTTCAGATTGCAGGCTGCAACCCGCCTGCATGAAGCAGGAATCGCTAGTAATCGCGGGTCAGCATACCGCGGTGAATACGTTCCCGGGCCTTGTACACACCGCCCGTCACACTATGAGAGTCAGAAACACCCGAAGCCGGTGAGGTAACCGTAAGGAGCCAGCCGTCGAAGGCGGAGCTGATGATTGGAGTGAAGTCGTAACAATGTGTCGAGCACATTCGAGCATTGTTTGGTTTTGAGAGAATATCTCTCTATATATGGGGGTGTAGCTCAGTTGGGAGAGCACCTGCCTTGCAAGCAGGGGGTCAGGAGTTCGAATCTCCTCATCTCCACCATATATGGGCCTATAGCTCAGCTGGTTAGAGCGCACGCCTGATAAGCGTGAGGTCACTAGTTCAAGTCTAGTTAGGCCCACCATTATTGATCTTTGAAAACTGCACAGAAGAAGAAATGCAAAAAAAACAAATTCACCATATAAGTAGGCTGTTAATGATTTATCATTTACAGATACTATAGTTAGGACAAAAGTTCTAACCTCATTAAAAGAATTAGCTTCTCTTATGAGTTTAAAGTGGATTGAACCAAGCATTTTAGGATTTAAACAAATTACATTAGCGAAGACAAACGCAAATGACCTTAAGTAAGTTAAGTGAACAAGGGCATACGGCGGATGCCTTGGCGCCAAGAGCCGATGAAGGACGCGGTAAGCTGCGAAAAGGCATGGGTAGGAGCAAGCATCCTGTGATCCATGCATATCCGAATGGGGCAACCCACCATCAGTCATGTGATGGTACGAAAGAGGCAGACCTGGGGAACTGAAACATCTAAGTACCCAGAGGAAAAGTAATCAATTGAGATTCCCTAAGTAGCGGCGAGCGAAAGGGGAAGAGCCCAAACCATGAAACTTCGGTTTTGTGGGGTTGAGGACCGGCAAAAAGAGGAAACTTCTTAGTCGAATGGTTTGGAAAGGCCATGCACAGAAGGTAAAACACCTGTAGGCGAAAAGAAGTCAATCGGGCTGGTATCCAGAGTACTGCGAGACACGTGAAACCTTGCAGGAAGCAGGGGGGACCACCCTCCAAGGCAAAATACTACTTGGCGACCGATAGCGCATAGTACCGTGAGGGAAAGGTGAAAAGAACCCCGGGAGGGGAGTGAAATAGAACCTGAAACCGTATGTCTACAAGCAGTCGAAGCACCTTAAGAGTGCGACGGCGTGCCTATTGAAGAATGAACCGGCGAGTTACATTATGTTGCGAGGTTAAGTGGGAGACACGGAGCCGAAGCGAAAGCGAGTCTTAACAGGGCGACTAGTAACATGGTGTAGACCCGAAACCGCAGTGATCTATCCATGGTCAGGTTGAAGCGCAGGTAAAAATGCGTGGAGGACCGAACCCGTGAGTGTTGAAAAACTTTGGGATGAACCGTGGATAGGGGTGAAATGCCAATCGAACGCGGAGATAGCTGGTACTCCCCGAAATAGCTTTAGGGCTAGCCTCAGGGAAGATTATAGACGGTAGAGCACTGATCTGGCAAGGGGGCGTAAAGCCTACCGACCCTAGTCAAACTTCGAATGGCTATAATTAAGACCCTGGGAGTCAGACTGCGAGTGATAAGACCCGTAGTCAAGAGGGAAACAGCCCAGACCGCCGACTAAGGTCCCCAATGCTGTACTAAGTGGAAAAGGATGTAAGACTTCATAAACAACCAGGATGTTGGCTTAGAAGCAGCCACCATTAAAAGAGTGCGTAATAGCTCACTGGTCGAGAGGCCTTGCGCCGAAGATGTCCGGGGCTCAAGTACAGAACCGAAGTCGCGGCAGGATTTATAATTCTGGGTAGGGGAGCGTTGTATATCCGACTGAAGGTGTACCGGAAGGAGCGCTGGAGGATATACAAGAGAGAATGCCGGTATGAGTAGCGAAAAGAACAGTGAGAATCTGTTCCACCGAAAGCCTAAGGTTTCCTGAGCAACGCTCGTCGACTCAGGGTAAGTCGGGACCTAAGCCGAGGCAAAAAGCATAGGCGATGGACAACAGGTTAATATTCCTGTACCGCTTCAAATCGTTTGAGCAATGGAGTGACACAGAAGGTAGCTTGAGCACGCGAATGGATGTGCGTGTCGAAGGTGGTAGGTTGCAGTATAGGCAAATCCGTACTGTATAAGACCGAGAACTGATAGATAGACGATACTTCGGTAAAGTCAAATTCAAGTGAGCCATGCTGTCGAGAAAAGCTTCTAGTGAGAGATGAGGCGCCCGTACCGAAACCGACACAGGTAGGCGGGGAGAGAATCCTAAGGTGCGCGGGACAACCCTCGTTAAGGAACTCGGCAAATTGTATCCGTAACTTAGGGATAAGGATAGCCGGAGGATGTGAAGGGATTTACTTCTGGAGCGTCAGCCGGTGGCACAAGAGAGGCCCAAGCGACTGTTTAGCACAAACACAGGTGCCTGCAAAAGAGAAATCTGACGTATAGGTGCTGACACCTGCCCGGTGCTGGAAGGTTAAGAGGAGGGCTTAGAGGCAACTCGAAGGCTTGAATTGAAGCCCCAGTAAACGGCGGCCGTAACTATAACGGTCCTAAGGTAGCGAAATTCCTTGTCGGGTAAGTTCCGACCCGCACGAAAGGTGTAACGACTTGGGCACTGTCTCAACGAGGGACCCGGTGAAATTGAAGTACCTGTGAAGATGCAGGTTACCCGCGACTGGACAGAAAGACCCCATGGAGCTTTACTGCAACCTGACATTGATGTTCGGTAAATAACGTACAGGATAGGTGGGAGACGGAGAAGTATTGGCGTTAGCTGATATGGAGTCAACCTTGGGATACCACCCTTTATTTATTGGACCTCTAACTGAAGAAGTAACGACTCTCAGGACAGTATCAGGCGGGCAGTTTGACTGGGGCGGTCGCCTCCCAAAATGTAACGGAGGCGCCCAAAGGTTCCCTCAGCGCGAACGGAAACCGCGCAAAGAGTGTAAAGGCAGAAGGGAGCTTGACTGCGAGTCAGACACGACGAGCAGGTACGAAAGTAGGGCTTAGTGATCCGGTGGTTCCGAGTGGAAGGGCCATCGCTCAACGGATAAAAGCTACCCTGGGGATAACAGGCTAATCTCTCCCAAGAGTCCATATCGACGGGGAGGTTTGGCACCTCGATGTCGGCTCATCACATCCTGGGGCTGGAGCAGGTCCCAAGGGTTGGGCTGTTCGCCCATTAAAGTGGTACGTGAGCTGGGTTCAGAACGTCGTGAGACAGTTCGGTCCATATCCATCGCGGGCGTAAGAGACTTGAAGGGGGCTGCTCCTAGTACGAGAGGACCGGAGTGGACGGACCAATGGTGTACCAATTATCCCGCCAGGGGTACAGTTGGGTAGCTACGTCCGGAAAAGATAAACGCTGAAAGCATCTAAGCGTGAAACTTGCCTTAAGATGAGGTCTCCCGAAGCGAAAGCTTGAAAGACACCTTGAAGATGACGAGGTTGATAGGCCAGGAGTAGAAGTTCAGTAATGAATGTAGCGTACTGGTACTAATAAGTCGAGAGCTTAACTTAAAAAAAGAAATGACTTGGAGCAAAGTAATCTTCTGAGTGGTTTTGAAAGATTAATATCTTTCAAAAAAGAAAAAAGAGAATATCTGGTGACGATGCCTAAATGGTTCCACCTGTACCCATACCGAACACAGTAGTTAAGCATTTAGAGGCCGAAAGTACTTGCATGGAGACGTGCTGGGAGGATAGGAAGTTGCCAGTTAAGAAAAAAGCACTGAAATATCTCAGTGCTTTTTTCTTTATCAAAATACAATTTAATAATGAGGTGAATGTTATGAATTTATTTCGAAAAAAAGACATTGCACATTTAGCACAAGATGCTGAAAAATCTGGATTTGTACGCAATTTAACTGCGTTTGATTTAGTTTTTTTAGGTATTGGTAGTGTTATTGGAACAGGTATTTTTGTATTAACCGGAGTAGGTGCAGCTTTATATGCAGGCCCTGGAATTGCCATTTCCTTTATATTGGCCTCGGTTGCTTGTGCTTTTGCTGGTTTGGCTTACGCGGAATATTCCTCAATGGTACCAGTATCTGGAAGTGCATATGCTTATACATACGCTTCATTAGGTGAATTTATGGCGTTTTTAGTAGGTTGGAATTTAATTTTAGAATATACAGTAACATGTAGTACAGTTGCAGCTGGTTGGTCTGGTTATGTAGTGGGCTTGTTGACATCAGGTGGATTAAATTTATCTATAGATTTTTTAAAAGTTCCAGCAGAAGGTGGAATTATAAATCTTCCTGCAGTTTTTATTACTATGTTTTTATGTATTTTGTTGGTTAGAGGTACAAAAGAAAGTATTTTTATAAATCGCATTTTGGTTTTTGTAAAAATAGCAGTTATTTTTATTTTCTTATGCTTAGCTATTCCTAATATTGATGTTAGAAATTGGGATCCTTTTTTACCTTTTGGTTATCAAGGTATTGCCTCTGGCGCTGCAATTGTATTTTTTGCCTATATTGGTTTTGATGCTGTAGCAACATCAGCAGAAGAAGCAAAAAATCCTTCTCGAGATGTGCCTATCGGTATCTTAGGTTCACTTGCAGTTTGTACTTTATTATATTTTATTGTGGCAATGGTATTGACTGGAATAGTGCCTTATACTCAATTAAATAATGCAGAACCTGTAGCTTATGCTCTTCGTGTCATTGGTTATCCTTTTGGTTCAGCTATTGTTGCAGTAGGTGCTATTTGTGGTATTACTACAGTATTACTTGTTTTATTATATGGTCAAGCACGTGTATTTTTCGCTTTGTCTCGTGATGGTATGATTCCAAAGGGAATTTGTAGAGTGCATAAGAAATATCATACACCATATTTAGTAACCATTGGTGGTTGTATTTTAGTTTCTTTGATTGCTGGATTTGTACCAATTAATGTAATTGCGGAAATGGCAAATATAGGTACTTTATCAGCATTTTTTATAGCTGGTTTTGGGGTATTGTATTTGCGTATTACACGACCTGAGATAAAAAGAGGTTTTAAATGTCCAGCAATTTACATTGTTGGGCCAATGGCTATGCTTAGTTGCGGTTATTTGATGTATAATTTGCCAGCACTTACATGGATTAGATTTATTGTTTGGTGTATTGTAGGCATTATTATTTATTTTGTATATAGTTATAAACATTCTTTGTTAAATAAATAGGAGATTATCCATAGGAGATTAAAGAATTTACACTTTAATCTCTTATTTTTTTATAAAGTGTAATAAAAATTTTACAGCTGTAATAATATTATTACAGTTTTTGTAACAAAAATATTACAAAAATAATAGTGATGATAAAAAATGCTTATTTATCAATATAAAATTTTTATATTTGATTTTGGCACGGGATTTGCATTATATATAAAGTGTAAATCAGAAATGATTATACATAGTCTTATAATAAATTTTTTCGACCTGAAGGAGGGTTTATATTATGATTATTAGTGTTATTAAAGAGATTAAAAACAATGAAAACCGTGTTGGCTTAACACCTGCGGGAAGTGAAGCTTTAATACGTGCAGGACACACTGTATTAGTAGAAAAATCTGCTGGTGTTGGCAGTGGTTTCCCAGATGAAGCTTATATCGCTACTGGTGCTGAAATTGTTGAAAATACAAAAGAACTCTTTGATAGAGCTGATATGATTGTTAAAGTAAAAGAACCATTACCTGCTGAATATGATTTATTCCATGAAGGTCAAATTCTCTATACTTATTTACATCTAGCTCCAGAACCTGAACTTACAGCTGCTTTATTACGTCATAAAGTTGTTGGTATTGCATATGAAACAGTTAGAGGCAGAGATGGTCGTAGCTTACCACTTCTTTCCCCAATGAGTGAAATTGCTGGTCGTATGTCTGTTCAATTAGGTGCTCAGTTCCTTGAAAGTCAATATGGTGGACGCGGAGTATTATTAGGTGGCGTTAGTGGTGTTTGCCCAGGTCAAGTAGTAATCGTTGGTGGCGGTATCGTTGGTACAAATGCTGCAAAAATGGCAGTTGGTTTAGGTGCTAGAGTTACTATTATCGACCTTTCTATCGATAGACTTCGTTATCTTGATGATATTTTCCATGGCCGTGTAGTCACAGAAATGTCTAATAGTTACAATATTGCTAAATGGGTAGCAAGAGCTGATTTATTAATTAGTTCTGTACTTATTCCAGGTGCAAAAACTCCTATTTTAGTAACTGAAGATATGATTAAAACAATGAAAAAAGGTTCAGTTGTTGTCGATGTTGCAATTGACCAAGGTGGCGCAGTTGAAACTTGTGATCATTGCACAACTCATGACAATCCAACATTTGTTAAACATGGTGTAACTCATTACTCTGTAGCAAATATTCCAGGTGCAGTATCTAGAACTTCTACTTTGGCATTGACAAACGCTACTTTGCCTTATGCTTTAGCAATTGCTAATAAAGGATATAAACAAGCTTGCCTTGACGATCCTGGTTTAATGCAAGGTATTAATACTATAGATGGTAAAGTAACATTTAAAGGCGTAGCAGAAGGTTTGAATTTACCTTATTATGATATTCACGAAATCTTAAAATAAAAAGCTAAGGCCTGGTTTTACCAGGCCTTTATTTTTGAAAAAAAGAGAAAGTAAGTGATGTTTTCGTGTTGTAGAAAAAGGAGTGTTTTTTATGGATTTGTTCCGTAAGAAAGATATAGGTGCTTTACGTTCAATGGCACAAAAGTCCGGTCTTACTAGAAATCTAAGCGCATTTGACTTAGTATTCTTAGGTATTGGTAGTGTAATTGGTACAGGTATTTTCGTTTTAACAGGTATTGGTGCTGCATTGTATGCAGGCCCTGGTATTTCCTTATCATTTGTATTAGCTTCCATAGCTTGTGCATTTGCAGGTCTTGCTTATGCCGAATATGCGTCAATGGTTCCCGTTGCAGGTAGTGCATATGCATATACATATGCTTCATTAGGTGAATTCTTAGCCTTTATTGTAGGTTGGAATTTAATTCTAGAATATACAGTTACTTGCAGTACTGTTGCTGCTGGTTGGTCAGGTTATGTGGTAGGATTGTTGGCTTCTGGTGGTATTGAATTACCAGTTGCATTTACAAAGGTTCCAGAAGAAGGCGGTATTATTAATGTACCTGCTATTGTGATAACTATGTTTTTATGTATTTTATTAGTACGAGGAACAAAAGAAACAGTAATGGTTAACCGCATTTTAGTATTTGTAAAATTAGCAGTTATTGCACTTTTCTTTATATTAGCAGTTCCTAATGTTGATCCAATGAATTGGGAGCCATTTTTACCATATGGAGCACAAGGTATATCCGCTGGGGCAGCTATTGTATTCTTTGCTTATATCGGATTTGATGCTGTAGCAACATCAGCTGAAGAAGCTAAAAATCCAGACCGTGATTTACCAATTGGTATTTTAGGCTCATTGGGTGTTTGTGCTGTATTGTACTTCTTCGTAGCACTTGTATTAACAGGTATTGTTCCTTATTCTGATTTAAATACACCAGAACCAGTAGCATATGCACTTCGTGTAATCGGTTATCCAATTGGTTCTGCTATTGTTGCAGTAGGTGCGATTTGTGGTATTACTACTGTATTACTTGTACTTTTATATGGTCAAGCACGTATTTTCTTTGCGTTATCTCGTGATGGTATGATTCCAGCAGGTATCTGTAAAATTCATAAATTATACAGAACTCCTTATTTAGTAACTATTGGTGGTTGTATTTTAGTATCTATTATCGCTGGTTTTGCACCTATTCATTTAATCGCTGAAATGGCAAATATTGGTACATTATCCGCATTCTTTATTGCCGGCTTTGGCGTACTTTATTTGAGAATAACTCGTCCAGAAGTTCCTCGTGGGTTTAAATGTCCAGCTATTTATTTTGTATCTCCAATGGCTATGATTTGTTGTGGTTATTTGATGTATAACTTACCAATTCATACTTGGATTCGTTTTGTAGTTTGGTGTGTAATTGGTTGTATTGTTTATTTTGGTTATAGCTATAAACATTCTAAATTAGAATCTGGAAATTGATTTAATAAAAGGTCTTACCAAAGTGAGCTACACCTCTAAAAGTTGTTTCTATGTCCAACTTTTAGAGGTGTAGCTCAAATGAGTAAGACTTTTTTATTAATTATTTTTATCAAAATTTAAATTATATTCTTTCATTTTGCGAATTATACTTGTATGAGATAAACCAAGTGCAGCACCTAATTTACGTGAAGAATTAAATTTTCTCATTGCTTCTTTAATAATATTCTTTTCAGTGGAACGAAGAGCTTCATTTAAATTTAAGGTAGAGTAACTATTTAAATTACTGCCATTATTGGTTGTGGGCATTTGGTTAAATAGTATAATATCATCAGCAGTAATCTCTGGTCCTCTAGCTACATTTATAGCACGTTCAATGATATTACTTAATTCGCGGACATTTCCCGGATAATCGTAATTGTTGAGCTTTTCAAAAGCTTCTTGAGAAATGGATTTTATACTTGTATTAATATTATTTACTGTGGATTGGAAAAGATAATTTGCTAGTAAACGAATATCTTCTCTGCGTTCTCTAAGTGGCGGTAGGTATAATGGTATTACATTTAAGCGATAATATAAATCTTGGCGGAATAATCCATCTTTGACCATTTGTTCGAGATTACAATTTGTAGCTGAAATAATGCGAACATTAATAGGAATTTCGCGGTTACCGCCGATACGACGAACTCTATGTTCTTGAAGTACACGCAATAATTTTGCTTGGAGAGTGGAGGAAATATCGCCTATTTCATCAAGAAATAAAGTGCCACCACTAGCTAATTCAAAAAGACCTAATTTACCACCTTTATTAGCTCCAGTGAATGTACCTTCTTCATAGCCAAATAATTCACTTTCAAGTAGAGTATCAGGTATAGCTGTGCAGTTGATAGCGAGAAAGATATTATCATGGCGTGGTGAAGCGTTATGGATTGCTCTAGCAAATAATTCTTTCCCTGAGCCAGTTTCCCCACGTATGAGAATAGTAGAATTACTGCTAGCATAATGTTGAGCCGACAAAATTAATTTTTCCATAATATCACTTTGGTGAATAATATCTTTAAAACTAATAGAAGGCTGTCCTGTGATTTTTTGATATATTTGACGAACAGTTTCCATATCACGAATGACAGCAACACCACCATATAAATTATTATTTTCATCTAATAGTGGTTGACTACTGACCATATAGTGATTATCATATTCTTCAGCATAAACTTCATGATGAAGATATTTTTTTCCAGTTTGCAATGTTTTTAATAATAATTTACAAAAAGGTAATGCTTTGGAAATATTTTGCCCTAAAATATCATCATTGGGAATTTTTAGAATTTTTACAGCAACTTTGTTGATGTAGATGATATTTCCGTTTTTATCGGTGATGATAATACCCTCATTAATGGTGTTGAAAACAATATCCATTTGTTGGTATTTTTCATTATGAGGCATTAACATAATGGATTTTATTTGAACAATACCAGATAATTCATGAAGCTCAGATAATATTTTCTGTTCTGTTTTATAAGATAAAGCTTCTGTTTCTAAATATGTAGTATTTTTAATAACTTCCATAGAGATTATATTTACATTGTATTTAAGTAAGATTTTTGATATATCATAGACTAATCCATGGCGGTCTTTATTTTCAATACATATTTTCATAGATTATAAAGCACCTCTTGAGAAATGTTTAATTTAAATATGCTAAGAAGTTTAAAAAAATAAAATTTCTTAGCATATTGTAGAAGATTAATAAAATTAGTTTTCAATACCTTTGCGACCTTGGAGTCCTTGTTGATAATAGTGTTTTACTTCTTGCATATCAGTGACTAAATCTGCACGTTCACATAGCCACTGAGGAGCATATCGACCAGTACAAACTATTTCAATATCTGAAGGTATTTGATTTAAAACAAATTCTAAAGTTTCTTTAGTGATTAAGTCATAATACATAGCGACATTGATTTCATCAAGAATAATTAAATCGTAGTGAGTATTATTTATTTCTTCAAGTAAATTTTTTAAACTGTCATTAACTAATTTTACATAATCTTTAGGTGGTTTACCTTCGGGATAAACTTGGAGCATATCTCCCCATTTTTTGATTTCTTCATCAGTCAACATACCTTCTTTAGCAATAAAATAAGGTTTGCCACTAGTTGTCAATTTCAATTGTGGGGCGAATTTTTGTAAAATAGCTTGTTCACTATAAGCTAAAGTTTTCATAAATTGGCAAAAATAAACTTTTTTATCAGCACCTAAACTGCGAATAGCAAGACCGATGGCTGCTGTAGTTTTACCCTTGCCATTGCCTGTATAAACTTGAAGCATATAATCATTTCCTTTTAGTTTGATTAAAATTCATCTTATGGAATTTATTTTTAATTAACGATTATCTACTTTATCTAAGCGATATAAATCATGATTTACAAAACGAGTTTGAGCTAATTGTTCATATTTTGTATCAGGGCGACCATAATTTGTATATGGGTCAATGGAGATACCGCCACGAGGTAAGAATTTTCCCCATACTTCAATATATTTAGGGTTCATAAGTTTAATTAAATCTTTCATGATGATATTTACTACATCTTCATGAAAATCGCCATTATTTCTGAAGCTGAATAAATATAATTTTAAGGATTTACTTTCCACCATTTTTTCATCAGGAATATAAGAGATATAAATTGTACCAAAATCTGGTTGACCTGTGATAGGGCAAAGTGTAGTGAACTCTGGGCAATTAAATTTTACCCAGTAATCATGGTCAGGGTGTTTATTATCAAATGTTTCTAATACATCTGGACGATAATTAAATTCGTATTTTACATTTTTTTGACCTAAAAGCGTAATGTCTTTAGTTTCTTCGCTAGTGCGCATCTATATACCTTCCTTTTAAATAATTAATCATTGCACGTATAAAAATAAAGTGATTAATAAATATTATATCATAAAGACGATAATTATATTAAATCATATTTATGAAATGATGTAGAAATATGGTTAAGTATTAAAACTTATAAGCTTGATTTACAAATTAGCAATAAAATAGAATATTATTACTTGACTAAAATACTTTTGTAGCAGTAAAATTGACATATTATCATAGATATTTTAAAATAATATCATATTTTTTACAAAATGTTTATTTAAAATATAATATTGTAAGATGATAAAAGTATTATTAAAATATAAGTTCAATAAGGAGAACTTATATTTTTATTTTTAGGAGGCTTATTCGATGGAAAATCGTATTTACAATTTTAATCCTGGTCCTGCTATGCAACCTTTAGAAGTATTACAAGAAGCTCAAGCTGAATTTTTAAATTTTGCTAAAAGTGGAATGTCAATTATAGAAATCAGTCATCGTTCTAAACAATATGAACAAGTACATAATCAAGCAAAAGCAGATATAAAAGAGCTTATGGGTCTTGGTGATGATTATGAAGTATTATTTTGCCAAGGTGGAGCAAGTATGCAATTTACTATGATTCCACATAATTTTGCTGTTGATGGCAAAGTGGGTAACTATGTATTATCTGGTAGTTTTGCAACTAAAGCTTATGATGAAGCAAAACTTTTAAATCGTGGCTTTGTAGCAGCTTCTAGCAAAGATAGAGATTTTAAACATATTCCAACTCAAGATGAAATTAAATTAAGCGACAATGCAGCATATCTTCATTTATGCTACAATAATACAATTTATGGTACAGAATATCATTACATTCCAGAAACTGGCGATGTGCCTTTAATCGCGGATATGTCTTCTGATATGTTATCTCGTCCACTTGATTTTTCTAAATTCAGTTTAATTTATGCAGGTGCACAAAAAAATCTTGGCCCTGCTGGTGTTGTTGTAGTCGTTGCTCGCAAATCTTTCCTTGAAAATTCTCCAAAAGAAGTGCCAACAATGCTTCGTTATGATACTTATTTAAAGAAAAATTCCTTATATAATACACCTCCTGCATTTGGTATTTACATGGTAGGTAAAGTAGTATCATGGATAAAAGCAAATGGCGGTTTAGAAGCTATGGCGAAGAAAAATGCAGCTAAAGCTAAATTAGTTTATGATGCTATCGATAATAGTGATGGTTTCTATGTTGGTCATGCAGATAAAGATAGCCGTTCTTTCATGAACGTTACTTTCCGCTTACCAAGCGAAGAATTAGAAGCTAAATTTGCTAAAGAAGCTTTAGAACATGGTTTAGGTGGCGTAAAAGGTCATCGTTCTGTTGGTGGTATGCGTACATCTATTTATAATGCAATGCCAATGGAAGGTTGCCAGGCTCTTGTTGACTTTATGGAAAAATTCCGCAAAGCTAATAAATAAATTTAATAAAAAATCCTTAGTAGCTAAATCTAACTACTAAGGATTTTTTTATTTTGCATTTAAGGGAATATTTAAGTAAACAGGTTCTAATTCTTCTATTTTTATGCGACCGGCAGATAAATTAGTGATGTCTTTTAGGATATTTTCGCTGTCATTTTGGGCTAATAATAAAGTAAAGCTTACGAT
>ENA-OPCF01001012-OPCF01001012.1-human-gut-metagenome-genome-assembly--contig:-NODE-1012-length-12897-cov-2.438327_pt1 | contig 12897 bp, 10 predicted proteins | sample MGYA00241077_ERZ501470 | MGnify/ENA primary metagenome ERZ501470 (study PRJEB25962, sample SAMEA2042571) | human gut metagenome | biome: human gut; feature: human-associated habitat; material: faeces... | reverse complement strand
TTTTGCATCGGAAATTTCATTTTCCGATGGACTTAAAAATAAGACAAGAGCGGCTTGCCGTATCTTTGGATTAGGAGATATAAAAAAATCGTTTAAGAAGATATTGAATGATTTTCGTCCTGACATAGTCCATTTTCACAATATTCATTCTTATCTTTCTCCGGTCGTCGTAAAATTGGCGAAAGAATATGGCTGTCGTACTGTTTGGACGCTACATGATTATAAATTGTTATGTCCATCGTATAACTGCCTTTGTCAAGGGAAAATTTGTGAAGCCTGCTTTACCGATCGTTTTCAAGTATTTCGTCGGAAATGTATGAAAGGAAGCCGGATAGCCAGCGCATTGGCTTATGGAGAAGCCTTATGGTGGAATCGGAAAAAACTGCAACGCTGGGTCGATACTTTTGTTTGCCCTAGTTCTTTTATGGCACAGAAGATGAGAGCCTGCGGTTATGATTACACGAAATTATCCGTAATTTGTAATTTTATAGAACAGGATAAATTGGATTTTTTTCATTCGACAGAGATAAATGAAGGGGAAAAGTCGCGCTACTATTGCTATGTAGGTCGTTTGTCCGAGGAAAAAGGTGTACGCATGTTGCTCGAAGTGGCAGAGTCTCTGCCATTCCCTCTGTATATTGCGGGAGATGGGCCGTTGCTGAATGAGTTGCAGGCAAAATATAGTTCGGGAAATGTCATTTTTTTAGGACACCTTTCGTCTATGGAGATAGTACGATTGGTGAAACATGCGCAGACGATGGTAGTTCCTTCCATTTGGTATGAAAATAATCCGTTAAGTGTGATAGAGTCTTTGTGTATGGGAACGCCGGTTATCGGAGCCGAAGTCGGTGGAATACCGGAACTGATACGTGAGGGCGATGGTATGTTGTTCCGCATGGGAGATAAGGAAGAATTAGCCTCGGCTATTGTTTCTGTGATGTCTAAGGACAACGTGGATACACAAGGTATTGCACGACGAGCCCAAAAACGATTCTCGGAGGAACGATATTGGGCGGAATTGAAGAGTGTGTATGACTTGTGAAAACAAGATGTTCGATATATAAAATTTTTGATAGACCGGTGAAAAAGGTTTATCTTTGCATAATATTTGTAAGAAATGAAAGTTTTTGCGCCTACCGATATAAGCATTATTACCACTTATCGCTGCCCCATGCAGTGTAAGATGTGTAATATCTGGAAAAATCCGACAGATCCGCGGCTGGAAATTCAACCGGAAGAATTGGAGATTTTGCCGCATGTGAAATTTATCAATATAACAGGGGGAGAACCTTTTATTCGTGAAGATTTAGATAAGATTGTGGAGGTCGCTTTTCGAAAAGCCCCCAGAGTTGTTATTTCCACGTCGGGGTGGTTCGAGGAGCGAGTATTGGAGTTGGCGAGAAAATTCCCCAAAATAGGAATACGTATCAGTATCGAGGGTTTATCCCAAAAGAATGATGAATTACGGGGAAGAGCCGGAGGTTTTGATAAAGGGTTGAGGACTCTCTTGTCACTTAGGGAAATGGGCGTGAAGGATATTGGGTTCGGTATAACGGTGTCGAATAATAATTCCGAAGATATGCTTTCCCTATATCGTCTTTCCAAAGCCTTGAATATGGAGTTCGCTACCGCTGCGTTTCATAATTCGTATTATTTTCACAAAGATGACAATGTGATTACCAATCGCGATACCGTTTGTGGTAACTTTGCCGAGCTGATCAATATGCAAATGAGGGAAAAACACCCCAAATCATGGGCACGGGCATTTTTTAATATGGGATTGATAAACTATATCGAAGGAAATCGCCGTATGTTGCCGTGTGAAGCAGGTTTGATGAATTGTTTCATAGATCCTTATGGCGAAGTTTATCCTTGCAATGGGTTGGAAGCTAAGTATTGGAAAGAGAGTATGGGAAACATTCGACAGGCGAACTCTTTTTCGGATATTTGGAGCAGCGAACAAGCCCAACATGTGCGTAGTTTAGTACGCAAATGTCCGAAGAATTGTTGGATGGTCGGCACGGTCTCTCCGGTTATGAAGAAATTTGCTTATGCCCGTCACCCCATGGGGTGGATTATCAAAAATAAATTACGTTCTCTTTTAGGGAAACCTGTTTGTCTGGATAAGAAATGGTACGACGTGGGGCAAGATCCCATGCAGGGGAATTTAGGACGTGAGTAAACGGGGGAGGGGAGTGTTGCGATGAAGATAGTTGTAGTCGGTACTCGTGGTATCCCCGATATTCAGGGAGGTGTGGAAACACACTGTGAGGAATTATATCCCCGATTAGCTGCTATGGGACATGATGTGACGGTTGTTCGTCGTTCGTGTTACGTCACTCCCCAAAATAAGATTAAGGAGTATAGAGGTGTTCATCTAAAAGATATTTATGCTCCCCGCAGAAAAAGTATAGAAGCCATTGTTCACACTTTTTTAGCGATTATTTATGCTCGTTGGGTCGGTGCTGACGTTTTACATATCCATGCTATCGGCCCGGCTTTGTTAACCCCGTTGGCCCGGTTGTTGGGATTACGAGTGGTGATGACCCATCACGGTCCCGATTATGATAGGCAGAAGTGGAATAAGACAGCTAAGTCTGTGCTCAGATGGGGCGAACGAATGGGGGCGAATTATGCCAACGAAGTGATTGTAATTTCTACTGTGATAGATAATATTTTACGTGAAAAGTATGATCGCACGGACGCGCACTTGATTTATAATGGCGTGAATAAGCCTGTGCCGGCAAAAAACGACAGTTATATTCGGTCGTTGGGGTTGACACCTCGACGATATGTTTTGGCCGTAGGACGTTTTGTGGAGGAGAAAGGATTCGATTTACTCATAAAAGCATTTGCTCGTATTTCCGATTCGAACTGCAAATTGGTCATAGCTGGTGATGCCGACCATGAAGATCATTATTCTGTCTCTTTAAAACGGCTGGCAGAAGAACACCATGTCGTTCTCACAGGCTTCGTAAGGGGGGCTAAATTGAATGAGCTCTTTTCCCATGCGCGTTTGTTTGTCCTTCCGTCTTTTCATGAAGGACTGCCCATTGTGCTGCTCGAAGCGTTGAGTTATCGGTTGCCGGTATTGGTCAGCGACATTCCGGCAAATAGGCTTGCCTGCCTCGGATTTTTTCGTCACGGGGAACATCGGCTCGTTGGAAGAGAAATTATCTTGTAAATTAGAGGGAGAAATGGAAGAACGTCATTATGATTTATCTCCTTATAATTGGGACTATATTGCGTCTCAGGTAGATTCTGTATATCGGTTAGGTAAGAAACCCCGATAATAAAAAATATTCCTTCGATAAAAATTTCCGCTATTTTCGAACTATCTTTTGTCGGTTTTGTTTTTGGAGTATAACAATGGTGTTATTACATAACAATCAAAACAAAACTGATATGAAAAAACTAATCCCAATTCTTTTTGTCGTAGCGGTATTAGCTGCATGCCAAAAAGAGCCCAGCCTTTCCAAGCTGGATGATGATTATGTGGTGTTTACCGATTATGATAAATCGGCCGACTTCGGCGAATATCTCACCTATTATATGCCGGATAGTGTCTTACTCATTACGAATAATGAAAAAGCGACCTATTGGACAAATGAAGATGCCGATTATATTCTCGAAACATTTGCCGACAATATGGCTGCTCGGGGATTCACATTGGTCGATTCGAAAGAAGATGCCGATTTAGGGTTACAGGTAAGCTATATTGAAGACGTACGTTATTTCGTCGATTATCCCAATGACTATTGGTGGTGGGGATATCCCGGATATTGGGGACCCGGATATTGGGGATCATATTGGAACAGTTGGTATTATCCCTATCCCGTAGTATATAGTTATAGTGTGAATTCATTTTTGGCCGAGTTAGTCGACTTAACGAATAAAAACAGTAGCAATCGACGGTTAACGATTCTTTGGGATTCCTATATGGCCGGATTGAAGAGTGGCTCCCCTAGATTAAATAGAAATTTAATAATCCAAGCGATAGACCAGTCGTTTGTTCAGTCTCCTTATTTGACGAATAAATAACGGGCTACCCCATTTTGTATATTAATAAAAAGAAAACGAATTATGAAAACTATTAAACACATATCGTTATGGGTGGTAGTCGCTACTTGTATGGTAGCCGTGTCGACCCGGGGAAACGCACAAGCCGTTTCGAGTACTTATTTTAATGTCGATTGGCAGTTTAACGCTCCTGTTGGGAACAGTTATGCCGATAAAGCCAGTGGATGGGGTATGAATTTTGAAGGTGGTTATTATGTAATGCCTAAAATGGCTATTGGAGCTTTTATTTCTTATCACACGAATAATAAATATATAGACAGGCAGACTTTGATGTTAAAGAGCAATTCGGCTCTTACGACCGACCAGCAACATTCGTTGTTTCAGCTACCCTTTGGTCTGTTGGCAAAATATCGCTTTACGACCGACGGAATTTTAGAACCTTATGCAACGGTGAAATTGGGCGCCAATTATAGTCGCATGTCTTCTTATTTGCAGGCTTGGGAGATTTATGATGACACATGGGGTTTTACCGTGTCTCCCGAAATCGGAGTGAGTATTTTCCCGAATCCGAGTGTCCGTTATGGTTTCCACGTAGCTTTATATTATAATTATGCTACTAATAAGAGTAAAGTATTGACCTATGATATCGATGGTCGTAACAATATAGGGTTCCGTTTAGGTGTCTCTTTCTAAAAAGGTTAGTCTCGGTATAAAGGGGGAATAAATGTATATTCATACACTTTATTCCCCTTTTTTGTTAAATAAAGAAAGGGGAGTTGTGCCGTAGTGCTTTATATATTATTTTTGTCTCGATTATCAATAATATTCATACATTATGTATCATCGTTTGAGAGTAGGATTATTAGTCGTTTTCTGTTTATCTATCGGAAATTTATTCGGGGTTTTTGCCCAACATTCGACAGATTACTATTCTTTGTCGATGGCCGGAAATGCCGGAAACGGGATTTTTGCACCGTATTATTTGTCTGCCAATAAGCATGGGTTGGTAACACACAGTAAAAGCGGATATTTGCGAGCCTCGGTTTTTAAAGGCTTGGAGATGAACAAACGGTTTTCCTATGAGTTCGGTATCGATTTGGTTGGATTGATGTCTTCTACATCTCCGGTATCCTATTATTCAGACGGAAACCTGAAAACGTATAATCCGGGTGTGTCGTCTTTCCTCATACAACAAGCCTATATAGGCATGAAATACCGCATGATTTTTATATCGGCAGGTTGTCGGGAGCTTACCGATGAAGTAGTGAATTTTGAGTTGAGTTCCGGCGGGTTGGTCTGGTCGGGTAATGCACGGCCTATACCCCAAGTTAGAGCCGGATTTATCGATTTTGTAGATATTCCGTTTACGAAGGGCTGGGTACAGATTAAGGGTGAGCTCGCGTATGGAAAGTTTATGGACAACGATTTTTTAAGAGACCATTACAATTATTATAATCAGTATATTACGACCGATGCTTTATATCACCATAAATCCATTTCGTTTCGTTCCAATCCCGACAAACCCTTTGTCGTAACGATCGGAGCCGAACTGGCAGCACAGTTCGGAGGCACAAAACGGTATTATAAAGAGGGCGTTTTGATAGATTCTCTCACGATGAAAAGTCCGACACGCTTGAAAGATTTTTTTAAAATCTTGTTTCCGTCGTCTGGTGATGGTCAGTCCAATAAAGGCGATCAGGCCTACTACTATGGAAACCATGTGGGACAATGGAATTTATCGGCGGAATACAGGTTCAAAAACAATTCTTCTGTAAGAGGTTACTTCGAATGGTATTACGACGATGCATCGGGAATGGGGAAGTTCAATGGTTGGGACGGTCTATGGGGGCTTGCATATAAGAGCGGTAAGAAAAACTGGCTGTCGAATGTCGTTTTAGAATATTTGGATATGACCAATCAAAGTGGGCCTCTGAATTGGTGTCCGAGTGATTATAATGATCCTAAATTGGATATAGAAGCCACAGGAGCCGATGATTACTACAATAACTATTTCTATAACGGTTGGGCGCATTACGGCCTTTCCAATGGTACGGCAATGGCTAAATCCTTGTTGTACAATACAGATGGTTATATGAGATACAAGCATAACAGAATACGAGGAGTCCATTTAGGAGCGTCGGGTTATATCGCTCCTGAATGGAAATATAAAATATTAGCGTCGTATCGAACCTCTTGGGGAACGACTTTTCTTCCGTTAGCCGATACCCAACACGATATGTCGGGGCTGATAGAATGTGTTTATTCTCCGATAAAACTTTCGGGGTGGTCGTTTTCCGCTTCTTTGGCCGGAGATTGGGGCGAATTGTATGGAGATAAATGGGGTGTTGCTATCGGTATCAGGAAAAGTGGAATTTTAACAATTGGAAAATGAAGAACAAGATGATGATTCGCCGTATTTTAATAGGATTGTTTTTGGGGATTGTTGTCACCTCTTGTACTCATAATGATGGGTATATAGGTCCTCTTTTCGGGAAATGGCAATTGATTGAGATGTGGGAGAATGGTACAATGACCCCACATGATAGTCTTTACTATAATTTTCAGAGTAGTGTCATAAAGTTACAATTGGTTCATCGGGGAGGAATAGAAAATGCAACAGACAATTATTTCGGGAGTTACGTTCGCGAAGATGACATACTGAAATTTAAAATAATGGAACCCTCTTGGTTTGAAACAGAACTACCTCCTGTTTTCAAGTTGAAAATGAACGAGGAATATACTTTTTACATTGAGAAACTTACCTCTTCCAAAATGATTTTGACCCGGGGTGAAGATGAACGCTTTGTTTTCCGAAAGTTCTGAATTTACAGATATCGGATTTCCCGATTTTCAGAATTCTCCGAGATTTGCTTGGGATATAATTTAATGAATCCTGACCGGGGATCGAATAAGTCTTCTAATTTTTTAGCGCTGTTTCCTGAGAATAAAATGCCGTTGAGGTCAGAAGTTAGTCTGGCCGAAAACCTTTTGGGGGCGTAAAGTATTGCACCTGTCAGTTTATGTTTATAGAGCCAGATGAAACAAGTGTTAGGATTTACTCCGCGAGTTAAGTACCCTAAAATAGTTCCGACGGGAATTTCACTGCGTACCGACGAATCCAATTTAACGATTCGGTGTGTAAAGATTTCGGAAAATCGAATGTCTTTAAACCGTTCGATAGCGACTCTTTCTCCATTTTCTGTCAGGAGCCAAATACCTTCCCAACTGTCGATTGGAGCTGTATCGAAATAATGTTTGGCACTTTCTTCGGTATAATTTTCAAGAATGAAACTACGATAAGGAGGCTTACTTTCATAACGCCCTTCTTCATCTTTTATCGATGAGGAACAGAGCATACCGATGCATAGTAAAACTATGAGTTTGATTCTCATTAGAATTTATAGTTGAATCCGAAACTTAGTAATTCTTTCAGTTGGAAATGTCCGAAGTCTTTGTTCAGCGCGCGAGCATCGTCATATCGCAGATGAACAAACAAACGAGTAGAGAAGAAACGGTTGAGGATAAAGTCGAATGTATTTTCCATATCCCCTTGTACATGATCATAGTTGGTGAAATAAAACAGTCTGCAACTCCAAACCATGTTATGATAGAACTCCCATTTGATGCGCCCTTCGAAGGAGGAACCGTATTGACTCATGCTTTTCCCCGATTTGATTCCGAAGCTGGCCGCATCCATGTCGTCGTTAACGATGAATTGCAAGTTGTAAGAAAGTGGGGAGAGCGATATCGATGTCTCGAAACGTTTTTTATCGTTTTTATATTGATAAGACATACCTAAACCCAAATTCAACTCAGCAGGAGATAGAAATGCAGCCACCTTGTTGTTGGAATTAGCGGCATAACTGGTGAAAAATTGTGTCTTGAAATTCATGGTCGCAGTGTAGTGCCATTTGTTGTAGGCTTTAAGACCGAATTTCGAGTTTATCTGGAATAAATCTTCACTGATTTTTACGGAATGCAATGTGTCTTCCGGGGCACTGTTGATGTTCAATCTCCATTGTACTAAATTCTCGAATAAGATACGTTGCTCTTTGGGATCGTTATATTTGATAGAGAATTGTTGATCGCTTAGCAGATTGACATTGCTCGTCCCTCCTTGATACCAATTCTCCGAAACATAGACTTGGGAAAATTGTATGGACGATTGGAAATTGATTATCCATCGTTTTAGTTTGATTTTTTCTTTTCCCACGTCATTTTTTATAATTAGCGGCTTTTCTTTGATAGAAAGAATATGTTTGGCCGGATCGTTTTCGATCACGTATTGTTTAGGCACTTCCGGTAGATTGTCTGTATTGTAATGTATAAGTTTCGGGTAATTGACGATTACATAGTTCTGTGCTAGATTTCGGGTCTTTTCGGCTTGAATCTCGTCTTGTAACCATTTATCGTCCACCGAAAGAGACTTTGGTTTGAATGGGCATTTTTCGGCCGAGGGTAAATGTTGAAAAGGAGTAGACATCTGTTTTTCGAACACGATAGGTAAGAAAAGTGGGTTGACAGGTATTTCGCCCGACCCTTGCATAGCTCTTATGCTGTCAGCATATTCGAGCATACGCAACATTGTGATAACCGGTAAAATCTGCTCGGTTGAGTCTGTTTCCAATAATGAAAGTAAATTCTTGTCGGCCTCTTGCTGGCGAGCGATCGAGTCAGTATCGGTAACCTGTATGGTTATAGAATCTGATGGTATGGCCATTGTTATACTGTCAGATACGATTTCGTTCGTTATACTATCGTTCTGTTCTATGACAGTCGTTGCGAATACTCCGGTTACAGAAAGAAGACTTATGAGAATAGCTGTAATTCGTGAGTTCATAAGAGTATATGTTTGTATTTTTTAAGATAGTGCAACAAGTAGAGAGTAGAAATAGGTTTATTCGATTATGGCAAGGCGTAGCCTATTTTCGCATCTGTTTGCAAAGATAGTGCCAATGAGGGCAAAAGCAAGCTTGCTTGACTTTGCCGAATGCAGCCTATTTTCGCATCTGTTTGCAAAGATAATGATTATTTGATACAAATTGTTTACCGATAGTCTTTCTTTTGGGTAAAAATTGTAAAGTGTTTCTATCTGTTATGGGCTTTTCTCTTCATAGCAAATGAAAAGTGATAATTCTGTTGAATGTTGCGATAGATTGTGGATTATTTTTCCTAATTTTGCGCCTTGTAAATGTAACACATAAACCATATTTTATCGTGGAGACTAAGTATATATTCGTTACGGGGGGGGTAACCTCGTCGTTGGGTAAAGGTATTATTTCGGCTTCGTTGGCTCGATTGCTTTTGGCAAGAGGTTATAGAGTAACTATCCAAAAGTTCGATCCTTACATCAATATAGATCCCGGAACATTGAACCCTTATGAACATGGAGAATGTTATGTGACGGTCGATGGACACGAAGCCGACCTTGACTTGGGTCACTACGAGCGATTCACCAATACTCCTACGACTCGCGCCAATAATATTACAACAGGGCGTATTTATCAAAATGTAATAGATAAAGAACGACGGGGCGATTATTTGGGAAAGACGGTGCAGATTATTCCGCATATTACAGATGAAATTAAACGTAACATTAAACTTTTAGGATCGAAGAACCAGTTCGATTTCGTAATCACGGAGATTGGGGGAACGGTCGGGGATATCGAATCTTTGCCCTATCTCGAAAGCGTACGTCAGTTGCGTTGGGAAATGGGGAAAAATTGTGTATGTATTCATTTGACCTATGTACCTTATATTGCTGCCGCTAAGGAATTGAAAACCAAGCCGACCCAACATTCGGTAAAACAATTGCAGGAGGTAGGTATCCAACCCGATATATTGGTATTGCGTACCGAGTACGAGCTATCTCTTGCTTTACGTAAGAAGGTGGCATTGTTTTGCAATGTAGATCCTGCGGCAGTGATTCAGTCGATAGATGTTCCGTCTATATACGAAGTCCCTTTGAAAATGCATCAACAGCATTTAGATGAAATCGTATTGACGAAAACCGGTTTACCCATAAACGGAGAACCTCATTTGGAGCCGTGGTTGAATTTCTTGCATCGCATGAAAAATGCGACTAAGACCGTACGTATCGGATTAGTCGGCAAATATGTAGAACTTCCCGATGCCTATAAATCTATCAATGAATCTTTGTTTCAGGCGGCGACCTATAACGATCGCAAACTCGATTTGCAATATATTCATTCCGAGAAGTTAAATAGCGGAAATGTGGACGCTATGCTTTCTTCTTTAGATGGCGTGTTGATCGCTCCGGGATTTGGGCAGAGAGGTATCGAAGGAAAATTCATCGCTTTGAAATATGCTCGTGAACACGATATCCCGACATTTGGCGTATGTTTGGGCATGCAATGCATGGTGATCGAGTATGCCCGTGATGTGTTGGGATATACCGATGCGAACTCTACCGAAATGGACGTGACGACCAAGCATAATGTAATAGACTTGATGGAGGAGCAGAAGAGCATAACCAATATGGGTGGGACGATGCGTTTAGGCGCTTATGACTGTATATTGGCCGAAGACTCTATTGCTGCTAAGGCTTATGGAACGACTCATATTCGCGAACGGCATCGCCATCGTTTCGAATTTAACAATGAGTATCGTAAAGCTTTTGAAGATGCCGGAATGCGTTGCGTGGGCGAGAATCCCGAAACTCATTTGGTCGAAGTTGTCGAGGTTCCGTCTTTGCGTTGGTATGTGGGAGTACAATATCACCCCGAGTACAATAGTACGGTTCTTAATCCGAATCCCCTTTTCGTTGACTTTATTAAAGCAGCGATTTCAAAAAAATAATTTAGTAATCTCAAAATTGAAGAATGGATAAAAACACGATTTTAGGTCTTGTATTGATGGTCGTAGTTGTGCTGCTTTTCTCTTGGTGGATGCAGCCTACACCCGAACAATTGGAGGCACAGCGTCGGTATAACGATTCGATTGCCGCTGTGGAAGCGGAACGTATGGCCGAGGCCGCTTTGGCAGAAACACCCGTTTCGACCGATACCGTTTCGGGAGAAGTTGCCGATTCATTAAAAAATGCAGGTTTGATAGCGCGTTTCGGCGAGTTCGCTCCTTGTGCCGAAGGTTCGGAAGAATTTACTACTTTGTCCAATAATAAGGTGACATTGAAGTTTTCTAATAAAGGAGGTCGTCTTTATGAGGCTGTTTTGAATGATTACATGGCCTATGATTCCACGAATGTGACTCTGTTTACCGGAGACGAAAACGACTATGGATTCATTATTCGTACGAATGCGCGCGTGATCGATACACGCGATTTATATTTTACTCCCGAAATCGATGGTAATGCTGTAAATATGATATTGCAGCTTGCCAATGGAAGTCAGATGGGCATTCGATATTCTTTGCCGGAAGACAGCTATATGTTGAAAATGGATATCTGGCAGAAAGATATGGACCGGGTAATTCCGTCGAGCGCTGTTTATTGGGATTTTATTTGGGACCAGAAAATGCGCCGTCAAGAACAAGGACGTATGTTTGAGGAGAGAAATAGTGCCTTGTATTATAAATTTGCAGGAGACGATGTAGAGCATTTGAGCGAGTCGGGTAACGATGAAGAGAAAGCGACTACGAGCCTCAAATGGATTGGGTTTAAAAACCAGTTTTTCTCTACTGCTTTTATTGCCGATGGAAAATTTAACGACGGAATTTTTACCTCTCGGTCTTTGGAAGAAGATAGATATTTGAAACAGTTTCATGCCGAGAGTACGATAGATTATGATTCGAAAGAGTCGCAGGTTGCCGGATTCAATATTTTTCTCGGACCGAATTCTTATCCGTTATTGTCCTCTTATGACGACGATCTTTCGGGAGACCAGACACTCGATTTGGATAAGCTTGTTCCACTGGGATATAAGTTTTTCCGTTGGATAAATACGCTCATCGTTATACCGGTATTCACCTTCTTGGGTAAATTTTTCAGCAATTATGGCGTTATCATTTTGTTGTTGACGATATTTATAAAGCTCGTTTTATTCCCCTTCACGTATAAATCTTATAAGTCGCAGGCTCGTATGCGGGTTTTAGCCCCTCAAATTAAGGAGATTAATGATAAGTATCCGGGGCAGGATAAAGCGATGGAGCGTCAGCGTTTGACAATGGATCTGTACAGCAAGGCGGGAGTGAATCCTATGGGCGGGTGTTTGCCGTTACTTTTACAAATGCCTATTCTTATTGCGATGTTCACCTTCTTCCCGTCTTCTATTGAGCTTCGGGGTGAATCGTTCTTGTGGGCGAAAGATTTGTCGACCTATGATGCGATAGTAAGTTGGGATACTTATATACCGTTGATAACGCCCTATTTTGGTAATCACATCAGCCTTTTCTGTTTGTTGATGACTATTACCAACTTGATATACACCAAAATCAATATGCAGAATACCGCCGGGCAACAACAGATGCCGGGTATGAAGTTCATGATGTATCTAATGCCCGTCATGTTCTTGGTATTCTTCAATAATTATTCGGCCGGGTTGAGTTATTATTATTTCTTGTCGTTGTTGATTACGATTATTCAAACCTATGTATTCCGTAAATGTATCAACGAGGAGAAGGTTCTTGCCGAGTTGAAAGAGAATCAAAAGAAACCTCGCAAGAAGAGCGGTTTCATGGCTCGGTTGGAAGAAGCGCAACGCCAGCAGCAGGCTGCGTTGAGAGAACAACAGAAGCAACGAAACAAACAACAGCGTCGTCGATAAATAACGAAGGGGAGCATTGCTCCCCTTCGTTATTTATGATAGTTTCGGATTTTTCCCGTTTTATTTTATGGGAAAGAATACCGGCAACATACTCCTTTTATATACGATCGGCAAGTGACAACTTCGTTCTCCATCG
>ENA-OPCF01001003-OPCF01001003.1-human-gut-metagenome-genome-assembly--contig:-NODE-1003-length-13017-cov-2.694106_pt1 | contig 13017 bp, 9 predicted proteins | sample MGYA00241077_ERZ501470 | MGnify/ENA primary metagenome ERZ501470 (study PRJEB25962, sample SAMEA2042571) | human gut metagenome | biome: human gut; feature: human-associated habitat; material: faeces... | reverse complement strand
ACTCTTTACCCACTTCTTGAGTATGGCTTTCTCCAGTAATTGTTTTTACGCATTCATAAAGACCAGCGTATCCAAGAGAAGAAGTACAATATCCATTATGGATGAGCGGCTCAAGAGTTTCTTCTGGATTTAAACGAGCAAGAGCGCCATCACACCAAAGAATAGGGGCAACTTCTGCTTTTGTTTGGGACAGACGCTCAGCACGAATTCTTTGTATTTCATGGCACATTTCAGTGCGTTCATCTAAAATATCCCAAAAATATTTTTCCATATTTTCTTGAGTAAGTTCTTCATTATTATCAATTACTTCTTGGCGAGCTGATAATGCTGCATCTACAAGGTTAACCGTAGAAACACCTATGTTAACAAAATATTTATAATATTTTAGACTATCTCTTCTATTTATTATTATAAAATAAATAGCCATGCGCTTCGAGTAGTGATAAAATCTACCCTACTTCCTTACATTCATCAGGAATAGTCGTTACACCTTTCTTAACATTTGTATTTTTACAAAGATAAAAACTAATAATCTTATAACGTTTTTTAAACCAATTGCGTGTAAACATACGAGAAACACTGCCATTTGCACAACTATGTCCGCTATATTCAATAAATTTTTGCGCAGGACAAAAAGTAATTGTTTCTTGTTTTTGATTATCAAACACGGTTAATACCCAAGTATTACCTACTCTATGTTTATTTTCAATACAATCTTGGATATTTTCTAGTTGATTACCTAGATATAAATTATTAATATTATTATTTAGTGAATTATCATCTTTATGATTAACTTGCTTATCATTAGGAATTTCACCAATCCATGTTTCGTATACAATTCTATGAATTGGAACATGTTTTTGGCCCTCTCCAAAATTAATATCAATATAATAATACTGTTTATTTGCTTTCTTATTGCGAATTAAAGGTTTTAAAATTTTATGAGAAAAGTCTGAATAAATATTTCCATCTTCATCGCAATAATATTTTGTATCACGAAATTGTTTAAAAGTTTTATCTTTAATAAAAAGAATGTTATGCATATTATATAACTCCAATCATTTAGTTAATATAATATTAGACTTGGCACGGTATTGTCAACTAAGATTTTCACCGTTAGCAGAGATATTCTCCACACCACTTTTTCTTGTGTTCACATGGTTTAAAGACGGCTTAACAATTAAACTGTCAACCGTCCATAGTATTTAGGTCTGCCATCCCAATTTTTAGCTTTGGCTGCATTATTATATCCATTACCAGAACGGTCTGGAGTAAGAAAACTTCTACACATGTTTATCCACTGTCACCAGTGGCACAGACTATATCTTCTACTCTTCTTTAGAGTAGCCTTCCGCTTCGAGCTAGTGCCTATCTCCAACCCTACTCCCTTACATTCATCAGGGATAGTCGTTACAGGTTCTTAATCTTTATTCAAGATGATAAAGATTAGGCTCCCCACGGCCTCAACTCAAAGAGTCCTAGCCGTTAGCCCACAATCGTGGACACCCTCGGGCGAGGTTCAAAAGGTTTTACATGAGCTAGTAATTACAAACCCATGCAGGGGAAACAGTCTCCATTGCCATTTGCATTGATTTTATTTTCTTTCATAATCTTTTCAGAAATATAATCAGGCACCATACGTTTAGCAGTACATTTGGCCGCAAGCTCTGTAAGATACCAATATTTACTATCTGAAGTAATATTGTCATCTTCAAGAACATAAAGTAGCTTTGGGAAAGCAATTGTTACATATACGCCAACCCGATTTTTCATTCCAAGGATGCGTTGTTTTAAAACCTCCTCAATAAGAAGAGCAAGTTCGTCTTTATATTCTTGGGTTTCATTTAAATACATCATAATTGAGATGAAAGGACTTTGGCCATTTGTGGTTGTAAGACTATTCAATTGATAATTTAATGTCTGAACAGCATCAGCAACTTCTTTTTTTGTATCTAAAGTAGCAAATTTAATAGCGTCTTTATCAGAGAAACACCATTCACGATATTTGTTGTAATATCTATTAAAACTCATTTTTACAAAAGGTGCTAGATGCGTAAGTGAAATAGTACAACCGCCATATTGAGAAGAAGCAACTGCCGCGATAATTTGAGTAGCAATTGTCATTGCTGTTGAAATACGATGTGGCTTATCAATAGTTACACCATTTACAACCGTGCCATTTTGAAGCATATCATCAAGATTAATAAGACAGCAATTGTGTAGTGTATTTTGTGCCATATAATCCATATCGTGAATATGAATTAGACCACTATCATGAGCTTCAATGATATTCTTAGGAAAAATGAAATTGCGGGCAATATCTGTAGAAACAATACCAGCCATGTAATCACGTTGAGTTGTTACCCATTTTACATTTTTATTACTGTTCTCAGTATTCCAATATTCGCTATCTCCGCCAACCATTTCAAGAAGTTCTTTATCCGTATGGCGTTGACGAGCAAGTTCATGTTCATAACGATATTTGATATATGCCTTTGCAGTTTCTAAATCGTCAGAGCGCATAAGCCAATGTTCAACTACATCTTGAATATCCTCTACAGAAATTTCATCATGTTCTTCAATGGATTGAACAACATCTTTTGTAATAGCATTTGCAAAAGTTTTTACAAAATTACTTTTCCAATCATTAGGATGAACCTCTACAAAAGCACGTTCAACCGCAGATTGAATTTTATTTTTGTCAAAAGGAACTTTTACACCATTACGTTTTATTACTTTTTGTGTCATATAACCTACTTCCTTACTTTTTAGTTTTTTCAGGTAATATTATATAAAAATTAGAATAAGAAGATTATTGGTTTTTGCCCAATACTTTGTATTTATTCCAATCCAAGAGACACAAGATGTTGTGTAATTTTTTGACAATTTTCAAGAATATTTGAATTTTTCAACACTAAATATGAGCGCGAAAAAAGGCTTTCTAAATACAAGTCAACATTTGCAAAATCATTCATATCGGCCCATGCTCGTCTAAATTGTTCAAGAGTAAATTTACCCGCACGTTCTTTATATCGTTTCATTCTAGTTAGAAAAGGTACTTTTAGAAAAATTGGAATAACAGTATAGCCAGAATGTTTTAGAGATAGAATCCCTGACAAATTAAATACGCCGAGATTGTATCCATTTTGAAGTTGATGTTTATCAGTAGCATAGAACCAATTTCTATATTCTGTCCACTCTAGATAATCACCATTATGAAATTTTTTGAAAAATTCTGCTTCTGTGCGGAAAAAGTAGTCTACTCCTTCTTTTTCCCTGGGCCGCATTGGACGAGTTGTATCTGATACTAAGAAATTACATGCAATATTTTCCATTTTCATATATCGCCATAACTCATTTGCGAGAGTATCTTTTCCTGATGCAGCTGGCCCGCACAAAGCAATGATAATTGGTTTATTCATATATTTCTTTCTCTTGGATATTTTACTAATAATATTATATCATATTTTCTTACAATTGTCGAATAAAAAGAGGAAGCTAAATAGCTTCCTCTTCTTCGCCATATCGTTTGTTAGTCATATCAACTAAACCATCTTTATATACATTTGTAATTTTGTATAATTGATGATATTTAGTTTTAGAATATTTCTTGCAGAAAAAACTATCTCCCCGTCTAATACCATTCAAAACCACTAGAGTTCCTTTTTGAAACCAGCCAGTTTCTTTTACTTTTTTAGTGCCATCTGCTTCTACTTCGCTAATTCTACGATTATATCTTGCAAAATAATCTCGTGACAATTTTACTGTGATTACCCCACTGTCAGGCGTTAATACACTAATAGAAGAATGGGCATCATCTTTAGCTACTACCGTTCCCGCAATTCTAAAAGTTTTGAAAATTGGAATTTCAATACCATTGCGTTTGAAAGTATAATCTATAATTGGCTGTTCTGAGAGTGTTTTAAATGGTACAATTTCATAGGCTTTTTTATCAATTGTTGCCAATTCGTGCTTATGATAGTACATGCCAAGACTATCCATCTCCCAAGTAGAATAAGAACCTAAAGCATATTTGGCCCATTGCTCTTGGAATAGTTCATTATTAAAATCATCTAACAATTCTTTTTGGTGTTTCTGAAGATATGTTTTTGCTGGTAGCATATTACTATCATATATCTTCTTCCATTCCTTTTGTTCTATGCCTAACTTATTTTCAACAGGAACTAATTTGTCTACATCAAAAAACTTTGTATAAAAGTTATAAAAATTATCTGTTCTTAGAATAAAATAATCTTTATATTTATTTTTACGTAGAGCTTTATTGAACCTAAATACTCTTTTTTGGAAATTAAGCTCTTGCGGCACAAGGTCTTTTTCAATTAGACCATTAAAGTTTTGAAGTGTTAATCGCTTTTTGGGTTCAGATACTTCTCGTAGATACTTTTCCATAATTTCTTTGCGATTACCAAATTGGTCAAAGGCCCCACTTTTGATAAGAGAAATCATTACGGTTTTGTTTACTTTAACTTTATCTTGAAAATCTTGAACTGAATTATATGGACGATTTTGAATAATTTCTTGAATAATTTCTCCACCAACGCCATTCAGCGCTTTCATACCATACAGAATGGCATTATTTTCTTCATCTGGTTCAAACATATATTGAGATTTATTGATGTCAATTAGTGATACCATAATATCACGAGAAATCATATTCCCTACTGCACGAGCAATTTTACCATAGTTTGTAGATGCTTCTTCGTCAAGACCGCTATCTACTCTTAAACAAGCAGTATTCCAATAGACAGTTGGGAAATATGTTGCGGCATATACCGTTTGAAGACCAATAAAAGAATAAGCAAGAGAATGGATTAAAGAAAAGCTATACCCCATTTGCGGTTTTAATGCTGTTTCCCACACATATTCGCCAAAGTTTTTATTCGGAGCGCTTTCCAATACTTTTTTATGAAGTTCAGGAATTTTATCCATCTGCTTTTTACCTACAATTTTACGCGCGGCATTTGCATCAGCAAGACTAAAATTACAAATCTTATCATCCATTAAAATTAACATCATATCTTCTTGCTGCGCAGGACTTGCGTATGTTGGAAGATAATATGGTTCAAGAATCTTTTGTTCTTCTTGTGTAAGATTCCAAGAGTCCATTTCAATATACCATTGAGAAATATCTTTTTTCATACGAACATATCGTTCAGTTGGCGTTTCTCCACCTTTTTCCGCAGCCATAAGTCTCATTGCGGAGTTGCAGTCTGCCATTTCTTTAGGTGAATGTGGCTTTACTACTTTAATAGTTTGACCGCCAACCTGAGTGTCAAACTGAAATAATTTTAGGATTTTACCACTTGCCGCAGCTTCCCATATTTTATTATCTTCAATAGGAAGTTTGTCGGGATGAAGATATTTATCGTATACTTCTTTAATAGAAAGATTATTGTCAATTAGGTTGTGCTCTTGGACCAATTGAATCCATTGAACAAGTACGTCTTGGATTTCTGTTACAAGAAAGTCATATTTTACATCGCCGCAAAATTCTGCATCGTGTAGAGAATATTGTGTTGTAATTGCGCCATTGCGAGCTTTCATAAAACAAGCTGTTTCATATGGGTCTTTACCATAAAAATTTACACCAGAAGCGTGAACACCGCGACGGCAAACAAGACCTTCAATATTTATCATAATATCTAACAGACCAGGATATTTATTTACTTCTACTAAAAATGTTTTCACTGGTTTGCGGTCTTTTTCTTTGTTACCATATACAACATCTGAAAGAGTCCATAAAAATCCTCGTTCTTGCGGAACAAGGCTTGAAAGATATTCAGCAATATCTACATCAATACCCTCGGGCCAATCTTTACTTCTATATCCACGACAAGCAGTTTTAATAGCAGACTTAGTAGTTTCTGTGCCATAAGTACAAACTTGAACACAACCCAATTGTCCACGTTCTTCTCTAATTTTTTCAAAAATTAGTTCTCGTTTACTTGGACAAATATCAATGTCAATATCTCCAAGCTCTATGCGCTCTTTATTGCTATATCTCCAATAAGGAAGTTTCCACTGAATTGGGTCAAGCTGTGTAACTCCAAGGAGATAATGATTTAGTCCAGAGCAAGCAGAACCTCGTCCCGCACCAACTGTTGAGCCGCACTCCCAAAATAAATTAATATAGTGTTGAAGAAAAATAGGGTAAGCAAACATACAAGTGTTGAGCTTTTCTCCAATAACTTTATTAATATCCGCTTCTTCTTCAAGACGCTCAAGATATTCTTCTTTATTGATATTTTTATCAATAAGCGCTTCTTGACAACTATTTATCCAATATCTTTCTTGAAGATTATCTGAGTGCATTAAATAATCAAGAGTTGGATATTTTTTACTATCATATTTGTGATGATTCAAAGCTTCTTTTGGATAGTCTTTTACTTCTACCTGCGGAATTTGTTGATGTTGTTCAAAAGAATAAATTTCAATTTTGTTATAAATCTCATTTGTATTATCTTCAAGCTCTTGATAATTTAGGCCTGTTCCTTGAAGATTTTCAATTACTTCTTCAGTAGTTTGGAGATAAGCATATTTATAGAAAGAATCTGTTTCTCTTTCGCCGCCTTTAGAATTGAGATATGCTTTATGTACTTCTCTATCAGATTCTTTTAGATAATGAGCATCTGTTGAAACAATCATTTTGATACCAAAATATTTTGCAATTTCTGGCATTTTACGATTTACAATTAACTGCTCTTCTGATTGTGCAGGTTGCACCTCAAGATAAAAATCTTTACCAAAATAATCTAAACAAAATTGAATAAAAGTTACTAATTTATTGAAATAAAAGCGCTTTGATTCTTTATCTTTGTTTTGTTCTGCATAATGCATTTCTAAAATACAATTATCAATTTCAGAACCAAGACAAGCAGATGAAGCAATAAGATTTCCTTTGCCATATTTTTCAATAATTTCTTGAAGTTCTGATTTTAGAGTTGGAACTCGTTCCATACGCCTATCTGTATAAGAATTTATCCAAGCTGTTGAGGATAATTCTCGTAGCATTTTATGTCCAATCTTATTTTTTGCAATAAGAATAAAATGCCAATATCGTTGATTGCTATCTCTCGTATCTGTAAGGTAAATCTCATTACCTTTCGCAATTTTAAAATTAGGATATTTTTCGCTAATCACTTTTTGATACTTATCAATAGCAACATGACACCCAAGAGCTTCATGGTCTGTAATTGCAATGCCTGTTAGACCAATCTGTGCGGCATAATCAATAAGTTTTTCAGGAGAGTTGATACAATCAAGCAAACGAATGTTTGAATACATAGTATGTGCGTGGCACTCAAATCGTCCCATTCATTTCCTTTCTTTTATATCTTATATTTACAATATAATTATAACATAAAAAAAGAGCTATGTCAAATAAATGACATAACTCTAATGCTGTTATTTATTTTAGAAAAACCACTCGGTTCGTAGTTCAAATTCATCTATAATAAGTTGCGGACTAATATTACCTTGCCATTCGTTTACCTGACATTTTGCAATAATGGTAAGTACTTTATCTTCTTCGCAAAATTCTTCATATTCTTCTTCTGAAGATTTGAATTTGATAATACTTACTCCATTAGGCAAAGTAATTTTTAATGTTGGATTACCTTTTGCCAATCCCATTAAATCAATTTTACAAGATGGCAAATATATATCTTTAATACAAACTTTACTTTCTGGAATTTCTTGCCCATAAAGATTACATTTACCAATATCAAGAATTTTATTTGGGTCACATGTGTTTACATTCCAAATATAGTCTACCCAATAGACAGGAGTTTGGTCAATGGTTTCATATTGTTTATTGAATTTTTCAATGAATTTGTTTATGTGGCTCGAAGCGATACCAAGCCCCGCAGCTGCCTTATGCCCAGCGCAAAATTCAATTTCACCTGTTTTTTCTAATTCAGATTTCAAGTCATCTACAGGAGATAGAGAATAATTTCGCATAGAGCCACGATAGTAATCTTCTGTATCGTCTTTTTGTTTAGAACGAATTAGAATAGCACACGGCTTTTGATATTTAGCTTGAATTTTATTTGCGCACAATCCCGCAAGATTGCGTTCAACTTGACCTGGCTCTACTAAGAGAAGAATAATAGCATTGTCATTTAGATGTTCCTCTTGGATTTTATTTTCAAGAAAAGCCATTGTTTCATCTTGAAGTTTTGTCTGTCTACGCTTTACTCTTTGAGCAACTAAAACTGCTTCTTGCCACAGCTCCCACTCTTGGCCTTTACATCCTCGTTTAGAACAGGGCACTATAACATGTGCATATTGTTCAAGCATACCTTTGAAAACCATATCTTTTTCTTCCAAAGAACCAGAACGAGTAATAGCATTGATAAAAGGAACAATATAAAAAGCAACAGAATAATAATTAATACCATTCATTTTTTGAATAGAAAAATCATTAGCGTTTGCCATACCTTTCACAAAAGGATTGCTAATTTGATTTAGCCCAACATTCATTAGCGCTCTAATTTCTAGTTCTTTATAAGAAGCCATATCCCCGCAATTTCCAAGAGCACAAAGGTCATACAACCAATCAGGAGAGTTTTGTCCTTTATAAATCAAATCGTTATAAGCCTGACAAAATTTGAAAACAACCCCCGCACCAGTAAGACTTCCATTTGGATATTTTTTATTAATATCGTTTTCATATGGTAATTGCGTATTTACTACAATTGTATGAGTATTAGAATAATCTTCAGTACATTCGTGGTGATCAAGAATAATAATATTGATATTGTTTTGATTTAGTTGCTCTTGGGCTTCTTTGTCATTACTAGCTCCGTCAGGAGAGATAATAAGACTAATATCTCCTGATTCAATAATTTCCTTTTTCAAATCATTTAGACCATGTTCTTTACCTTCATGGTGATAATACTGAATATTATCTACAGCCCATTCTGGTTCATACTTATAAAAGTAATTCATAAAAATTGCGGAAGATGTATACCCATCACAGTCACAGTCCACAATTAGAGCAACTTTTTGATGCTGTCGAATAGCATTTGCAAGCATATAAACGGCTGATTTTACTTTATCATAATCAAGCATGGTCCAAGGCAAGATATACTCTTTTCCCGCATTTAACCAAGCTTCTTGTTTATTCGCGGGAATACCACGATTATAAAGAATTTGCTGAATAGCGTTTAGATAAGAAATAGTCTTTTTATATAGTTTATATTTTATTTGAATCACATCCTATAGCATAATTCTGTTTCTAAACAGATATAGAAAAGTTTCTTTGCCCATATCTAATGGAGAGGCTTTATATGGTAAAATACCTTCTTTATCAATAAGAACACTAACATTTACATTAGCTGTGAATTTTTTAGCAATGCGGGCAATTTTTTCTTGAACATCTAAACTTTCTTTAGAGTTATAATCTTCAAAGTCATGGTCAAAAGCAATTACCATTTCTTTGATACCTAATTTTTCCAAAAGCTCAAACTGATAACGAGAAATTGAACTGCCGCACGCTGCTACACAAATATTGTTTGCTGTACCAAAATAGGTTTGATATTGTAAAACCGCTTTTTCACTTTCTGCAATGACCGCAGTTTGCATTTGTTGGATGCGGTCTTTAGCATTATATAATCCATATAAATTGAAAGCTAGTGGATGATTATACATCTTACCTTGATGCCGCCAAGGTTTATACTTACCATATTTTTCATTCTCTTGGATCAGTGTGCGTTGACGAATACCAATACATCTACCATCTTCATCTAAGTGCGGAATAAGGATATTTCCATCTACTGGGTCATACCTAATTCCCATATAGTCACACACTTCTTTAGAAATATTTTCCTTTTCCCAAGACTTTATTCTAAATTGAGGATAATATTGTATAACAGATAAATCATATTCATCTAAAACCATTTTGTCTAAAGATATAGATTTATTTGCTAATTCTAGTTGATTTTCATAACGGGTAAAAACCTTTATATCCGCAGAATAATCTGTGTCATCAATTTCATCAATCTCGCTCTGCATATTGAGAAAATTGACAACAAAGAAAATCGCGGCATTTAGGTCATCCAAACCCTTTACCTTTTGGACTAATTCAAAAATATCAAATGAACCACAATGAGTATAACATGTAAATAGGGAAGTGTTTTCATAGTAGTATAGTTTGCGGGAATCACCATTGTGACAAATAGTTTTACAAACTATATTGTCTCCATTATATTCTGGTTCTGCTCCAAAATACTCAAGGAGAGTATAAATATCTTCAATGTCCAATTTTTCTTTTACAGAGTCTTTAGAATAAGACATTTATTTAACCCTCCTATTCTTATTCAAAAATCTCTTTTTGTTCTATTAGCTTCAAATTATAATCTGTTACAAATAATGTTTTATATCTGCACGTACCCTTATCTGCCCGCATCCAAAGAAGCACCCTATTGATTTTACCTCTACGATTTTTATAAATAGAACATTTTACATTTGGAGTTCCTAATTGTGGATATTGGTCTAATATTGCGGATTGAATATCGTCTAAATCTTCTGGCGTACAATCTAACATAATAGAACCAAAGTCAATACGATTTGCAATAGATTTTGCGCCAGATAATAGTGTTTGATCTGGAATTTTTTCCTGTCGGAAATTTCCATTAAGTTGTGTGCTACTAAATACAAAAACATTATAAGCACTTGCTATATCTTTGAGTTTAGATGAAAGTAAAAATAAAACTTGGTCTTCACGAATTTTCATGCCGCCAGATGCTCTTGTAATTTCTTCAATAATTTTCATTGAAGTTGTAATATAATCAAGAAATACACATTGAACTTTATGAGTGCGAAGATTTCTTTTAATACAATTCTCAATATCCTTCATACTATAGTCGGGAAAATATTCAATATATAAAGAAGATTCTTTTAGAATTTGAATTGCTTTAAGAACTCGTTCTTTTTCTCCAAAGTCATAATTATTTTCGAGAATATGATTTTCTGAAACTCCTGACACAAATGACCAAGCCATTGTTTGAAGTTCTGATTTATCCAATTCTACAGAAATAAAGATTGTTGGGATATTCTCTGAACCAGTTGAAACCCATCCTCCATTTTCATACACTTCTGAACAAGCCATCCAACATGCATCTGCCATAGCAGACCTGGATTTCAATTTTGTTATCCTATAGGCTTTTTATCCTATAGTTCTTATAGTTTCCTATAAGTTCAGCATATCTTTTCTTTTCTAACTAGAAAAGCTGGGGCCTCGTGGTGAGATTATATCTTTTCACTCACTATGCGTTGCGGCTGGTCAATCTTCGATTGCCCTTCACCTCTGATTCCCTTGCTCTTATGAGTTTAGGGTTCCAAGTTTTTTCCCCAGTTTATTGTCGGCAAATTAATTATTATTTTTTAGTATTTGATATTTTTCATATTTTCTATCTAAATAAATATTAGCATTCCTATATATATCATCCAAATAATTTATTACATATCTCCCGCCCCATTCTATAGAACAAACTCCCATTTGTTCTTGGCGATTTTTGTAAGAAATTTTATTTTCTTTCCAACCCATTTGTTTTCTTAGATTGTATAAAAAATCATATGTACCTAAAATATTTAATCTTGGAGTATATTTGGGGCCAATCATTACACTTCCATCCCCATCAATATACCCTCTTACAAAATGAGGTATCAGATAAGATGGAACTTGTTCTTCATTGGGAAAAGTTAGTACTAAAGATTTTCGAGGAATACATCCTAAATCAATCAAGTCTTGTCTTGTTTTTTTATTTCTAAAAGATATTCTACATCTAATTTCATTTTGAAAAATATGTTTATCTTTTGGAAAGCCTAGAAAATCTCTAAATTTTTCTAAATGATGAATATCGCTACTCTTCAAAGATAATTCTATGTCGTTTTCTTTAGCTCCAATACAACCATCAGCATAAGGAAACCAAGCCAATAAGCTTTTTCTTCGGTATCTATTTTAGAAAAAATATTTTGGTTGAACTTTGTAATATTTTGTCTATTTATTACCTCAATACCATCTTCTTTGAATTTATTACTAAGCTTTCCTCTATCAATATGTAATGTTTTACCTATATAAGTTAGACTTTTTTCTTCTTTTAGATACAAATCTTTAGCAATATTATACTGTTCTTCTGTCATTTTTATATCTCCTTAGATTTTGTTTTATCTATTTAGATATAAAAAATACGCAATATCAATTATACTAAAATGCCCATATATTACCGACACCAGTAGCTGCACTTCTTAAATAAAATTTTCCTAATCTCGCGCCCATAGCAATTTTATCGTAAAACTTATCATAAAGAGGATAACCAATAGCAGGGGTTGTTTCAAGTTCTTTTAGCAGTTCTTCTGCTTCATCACCAATTTGACAAGATTCGTCTGAATCATTGTCAATAGCCATTTCCCGCACTCTTGTAATTTTAGTTTCAATAAGTTCGGCAATTTGATTTAAAGACATTTCATCAAATTGTTTATCTTGTTTTTCTTTTAGCTCTTGGTCAAATAAGTTATCTGCATCATATATCCAAGAAACATCTAATCCAATATCATCATATGCTCTTAATAATGTCATTTTTCGTAAACGACTATAATAATAATCAAAATTTTCTAATTCTGCTATCTTAAAAGTTTTATGAAGCCACTCTGCCCCTTTATTTGCATTATAAATAGCTAATGAATTTGGTTTGTTTTGTAAATAATCTTCAAGTGTTTTAGTATTGAGATTAGTAGTACCCATATTGTATAAGTTGTGTAAACTTCCAAAAATTACTCTATGAAAATCATTACTAAAATCATTTTCACTAAAGCTATAGGTACCATCTTCATCCAAGAGGTGAGGATTATTTAAAACGCATCCAATAACTTGAATTGCGGCGGTAGTATCATAATATTTATTTCCTGCCAAATCAACACCTCCCTTAATCTAGCACAAAAAAAGTTTTACGTTTTGGTTTTACAATTCTCTCTTTATGATTACATTGCCGTGGT
>ENA-OPCF01000985-OPCF01000985.1-human-gut-metagenome-genome-assembly--contig:-NODE-985-length-13334-cov-5.269448_pt1 | contig 13334 bp, 6 predicted proteins | sample MGYA00241077_ERZ501470 | MGnify/ENA primary metagenome ERZ501470 (study PRJEB25962, sample SAMEA2042571) | human gut metagenome | biome: human gut; feature: human-associated habitat; material: faeces... | reverse complement strand
TATTCACTTTTTATTTTTTTAAATTTATAAATTTAAAGTTTTCAATTATGAACAAGAAGTTTTTAAGTGTAATCCTGTTCAGCGCCTTAATGGTTGGCACTGCAGGAACGTTTACGTCTTGCAAGGACTACGATGACGACATCAAGGACTTGCAGGAACAAATTGACGGCCAGAAGAGCGATTTAAGCAGCAAGGTTAGTGCTGTAGAAAGCTCAATCAGCAGTTTGCAAGCAGCTCAGGGCAGCTTGGAAAGTGCAATTGCTGCCGCTAAGGACGATGCAGAAAAAGCAGCGCTCGAAGCACAGAACAAGGCCATTGAAACAGCAAAGGCTGAATTGGAAACAGTGAAAGCTGAGTTGCAGGCTGCCATTAAAGCTAGTGCAGATGATGTTGATGCTGTAAAAGCGGCAGTAGCAAATGCAGAAGAAGAAATGTCTAAAATTGTAGGTCGTATTCAGACATTGGAGGCCTTTAAGACTACTACAGAAACAACCTTGGCTAAATTAGCTGAAGCAGATGTAGCTTTGACTGATAAAATCACTGCATTGAATGCAGACCTTGTTGCTTTAGGAAACAGACTGACTGCAGTAGAAGCACAAGTTATTGCATTGGAAAATTACAAAACAAGTAATGATGCAGCTGTATCTGCCAACAAAGACGCTATCGACAAGTTGATTGAAGACTTGGAAGCTTTGCAAGAAGGCGAGTTGACTGAAGCTATGATTCAGAAGATTGCAGAACAAGTAACAGCTGTCGTAGGTGCTAAATTGGATGTAGTATCTGCTGCATTGAATAAGAAAGTTACTCATGTATCCTTATATACGACAACTATGGATGTATATAATACACGATACGTGGACTTGAATTTAGTTTCTGCCGAAGCTGTTAGAACTTGGACTTTTGGTGACAAACTGGCTGGTGAACCTATTTCATTTAAAAAGGGTGATAAAGAAACATTCGAAGAATCCTTTATTATTCGTGTATCTCCAACAAATGCAACTTTGGATAAAAGCATGATCAGGCTAGTGAATAGTCAGATGAATGACCTGAATGGTTTGCTGGAAGTTAAGAATATTGAAGCTTATAAAGAACTGGTAACTACAAGAGGTATTTCTGCCAATGGTTTATGGAAAGTCTCCGTGAAGCTCGTAGACAACTATGATGCAGATGCTTATAAAGCAGCAGCAGCTACTTATGGTAAGGATGGTAAAAAAGATAAAGACATCTTGTATGCCGTAATGATAGGCGATAGTGCAACAGATTTAAGACAGGTCGTATCTGAATACGGATTAATTCTTGCTGCCGACAATAAAGAGGCTTTGCGCAAATTGACCTTCAATGTAGACAAGACATCGGTTGCAGAAATCAGAAACCGCTGGGCTGGTGAGGACAACTCCTTCTCAGAAGATGGAACAAAAGTTTCTTATAAAGAACTTGCATGGGATACTGATGAAAAATATAGTCCTTGGGCAGAACCTATCATCAAAAATGATGATGCTTCAAAGATTAATGTAATTGCTGATGCAGATGATCATAGAAATATAGAGGGAATCCCTGCATATAGTGTAAAAGCCGGCCAAGCATTTACTGTAAACTTTGATGAAGCTGTAGCTGAAAATGTTCGCGGTTTCTATATTACATTGGATAGTGATTGTGCAGTAGAAAGCGCTCCTTCTGAAATCAATGCTTGGAAATCTTATGGTGTTAAGGGCTTAAATACAGTTACAAGCGGTTCTTCTTTGGAACTGACTGTTCCCGAAGGAGTTAATGCCGAAGGTGATTATATTGGTTTCCGTGTTTATGCTGTTAACTACGACGGTTCTTTGGTAGATCCTGATGGTAAAGCATTCTATGTATATGTAGGCGAAACAGCTCAGAATGTAGCAAACTTGACATTGACTATGGATGCTAAGATTATTACTCCTCTTGCAACAACTGTATCCAGCAAGACTGATGCATTCTCTACTGCAAACTGGGGACGCGCTCAAGGTGGTACATACAGCATGGTTATTAAAGACGCAGAAGGCACAGATGTAACAACAGATTTCAGCTACACTAACTTCATCTTCAAGAATAATAAGAAAGTTGTGGTTAATTTGTTAGCAGATGACACTAAACTTATTGATGCAGCTACTATCACAAGTGTAGCTACTGTGGAAATGTCCGACGTTGTAGCTTCTAAGATGAAAGACAATATGACTTACACAGCAACTATCACTGCGAAGAATGGAACATCTGGTATTGTAGCAGTTTCTACTATCAAGTTCACGAAGACGTTGCCAGCCTTCCCGGCTACTGTATATCCGTATACCAATATTCTGGTTCAAAATAACTTGAAGATTTATCCGGTTTATAACAATGCCCAAGCAGAATATGACATGAAGAATGTATGGCATGGTATCGCTAAAGATGCAACGGGTACTACTGGATATGCTAATCTGATTTTCTCTGAAATCAACTCAGATCCCTCTAAGGTCGTTGTAGATTACGTTCCTGCTTCAAACATCATCTCTGCTCCTGCTGCTTTGGTTAATCCGAAAGACGAGGCATTTGGAACCAAGTTCCCAATGGCTATTCATTACAATTATGGTAAGATCAGCAACAAGTATAATGCAAAAACTAAAGCTTGGGAAGTTGTAGATCATAATCCGGCATGGGGTACTGATTTCACTGTTGAATTTGGTAACTACATTTACGATTGTACATTCGCTTGGTCTAAAGCTGCTCCTAAGGTAACTTACCCGGGTGCTGTCGGTAAATCAACCTACATTGCATTTAGCGATCTTAAGATTACCGACTGGTATAAAGAAGCTCTTGACTTGACTAAGATGACTACATCTGGTACTAAAGAAAATACTTACATGAAGTCTGTAACCCTGCATTTCTTAACAGGTGATAAGTATGATAGAGTAGATGAATATTATGAATGTGTAGCAGGCGCTACTTATGCCAAATATGATTCTTCGAAAAAAACATATACTACTGTTAGCGATATTAAGGAAGCAACACATATTCAACTGACTTCCAAGTCAAATGCATCACAAGGTTCTGATGTTCCGACTAAGATTCAGTTGGTATTTACGGATAACTTCAATTATGAAGTTGATGTTACCATGAACACTCCGTTCACTATGACGTTCCAACAACAATAATTGAATTGTAGACAAGATTACGTCCCACGATGTGGGACGTGAGATAAATTGAGAGGAGGATGCTCGAAAACGAACATCCTCCTTTTTTTCTCTAGAAACTTTTTTCTCCCTACTTTGCTTCCACCTACTCAAAACGCCATAGTTTTACCATAACTAACTCACTCTTATTTTAATACATCGAACAAAGCTTATAAAACGCTTACACCAGTTTCCCCATACTTCTACACCCATCCTACCCATAAAATCTGCAATACCTCTCCCTTATCTTCATCCAAATCCACAACAGCCTCCTCCTCTCCTCAGCATAAAAAATGCCCCCGTTCATTTCATTCTCCCTCCACTTTCCACTATCTTTGTCCCCACGATGAAAAAGTTTGCCGACGTCATATTGCCTTTGCCTTTGCACAGCTGCTTCACCTACTCCCTGCCCGACGAGTGGGCGGATGAAGTGCAGACCGGTTGCCGGGTGGTAGTGCCATTCGGACGGAAGAAATACTATACAGCCATCGTGCGCAACGTGCACTATTGCGCCCCCACCGAATACGAAGTAAAGGAAGTGTCCGCTTTGCTGGATGCCCGCCCGATACTGCTTCCGCGGCAGTTCAAGTTCTGGGAATGGCTCTCCGATTACTATCTCTGCACGCAAGGAGACGTCTACAAAGCTGCCTTACCCTCTGGCTTGAAGCTGGAAAGCGAAACAATCGTAGAGTACAACCCCGATTTCGAATCCGATGTCTGCCTGCCGGAGAAGGAACAGAAGATACTGGATATGCTCTCTGCCGACCCGGAGCAATGCGTGACGAAACTGGAGAAGGAGACCGGCATCAAGAACATACTTTCTGTCATCAAGTCACTGCTCGACAAAGAGGCCATCTTCGTAAAGGAAGAATTGCGCCGTACCTATAAGCCTAAGACCGAAACCCGTGTACGCCTCACCGCCGCCGCCCGCAACGAACACCGCCTGCACATCTTCTTCGACGAGTTGCAGCGCCGTGCCCCCAAGCAACTGGACCTGCTGATGAAATATCTGGAACTCTCCGGCTACCTCAGCGGACGAGATATAAAAGAAGTCTCCAAAGCCGAACTGCTGCAACGCACCTATGCCACCCCTGCCGTATTCAACGGTCTTGTGGACCGTGGTGTATTCGAAGTCTACCAGCAGGAAATAGGTCGCATAGACAAAGCACTCCTCAAAGAAGTCATCCCCGTCAACCCGCTGAACGAGCACCAGCAACGCGCTTATCACTCCATCTTAGAGAATTTTCAAAGCAAGAACGTCTGCCTGCTACATGGCGTCACGGCAAGCGGCAAGACCGAAGTCTACATTCACCTGATAGAAGAAACCATCCGGCAAGGAAAGCAGGTGCTCTATCTCCTACCCGAAATAGCTCTCACTGCACAAATCACAGAGCGCCTGCAACGCGTATTCGGCTCCCGACTGGGCATCTATCACTCCAAGTTCCCCGATGCCGAACGGGTGGAAATCTGGCAGAAGCAGCTGTCGGAAGCAGACTATGATATTATTCTCGGCGTCCGCTCCTCCGTTTTCCTTCCTTTCCGCAACCTCGGTCTTGTGATTGTGGACGAGGAGCACGAAAACACTTACAAGCAGCAAGACCCCGCCCCCCGCTATCATGCCCGCAATGCAGCCATTGTACTCGCCTCCATGTACGGCGCCAAAACTCTGTTGGGTACGGCAACCCCTTCTGTAGAGACTTGGCACAATGCCACATCCGGCAAGTATGGCCTTGTGGAACTGAAAGAACGCTATAAAGAGATACAACTGCCGGAGATTATCCCCGTAGACATCAAGGAGCTGCACCGCAAGAAGAAGATGAACGGTCCGTTCTCCCCACTGCTCCTACAATATATCCGCGAGGCGCTGGAACAAAAAGAGCAAGTCATCCTCTTTCAGAACCGCCGCGGCTTCGCCCCCATGATAGAGTGCAACACCTGCGGCTGGGTACCCAAGTGCAAGAACTGCGACGTCAGCCTCACCTACCATAAGGGGCTGAACCAACTGACCTGCCACTACTGTGGCTACACCTACCAACTGCCCCGCATCTGCCCCGCCTGCGAGGGCACTGACCTGCGCAACCGCGGCTTCGGCACGGAAAAAATAGAAGATGACATCAAAGCCCTCTTCCCCGACGCCCGCGTAGCCCGTATGGACTTGGACACCACCCGCACCCGTACCGCCTACGAGCGCATCATCTCCGATTTCCAGCAAGGCAAGACGGACATCCTGATAGGCACGCAAATGGTGTCCAAGGGTCTGGACTTCGACCACGTCAGCATTGTGGGCATACTCAATGCCGACACCATGCTGAACTATCCCGACTTCCGCGCCTACGAGCGCGCCTTCCAGCTGATGGCGCAGGTTGCCGGACGCGCCGGACGGAAGAACAAGCGCGGCAGGGTGGTGCTACAAACCAAAAGCATCGACCATCCCATCATCCCGCAAGTCATTGCCAACGACTACGAAGCCATGGTAGGCGGGCAGCTTGCCGAACGCCAGATGTTCCACTACCCACCCTACTACCGCCTAGTGTATGTCTACCTGAAGAACCGGAACGAGACTCTGCTCGACCTCATGGCACAGACTATGGCCGCCAAGCTCCGCACCGTCTTTGGCAACCGGGTGCTGGGACCGGACAAGCCGCCCGTAGCACGCGTACAGACTTTGTTCATCCGAAAGATTGTCTTGAAGATAGAAACCAATGCCCCGATGGCCCGTGCCCGCGAACTGCTCGTCCAGGTGCAAAAGGAGATGGTGGCGGAAGACCGCTTCAAGTCGCTGATAGTGTATTATGATGTAGACCCGATGTAAATAACTCGTAACTAAAGAAATATGAAGAAGATACTTTTCGTTTGCCTCGGCAACATTTGCCGTTCCTCCTCGGCAGAGGGAGTCATGAAACATCTGGTAGAAGAAGCCGGACGTGCGGATGAGTTTTTAATCGATTCTGCAGGCATTCTGTCCTATCACCAGGGCGAACTGCCGGACAGCCGGATGCGTGCCCATGCCGCCCGCCGTGGATACAATCTGACGCATCTTTCGCGACCCGTACGTACCGAGGATTTTTACAACTTCGACCTAATTATCGGTATGGACGACCGCAACATCGACGACCTGAAAGATCGTGCCCCTTCAACCGCCGAATGGAGCAAGATACACCGCATGACGGAATACTGTACAAAGTTTACCCATGCCGACCATGTACCGGACCCCTATTACGGCGGTTCCGAAGGTTTTGAGTATGTGCTGGACATTCTGGAAGATGCTTGTGCGGGGTTACTGCAGAGCATTTAATCCAGCGGCATTACATGGTACAGCGTCCCCTGCCGTGACTTCTTGTTCGGTATTTCAAGCTTCTTGAGTGTCCGCCCGAATACGGCCACCTTATTGATAGCCAGACGGTCACGCGTCTTTGTCTGCAAGGCGGAAAGAATCTGCATGGGCATCATCCATTGCCCCTCCTCATCCTCTTCTGCCGCGCGGAAATGGCTGTGGAAGAGTTGTTCCAGTGGGGTGAGCTGTTCAAATTCCCGGTTCGTCCGCTTCAAGATGGCTTCATCGGCATCATCCAGCCAGTAACGCTCACCTTTGGCTACGGCATTCAGAGCCTGCGCATAGAGCTGGCGGTAGTTGATGGTGACATTCGTATCGATGGGACCGGTGACCTCAATGCAGATGAAACGGCGGGTGCCACTGGGGTCGGTCAGCAAGTCCTTCTGGTTGCTGGTGCCGATGAAGGAGGCATACCGCCGCATCTCACGGATGGTGCTGCCGTAGGGTTTGCGCAGGTTGGCAACCGGTTTCTGCAGCAGATGCTTCAGGAAGCCCTGCTGGTTGATGTTGATTTGATCGAACTCATCGATGTTGACGAGCAGAAAGCGTCCCAGACTGCGCTCCGCTTCCTGCCTACTCTTGAAGTCGATGCTGTCCGTATAGCCGAAACGCAGCTCCGGTGGCAGCAAAATGCGGCAAAAGGTGGATTTCCGGAACCCTTGAGAACCGACAAGCAGAGGAGAAGTATTGTTTCCGTGTTGCCGGTCCATTCCACGCCAGTGTGCCACCATGCCCAGGAACCAGCGGTAGAACAGCTCCTGCCAATGAGGATTGTGGCACGGAACGAGGTCGGCCAATGCCCGGATGCGGTCTTTCCCATCCCAGCGGCCGGTGTCGTAAAGGTATTCTTCGACGGGATTATAGAGTGGCACATAGTCTGAAGTTAGGAAACGGTTGATATCGCGGTCCCATACGCGGATACCCTCCTTCAGGGCATTCATGGAGACCGTACTGCGGGCACGCTGGTCAGCAGGCTTGAAATAGAAATGGACGGAGTCGCGCTGACGGTATTCCAAATCATCCAGAACGGTGTTGTAGCGAAACTCATACCGGCGGCCCATAAACTCTTCCAGCCGGAAAACGCTCTCCTGCTCTTGCGTCAGACTGCTCTTTTTCCCGAAGCCTTTAAGCTCTTGATATAGGTTATGAATCGTTTGACGGACAATGAATTCATCCGTTTCCCGGTAATAGTGCATCAATGTCTGGCGGACTACTTCCTCTTCGGGGATGCCTGCCTTGAAACAATGTTCGGCCAGAGGCACCAGCAGTATCCGTAAATCCCCGTCCCGTTTCCAGCCGCCCAATCCGCGGAATGCACGGTCAAGGGCCGACTCGAAGAGTACGGCAAAGGTGTCCGAGGCTTTACTGTCCGGATGCAGCCGCAACAGCGGATTCTTTTCTGCGAGTTTTCGTTGCCGGAAGTTCTCTTCCTCGGGCATGCCGAGGGGCTGTTCCAGGCAGAAAGGTACAGCGGCAGGATTGTAGTATGGATATCCGTCCAGAGTCATGCGGCAACTCTGGGTAAGGGAAGGTTCTTTCAATGTAATGGCAAACGGCAGTAAGGGCTGGTAGCACTTCACCGCCATACGGTAGGCGTGGGCATGAAACAAGGTGGCATCGCTCTCCAGCTTCGGCGTCGTGCCGTCGGGCAGGGCAAACAATACCCATATCTTGGCACTCCGTCCGCTGGAACCGCAGAAAGCGGCAAAGGTCTGTGGCAGCAGGGCGGCTTGTTGTTTTACATATTCCGCTTCGGCAATGCCCGACAGACGGTTTACTTCCAGTTGTACGAGTCCGTTATAGTTCTTCATCCGCCGTTCCCCCTCTTGTGTACGGCTATATTCCACGGCAGGGTAGATGCGGGGCAGCTTGTCTATATGTTCGTATTGGGCACAAGTGCCCTCCAGTTGAGGAAGGATGGTCCGGAGGGTCGACACATGTCCGGCTTTGGTTTCGGTTTTCAGTTTTTTAATCAGTGCATCCGCTTCCAGGGTGCTGAGGGCTTCCTTTCCGCTCCCTTTTTCTGCTCTAATCAAGGTAATTTTCATTCTGTTTGTCAGCTTGTTTGGGTAAATATAATTCTCGTAAAGATACGACATTGAAGAGCTGAAAGCAAGCATTCTGCGGAATAATTATTAAATGGATACAAGTCTCCACGACTCATGCAGAGAAGTGTTAAAAGCAAGTGAGTTTCTTTGTCAAAACACTGGCATTCCTTTGCTTTTCTCCCTTTGTTTGTCTACTTTTGTATAGGGAATAGATGACGCCTAACGACCATGAACAGCTCTGCTTACGGTCGTCAAGCGATTGCTTCATGGCCGTAAGCAGAGTTGTTCATGGTCGTTAGGCGTCTCTCTTTCCATAGCTTTTACGGATGAAGTACGCACCCCGCACCTATTCCGCATAGGGCGCAAACTTATTATATAACAACTTAAAAGACATTGAACTATGGCAATTTTATTTGATTGGTATGAACTTCCGGAACCAAAAGACAAACAGCGGGAAGAAAAGATACTTCATCCGCGCATCCGCTTGAACGGCTCTACCACTACCGACGAACTGCGTCGCAGAATTCAGGAACGCAGCTCGTTGACGGAGACTGATGTCTCGGCGGTACTGGATGCCTTGTCGCACGTCATGGGGGAAGACCTTGCCGAGGGGCGGCAGGTGCATCTGGACGGTATCGGCTATTTTCATCCCGTACTGACGAGCACGGAGCCGGTGACCGCTGCGACCAAACGAAAAACCACCAAGATTAAGCTGAAGGGCATCAAGTTTCGTGCCGACCAGGTACTGAAGAATGAGATAGGCGCTATCAAAGCTAAACCACTGGGGCTGAATGAGCATTCCCAAAAACTGAGTGACAAGGAGATTGACAGGCGGCTGACGAGCTACTTCTCTACGCATCAGTTCCTTACGCGCAGTGATTTTCAGAGCCTCTGCGGAATGATGCGCTCTACGGCACAGCTTCATATTCGCCTGCTTCGCAGCGAAGGCAAACTCGAGAATGCAGGAAAACTCAACCAACCGATTTATGTACCTTGCACGGGGTATTATGGTAGAGACGAGTAGGTTACGGTAAAACTATAGCGTTTTGAGTAGGTGGAAGCAAAATTTGCTTCCACCTTTTTTTGTTGCTTCCACAGCAGCTCAAATGCCGATGGATAGGGGGATGCAGGAGGTGGGTGGAAGTGTGGAAGCAAAGTAGGGAGAAAAAAAATCTAGAGAGTGATGAGAGGCGCGGAAATCATTCTAGATACTTCACCTCTTCACCTAAGGCATCATGGTTCATTTCGCGTATACTGCGATAAAGCTTACCATTTTTCAAATAATAATAATTCTGATAACCAGCAAACTCTATGTTGGCATAGGTTTCATTGTTACGATCTTTGCTTATTTTCCAAGAACTTTCATAAATCATAGAATCTTTGAAAGTTATGATTGATGTAGAATCTGGACGAAGCTCAAACTTTATGCCGTTGGCAGTAGTGAATATACCGACAAAATCATGTTCTTTTTCGTTGTTGTCACATCCGGTTAGTAGCAGTATTCCCAACAATATTCCTATAATGACTGTTTGTTTCATATTTTTAGTTGTTATATTATAAAAAAGAGTGCTTCAATCGGATGAAGCACTCTCTCTTGTCTGTTTACTTTCTTGGCATCTCTTTTCAGAGTTGTCTCTTATCTTCCTGCGGGAGTACCAGCATTTTCATTTACGTGGATTTTGAATTCTTGAGTGAAAGTCTTCCACTTATAACCGAACTTGATAGGAACATAGATTTCATAATCCCAGTTTACAGGAGTACCACTGTGGTTGTAGTAAGTCAGTGTTTCCTTACCAGTAGTTGCATCTACGTTGTAAACTACAGTTGTGTTGGCAGGAAGTTTACCTTCCTTGTAACCAGCAACAGGCTGCAAATTGCCGTCTACCAGTTTCAGGTTAGTCTTAACTTGATCGGTCATCCAGTTGCTCGGAGTACATTCGTAGAATTTGAACAGTTCTTTTTGCAGAGCTGTTGCATTGGGAGCCTCAGAAGCAGTGTAGAAATTACCGTTTTCGTCTGCATTCCAGCAAGTGTAAGTATAAGCACCTGTTACATCTACAGAGCTACCGTTAACAACAGCATCAGTTACTTCTCCTTCTTCCTTATTCACTGTGATAGTCATCGGTTCAATGATGTTGGCATCATAAGCCTTGATAACTTCAGTATGGGCAGCCGGATGTCCCGGAGTTGCATCACCATAGCAAAGGTCTGCAACCAATTTGACAGGAACAATCTGGCCTACCAAAGCTTTGGCAGCTTCTGTCGGTTTGGTGTCTTGCCCGAAATTGGATTCTGCATCTGGATCAGCTTCTTGCAATTTGATGTTATAAGTCTTGTGACCTTTCAGAGGATTATCTACGAAAGTACAGAGGTTATCCTTATAATTGTCAATTGTTGCAGCCAATTCACCTGCAATGTACAATTTTGTGTTGTCAGTACTCAATGTAACAGCACCATCCTTGAATGTCTTGCTGGCAACATCAAAGTACTTATAAGTTCTACCAGCCAACTTTTCAGCATCGAATTCAAAACGTACACCTTCCAAATCAAATGTAGGAGAATAAGGATTCTTCACATTCGCAACGTTCTTATCCTGGAAGTACAGGTATTCCCATGCACCAGTAGCAGGTTTTACACCGTCTTTGTTCAAGAAACCGTTCACTAAGTCAGTGTAGATATTTACGGTCGGATTATTGTTAGTCTTATCGCCAGTCAATATGTGTCCCCTGGTTTCATTCCATGCAGGATTCCATTCCACGGCACCATAAACTACCGGGTTCACATTGAATACAGTGTTGTTGGTGTTTTTCTTCCAATAACGATTGTCATATCCATATCCACCGAATGTAGGTTTGTAGATAGTACGTGTCAATGTAATTTTCAAAGTAGGATATGCCTTTGTCGGATCTTTCCAGAAGAATGTCTTAGTGAATACCATATCTTCGTGATTTTTCCATACCGGGTATTTCTTCACGATGTCAGCGTGAGTCAAAGTCCACTCAATGTTATAAGATTCAACTCCGTCTTCTGTATTCTTAATAAGTTTAACCTTACCATAATCTACTCCATCTTGTGCGTCGAAACCGGCATCAGTGTAAACGGCGTGGAATTCCTGCTTGGTCATACCACCATCTTTTGCACCGGCGTAGATAACTTCGTTCATGGCTACAGTGCCAATCTTGTCTGCGAAATCACCACATTTGAACATGGTGTCATCGTATGTGAAGCCAAGCTCACGCATACCTTCTTCTTTCACCCATTTCACCTTGATGTAACGCATAGCTACCAAAGCATTGTTTACAGTATCCACCAACTCTACACGTACCAACGGTTCGCGGCCTACTGCAGTGGCAGATACACCACCCTCAAGGCTATAGACTGCTGAAGTCATGTGACCATTCATAGGAGAATCGATTTCTGCGAATTTTTGCTGGTCGGTCTTGTTACTATTACCCTCAGGGCCACCCAAAGTAAAATATTCTCCAGTAGCTTTGTAGAAACGGAATGTTAGACCATAGTCTTTGTATTTCTCCAATTCAGCATGTTTTTTGTGATCTGTAGCATCAATCTCTGTTGTGCAAACCTCCACTAATTTTTTCAAGTCGAGTACCTTGTTATACTGTGCATAAACGTCAATCATGTCGTTAGCCTGTGACTCATATGCACAAATAGAGTCGTGATAGTGCACATAGAATCTACCTTCACCATCAGTCTGAACTTCGTCAGCAAAATCACCACCCATATTTCCGTTGTACATCGTACGTGCATTAGCAATGTAGGGAGCCACCTTTGTTTCGTGCAGACGAACATATTCAGAGTTCACATAAACCTGAGTACCATTTTCCTTAAGAGCTTTAGCTTCATCAGCAGTCAGGTTTTCTTTAGCAATAGGAGCCTTTAGAGAAGCCATGTAGAAAGTTTCTTTTCCACTTGCATGACCGCCTGCTTCATTGATGGATTCGGCAACAGTCTTCTTGAATTGTACTGTCAATACATTGTCTTTTATCTTATAGTCAGTAGGCTGGATAGGAGAATTCTCGGAAATCGTTGCGCCAGCTTTGGTGAGGATGTTTTCAGATTTGATGCAATCGAAAGAAGGCATATAAATATCCTCTGTACGTACACCCATATTGGGGCTAACGTGGAAGTAAGCCTCATTTTTGTCTGTAGACACTGTGTACGGCTTGGCACCAGCTTTATTAACGTGGTCAAGTACAGGAGTTTTGGAATGTGCTGTAAACGTACCTTCAGAATCTTTGTCAGTTTGAGGACCGTCTGCATGTTTTGCCATTGCCTTGTACTCTTGTGGAGTATACTGTAGAGTAGTCAATGTAATAGCTGCAATACCATTGATATGACTTGTAGGAATTACAGCCAGACTAGTCAAACGATGTCCGATAATAGACATAACTTGAGCGCTCAATGCATCAACCTCAGCAGCCAAGTCTTTTAGTTTTTCGTCTGTAACAAAGTCACCCTTCAACTCATCTTTTAAAGATGCAATCTTTTTGTCTACAGCATCCAAAGATGCCAACTTGTCAATTTGGTCTTGCAGTTCTTTCTTCAGATCTTTCAAATCGTCATCAGAAACGCCACCTTCTGCCGAGCCAGCCTTATCCAAAGCTTCTTGAGCTTTGTCTTTAGCTTCTTTAGCAGCAGTTTTAGCTTCATCTACGGCTGTCTGCAAAGTCGAAACCTTTGCATTCAAATCTTCAAGTGAAGCTTTTTTGTCCAGTTGTTCCTGCAAGTTCTTGATGTCGTCATCATAGTCCTTACAAGACG
>ENA-OPCF01000980-OPCF01000980.1-human-gut-metagenome-genome-assembly--contig:-NODE-980-length-13391-cov-2.978179_pt1 | contig 13391 bp, 12 predicted proteins | sample MGYA00241077_ERZ501470 | MGnify/ENA primary metagenome ERZ501470 (study PRJEB25962, sample SAMEA2042571) | human gut metagenome | biome: human gut; feature: human-associated habitat; material: faeces... | reverse complement strand
CCCGAATACAAGAGGCGTTCTTTCCTTTCCGAAGAGGAACTGCAAAGGATAATCCATATAGAACCGAGATACAAACGCCAGCGTGCCATGCGCGACATGTTCCTGTTCATGTGCTTCACATTTGTTGCACTAATAAATATTACTCTGTAAATCAAAAACTTACTCTTTGTTTTTTGATTAATAGGTAACGGTTTAGAAACCACCCTTCTGCATCGTTCTGCCTTGTTTTCAGTCTATCAAATAGCTCATTAGGTTGATGCAAAGGTATAAAACATTCTCTGAAATACAAGTAATTAAACTGTTTTAAGTAATTTAGACTATTCGTTAACTTGAAAAATAGAATAAATCTTTTAATTTGTAAAAAGATTTGTATGGCTATTTGATAAAAAGGCAGTTACATACTTTCCACTAACAAAAACACCTATCATTATCTAGGCGTTTCCTACTTTCTATTCAATTAACCAAAAGTTACTGATTACTATTGTATTGATCTGCATTGGATAGAGAACGTTATAATATTTTTTTGCAATACATCATGCAATAATAACCCATAAATTCCAAACTCAGGTCTATTTAGTTATTAAAGAAACAAATATCAGACCCAAGTAGAGAGAACTGAAACATTCTTAATTAAAACCCTTACTGGAACAGAGTGTTTTCAGTATTAATGTAAGATGTTTAAAAAGACAATATGATTCCACCATAAGGAATGCAATCTTGTCCTAAATTTACTTTATAAAAATTAGAAATCTCCTCTTTAATAGGATTACCCAATATATTATGAATTCCCAAACGAAGTGTTAACTTGTTTCCGGAACGAGGAAAATATTTGACATAGGTATAACCTATATCAAATTTGTAACTGAATGGATATCTTTTTGTATACAATTCATCCATCGAGGCCAAAGGCTCTTTGGGAATATTCACAATTACACGTCCGCTATGTAATTGTGTGCCAATCGAGAAAGCAGAAGCCTCTGTCAATCTATAAGATATGGTAGAGTTAAAGACATGGGGAATATCATATAATGATGGTATGTTGTGTCCTTTCCTAAAACCAGTATATGACTCAAGACTTTTGGACCATGTATAGGCTGCCTGCACTGATATCTTCTCCCAGCCTTTGAAAAAAGATAGTTTCAGGCCATAGCTTTCACCTCTACCTTCCAAAAGAAAGTTTTTCCAGTTCTCACTTGAATAATATGCTTCAGGATTTACAAATAGGATTTTATCCCGTTGTTTGTAATATATGGATGCATTTGTATATCCTCCATTTAAATAGTGCTTCCACCCCAGCTCTGTATGCACAGAAGTTTGGGGTTTAAATTGATTGATGCTTGGCATACGAAGATCCGTCGGAAAATCCATACCGTAAAATCGAAAATAATGATAAAATTGTGCCATCCGTGATATGTCCAGACTAACTACATCTCTTCCCCAATTATACGCCATGGAAAATCTTGGCTGGAGATTCGAATAATGCTTACCACCTTTGGGCATGTATATAACTGTATTTATTCCTATTTGAATATTCCATTTAGAAGACAGACTGAATTTATTTTCATAATATGCGGATATTTGATTTATATCTGATTTTTCAGTTCGCTGGTCATCATTAATATTACTAAAAACAGAATGAGTTCCCTTAATCCCATAAGCCATCAAAACTTTATTATTGAAGTGGCAATTAAAAGAGGAGTTGAAAGAAACTTCTTTTATACCTGCAGTAACATAAGGATCTGCCTCAAAACCGAGAATATCTGCATGCGCTTTATTGGTATAATGAGTGTAAGCCACTTGGGTTGTATTAAAAAGCTTCTCTCCTAACTGACAAGATAACTTTAAAGCATACATTCCATTAGCCCAATGGATTATTTTATCTTTCTTTCCTTCCGGAATAGGAGAATAATATTCATCAATGGTATGATAGGTGCTGATTTGCATGGAAGTTTTTGCAGATATATCCCAATGCAATTTGGTATAGATATCGTAAAAAGTATAATTTGCACGCTTACTGGCAGGAATAGCTTTGTCCAGGAACTCCATCCAACTACGACGCCCACTAACCATATATGAAGCTTTTTCCTTTTTAATAGGACCTTCAAGCATTGCGGCTACTGAAGGAATGTCGAGAGACAAGCTTCTCGAATGTTTCTTTTTATTGCCTTCTTTTATTTTGATATCCAGTATTGAGGATAGTTTGCCTTCATATCGGGCGGGAAAGTAACTGCTATATAAGTTTACATTCTTTATTACACTACCATTGAAAACCGGAAGCATATAATTTATATGGCTGTTATGGTAAATGGGCACACCATCTAACAAAATTAAATTTTCCTCACTGCCTCCTCCATTAACATTGATATCAGCACCAGAACGAGACATGATAACTCCGGGGAAGACCTTCATTTCAGACAAAACATCTAAATTACTATAAGATAACATATTCGGTGGTGAAGATGTACTGAGTTCATTGGCAGAACTCCGTTGAGGTGAAATGACCACCTCGCCCAATTCAAGCATCATAGGTTTTAAAAAGATGTCTATTCTTTGATTACAGATTAGAGTCACTATCTTCACTGATTTTAAATACCCCAAATAGTTTGTTTCAATATTATAGGTCCCTTCGGGAAGAGCAGTAGAGAAAAAACCGGAATCATTAGTGATACAACTCGAAACAATAATGCCATTTTTCTTAAAGAACAATACAGCCCCGTATAATTTTTCCAAAGTCTCTGTCTCTCTAACCACTCCGTTGAGCTGATAGATATTTTTTCGGTCTACGGTGATAATTATCTTACGAGGATTTGCAACTACAATAGTTGTTTTGTAATCAGACAGGATATTAGTCAGTAACTCTTTTATTTTAATGTTTTTCTGGCTGAAATAGCAAATCTTATTTATATCTATCATTCCCTCATTGTAAGACAGGATTATGTCTTTTTTTTTAATCAATGAGAAACATGCTGAGATCGTAGCAGAGGAAAATGGAAGACTAATAACCTCTTCCATTATACTTCCTTTATCTTTATCCTGTGCCATGACATTAAAACAAAAGATCCAGAAAAACAATATGTAGGCTACAGCTTTTGCTTTCATTAAACTTGTTACTTATCTTTCAGTATAAAACACAAAATGCCGGTCTGAAACCTTATTATATTTCAAATGGCACAAAGAAGACAACTCGTTCAGAACTTCATCTATGCTATTTTCAAAGAATGCTGTAGTTATCATATTCCCTTCAGGAATATCCCTCAATTCGATAGTAACATTATAAGATTTTTCTATCTCTTTAATTACTTCCTTTAAAGGTGTTCTATTAAAACTAAGACTTATTACAGGATGCCCCAACTCGAAAATAGCGATATTCAATATGGTATCTCTGCATAGAGTATTGTTCTTTGTTAGAAATGCTTTTTGATTGCGCTTTAAGATTTCGTCCTGATCATAAGCACTAACTTTAACAACCCCATCTTTTACAAAAACAGCAGACTGGTCAGAAATGGTAGCGTCAATCAGAAAAGATGTTCCCAGTACCTCTACACTAACATCCGGAATTTGCACCAAAAAAGGATGAAGCGTGTCCCTTTTTACCTGAAAGAAAGCTTTGCCAACAAGCACAACATCCCTCGTGTTTTTCTTAAAACAGTATTCTAAAGTAGATTTTGGGAAAAGATTCACTGAAGACCCATCAGGTAAAATCACATCTACGACTTGCGTATCACTACCTTTATATCTAATAACTTCTTCTTTCTGTAGGAACCAAAAAGATAACCCTAATAGTAGCAAAAAAGAAGCTGCAACCATAGTTATTTTAACAACCATAGCCTTAAACGCAGACTTTGGATGTGATTCCAGTTTTGCATCTATCCGCTGCCAGGCCATAGAAGTGTTGACATTAATGATCGGTTCTGAGCTATCAAACTGTTTAATTAACCCAGCTAGCTTACTATACTCAGCATTATTCTCTTTTTTCCATTCTTGAAACTGCTCTTTCTCCAAAGAAGTCATTTCCTCTCCTGCAAAAAACTTCGCTATAAGTTCATTTATGTTTTCCGGGGTTTTCATAAGCGTCTAATTAAGAATAATATCAGATAAAACTAAAAATAAAATTAGTGTATATGGATGTGAAGCAACATAATCACGCAATAACCGGATAGCTTTCCCCATTTGGTTTTCAACTGTTTTTTCAGAAATATTAAGTTCCTCTGCTATTTCCCGATATTTCATCCCATGCAACTTATTCATCCTGAATACAAGCGAGCACTTAGTAGGCAAGACACCCAAAAGATGTTCTATTTTCTCAGAACTTGCCACCCCTTCTTCTTCACATTCCTCAGTCAATGAACATACTTTTTGGGAAACCGGTTCATCGGCTATCGAAAGTACTTCAAAAGTCTGTTTCCTCAAAAATGAAATACAATTGTTTCTGATAGAAACTTTAAGATATGGAACTAATTCACTCTCAGGTAATAAATCCTTCTTATTCTGCCAGACACTTAACATGGTATCCTGAACAATGTCTTCGCTCGTTTCCTTATCTAACAGGTATCTATATGCGATATTACATAACACAGGATAATATTTTTCAAAACTTCTTTTAAACTCTTCCTTTCTTTTGTCTACCATATATCATTGTATTATAACATCTTATAGCACTTCTTCTGAATGTTTTTTAGCTATTAACCATAGGCATAGAGACTTTTATGATTTGCAAAAGTACATAGATTTTAATGGCTTGCTAGATATTATCTACACACTTAAAGTTTAATAACGATCCTTCGTTTTTTTTAGGCCGCCCTCAAAAGTAATTTGCCAAAATCACTAACAGAGTCACCGCTTTAACACTTATTAATAGGGGATTCGAATTATAAGTGCGTTCTAATAACAAACGACTAATTAAATAGCAGAATGAAAAAGGCATTATCAGAAGCAACACATTTTCTATTACTTTGTTTGTTAGTAAGTGCATGCACGATTGATTATGACGTAGATATTCCTTCGTCATCAATTAATAAATTAGTGCTAAGTGCCTGTCTGGAAACAGAAAGTCCAATAATCTGCAAGTTCTATACATGTAAATCAAACGATAAATATGATCCTGCAAAAGAGGTAAATGTAACTCTTAAAGAAGACGGGCAAATTATTTATCAGGGAATAATCAATCAAGGAGAATTAAAGTTGGATTATCTGCCTAAAGCTGGAAAGAAATATACTATTTTAGCTCAAAGTGATGGGTTTATGGAAATTTCCGCTGAAACAAAAATTCCACCTCTTCTTACATGTAAACCTGGGTTCGATCAGGAGAAATCGATGGTGACATTATCAGACTTTTCTGAGAAGCATAATGGCAATAGTTTGTGGATTACGGCTTCTTCATTACATGAACAAGACATAACTGTTCAATATCAAGAGTTATATAGCTATAACAGGTTAATTGACAATGTGAATAGAGAAGAAGGTAGCTATGTAAACAACAATATCGCAATTACTGGATTTTACAAAAGCTTCATAAGAATAAAAAAAACGAATGTTCCTTTGTTGGATGAACTACAGTTCGTGCCATTTTATGAACAAAAAGTATCGGAAAAAATGACTGGGATTGAAATCGATATCATCAATGCTAGTAACGAATACGATCAATATTGTCGTACTTATTATCAGGCGTTGTCAATCCCAAGCAGCGGAGACTTATCAGGTATGTTTTTTCAACCTTCTACAGTCTATAGTAATGTAAATAATGGATTGGGAATCTTTGCAGGTAGATCTGTGACGAAATACCTGTTTTCAATTACTAATCAATCAGACAATAAACAATGAAAACTAAATATTTAAATTTACTTTGCTTGCTAATAATTAACGTGTCTGTCTTAGCACAGACTCGGAAACAAACGATTAATGGAATTATCAAGGATAGCCAAAATGGAGAAAGTATACCTTACGCAACAATCATATCCGGAGAATATTTTACAACTTCAAATAGTGAAGGTTATTTCTCTATACCCACTAAAATACAATTCCCATTTAAGCTTGAAATATCTTACATTGGGTATGAAACCTGTCATGTCATGATAGAGGCATCCAAGCAAGATAGCACAATCGTTATTGAATTACAACCAGACATCATAAATTTGCCAGAGGTAATAATTCGTCAAAAAGAACAGTTACTCAAGCAGAAAAGTCTTGGTAATGTCCAATTGGATATGGGAAAACTAAATCAAAGTCCCTTATTTCTCGGAATTAATGATCCAATTAAACTAATACAATTTTTGCCAGGTGTATCCGGAGGTATGGAAGGAAGTTCACAACTGAATATCCGGGGAGGTAATAGTGACCAGACGTTATTCTTAATGGACGGCTTGCCTATTTATAATCAGAATCATGCATATGGTTTCATCTCTTTTATTAATCCGGATGCAGTTAAAAGCATAGAGCTATATAAAAGCGGAGTCCCAAGTATGTATGGAGATAAACTATCCGGTTTTGTAAATCTCATGCTAAAAGATGGTAATGTAAAACAACATCACCAATCATTATCTATAGGTCCTATTATGGGAAGTTTTACTTTAGAAGGTCCTATAAAAAAGAATAAAGTCAGCTACTTACTTACAGCCAGACGATCGTTGATAGATTTGCTTTATTTAGGAGCATCTGCAATAGGTGGAGTAAACGCTTCAGGAGTTCCAGTTGCTTCTTTCTATGACATAAATGGAAAAATAGCATGGAATATGACCAATAACAGCAAACTTTCATTACAAGTATATAATGGATATGACGATATGTTCAATAAAACTAAAGAAGAAAGTTTCACCCAAGACAAACTCAATAACAAATATGGACAAGGCTGGGGAACATTTAGCTCTTCTTTGAAATATGCTGTATCGCTTCGCTCGAAACTTTATTTGTCAACGTCCTTATATTATACGAACCTGAATAAGTTTGATTATTCCAATCAAAAGATAACATTTAATAACCAAAAAGCCATACATAAATTCAAGAACTACTCTAAAATGTACGAATTTGGTTTACGTACTAATTTAGAACAATATATTACCACGAACAATACATTACAGTATGGTATAAACTTATCATCGCAAGAGTATCAACCGGAGCAATACAGTATTAAAAGCGCAGATACAAATTTAAAATACGGTGCAGGCTCATATAGGTTATGGACCGCTTCTGTCTACGTTTACAATGAATTTAAAAAGAATGGTTGGATACTTGGAACAGGATTACGTTCTTCACTATACAATAACACAGATAGAAGTGTATTTACGCTTGAGCCGCGAATTAATCTGACTAAATTCTTAGGAAGGGCAGATAAATTGATGTTAGCATATGACAGGACATCTCAACCCACTCATTCCATTTACGAAACGAACTATAATATGCAAAGTGACTTTTGGGTACCATTTAAAGAAAAAAATGTGCCAACTGCTGATCAACTATCTTTGGGATGGAAAAATTTTGCTTTGACAAACTGGGAGCTCTCAATAGAAGCGTATTACAGAAAAATGAAAAATTTAATCCGGATAAACAATTTAGAAAACTATTTGGATGCCGGTATTGATTACAGTAAAGGAACGGGAGATGCCTATGGAATGGAATTCATGGTGCAATATAACAAAAATCGTTTTTCTGGTTGGTTTTCATACACTATATCTAAATCAGAGCGCAAATTTGAAGGTAAAAAATATCCTTTTAAATATGATTCCCCCAACCAGATTAATTTATTTCTTAGCCTGACGACCAAAAAGACAGCAACTAAAACACAGCGCTTGTCAATGAATTTACAGTATAAGACTGGGTATCCTTATGCTGTATCCAATGTGTCATACCCCAGCATAGGTTTGCCTATGTTCCCTAATGGATATCCGGATATAAATACGTCAATTGTGAAATATATCCCACAAGAGCCCAATACTCGCCTTAAAGACTATTTCAGAATAGACCTCAACTATACCATGGAAAAGAAGTTGAAACATGGTTCTCGAATTTGGCAATTTTCCCTATTAAATGTAACCGGGCATAAAAACCCATATAGCATTTATCGAAACAATAGTGGACAGTATAAGGCATTTGTACTTATACCATTTATGCCGTCATTCTCTTATACAAGATATTTTTAATAAACATATAACCAAATAAAACTTATGAAATATATAACATTTAATAGGTATATCAATACAAAATTATGGATTCTATTCATAATCAATATCGCAATCTATATCATATCATTAACTCTTGAATTAAAGTTTATTTATTCAGATAGCTTCTATTATCAGGAATTAGGCCACAAACTGGGCAGTGAAGAAGCATTTTTAAAAGAAATGAGTGTGCAAAGAGGAATGGACATATAATTATTTGTGGATACCAGTGCATATTTTAATATCATGTAGTCTGATTGCTCTATGTTTATTTATTGGCTTTAACATAGCAAATATTAGATTGAATATTAAAAACTGTATCAGGTTTTCTTTAGCTGGAATCATTGTGTTTTCAATTAATTATTTAATATCCGTCATCCTGAAAATATTTGGTATTGTTCAATATAACTATAATACAGTTGATGATATATACTCCTACCAGTCTGTCAATGTATTGTTTATCGGGAAAAAATTACCGGCATGGGCATTTAAGCTGTTGGGACAAATAAATATAACGGAAGTTGTATTCGTTTTATTTCTATCACTCCTCATCAGCCGGTATTTTAAGTTTAAGTACCCAGCCATCTTGTTAAAAACGAGTTTAATATATGGAGGAGGGTTAATTATATATGGAATATTGTCCGCTTTTGCAGACATTATATTATAATCAATTTACTAATTTAATTTTTTTATTATGAAAAAGATTTCAAATGAAACATTATCACAGGTTACAGGTGGTAAATTTTGGGGCTCAAGAGTAGAATGCCGTGTGCAGGCAAATGGTCATTGCATGTGTCGCAAAGTCTATTACCGCTTTGGAATTAGAAGTTACGGCGGATGGTGGCCGGCAAATCCCAGCCAGTGTTAACAATGTAAATTAACCTAAAGAGGTCAGCTCTAAGAACTGGCCTCTTTTCTAAAAAGCTATTTCTATGATTATGCGCACAATCTGTACTTTCGTATGTTTAGTGATGTTAATAATCACAGGCATATCTTTCATATTTATAATTAACCCGAAAAGGACCAAACAAATACAATCCAGTTTTGATTTAGAGCAACCTATCAAGGATATCAACGGACAGAATATACAGGAGAATTTGAATCTTCAAAAAAACACGATAGTGCTCTTTTTAAATTCTGATTGCGATTTTTGCAAACAGGAGATTGACTTTATAGATAAAAATATAGATATCTTTAAATCAAAATATAATTTACTGATTGTGTCTTTCGAGAATCGAGATAAATTGAAAATATTTGAGAATCTGACAAAAATAGATAACAACTCCCCCTTTATTATTATTTCTGATCCGGATTTTGATCTGATTAATAAATATGAAATAACCGAGTTCCCTAGCCTTTTTTTGTTTACCCCTGACGGAAAAGAAAGGTTATCACACAGAGGGATAGCCCTCGATACATTAGAAGAACTTTTAAAACAGACATTTTAAATGAAATATAATTTTAAGAAAATCCAAGACGCATTTGTTTTTCAGAAGACACAAAACTCCTGTGGTATTGCCTGCCTATGCTCAATAATGAATTACTTTCAAAAGGATATAGACGAGGTACATCTCACTTATTTAAGTGGTACAACGCAAAATGGAGCTACACTTTTAGGACTGAAAGAAGCAGCAAATCAGATCGGATTAGCATCCGAAGGCTATGAGGGGAATTTATGCGACCTCAAATCCTGTGAATTACCGGCAATTCTACATGTTGTCAATGAATATGGTTTCACACATTTCGTCGTTTGTTATGGGTTTGACTACACATCAGGTCATTTCATTATCAGTGACCCGGCAATCGGAATAAAGCAATATACAGAGGAAGAATTGGATGATATATGGAAGTCTAAAATCTTACTTACTGTTGGAACATTAGATATTGATACGCTATCTACTAAAAATTTAAAGAAGAACAACCTCAAAACCTATTTGCTTCCTTTAATAAAATCAGATGCTAGAATTTTGCTCCTTAGTCTCATTCTAAGTTGTATGACAGCATTGATTAGTTTGGCTACTGCTGTTTTTGTACAAGCCCTTGTCGATACGATATTGCCACAAAAGAATATAAAGCTTTTAATGCTTTATATATTGATATATGGCATGGTCGTCTTACTCTCACAACTTGCATCATATGCAAACTCCCGTTTTATCATCACGCAAAATATTTTATTTAACGTACGAATCATTAGGATGCTGTTGAAAAAGATTTTCCAATTACCTAAATCATTCTTTTCGATGATTAAAACCGGAGAAATTATCTCCAGAATAAATGACACAGAAAAAATTCAGGGCTCCATTATACTACTGGTTAATTCGATATTTATAGAACTGCTAATTATGTCTTTCTCCATCTTAATCTTATTCTATTATGATTGGAGTATCGCTTTGACAACAGCATTCAGTATTCCTTTCCTGGCTGTTTTTTCATATCTGTATAGTAAGAAAATCAATCTCCACCAAAAAAAACTCATGAATGAATATGCAGCCTTAGAAACCTATTCTATAGACATGATCTCTGGAATGACATGCATAAAATCATATCAGAAAGAACATGTGTTTTTTAGAAGGTTACTATTTTTCTATAAGAATACACAAAAAAGAGGCAGAGACCTAAAGGTAGCCAACGCTAATTTTGACTTGTATATTGGTACATTGAGTAGCATATTTTCAATCATGGCAATTATGTTGAGCTCGTATTATGTAACCATAGGCCGGATTCAACTGGGAGTTTTATTTGCTATAGTAACAATATCAACCATGATCATTCAAGCATCAATAAAAATCTCTTCCTACATAGTAGATATACAGGAAGCCAGGGTTGCATTTGAACGTTCTGCCTTTATTTTGAATACCATAACAGAGAAGGAGCTTATAAAAGAAGGAAACACTGCTGTACATATGTGTTCTCAAAATGAACTTGAATGTCGCAATGTATCATTCAGATATCCTGGACAAATGACATTATTAGAAAATCTGAATATAAAGGTAGGAACAGGGAATTTCATTTCTATTTTTGGTAGTGTCGGTTCGGGGAAGACAACCCTCACCGACTTATTACAAAGAAATTATGTACCTTATTCGGGAGAAATCTTGTTTCAGGGAACAGATATTAAAAACTACCAGTTATCACAATGGCGTTCATACCTTGGAGTCGTATCGCAATACACTAAAATATTTATAGGGACTGTGGCGGATAATATCACAATGTTTAAATCGGTTTCTATTGAGGATGTTTCAATATTTTGTAAAGAATTAGGGTTAGAGCAATTTTTGCAAGACGATAATCTAAACCTGTATAACATGTTGGATGAAAACGGGAATAATCTCTCAGGAGGACAAAGACAATTAATTGGCATTGCCAGAGCGTTATATAAATCACCGGAAATTCTAATAATAGACGAACCGACAGCTTCTATGGACAAAGTAAATGAAATGCAAGTTTTAAGCCTCCTGCAAAGACTGAAAAATAGAATGGCCATATTAATGATTACCCATAAGCCGGAAATTGCCCGAATGACAGATTGCATATACGTTCTGGACAAAAACACTTTCTTGCAACACGGAGATCATCATACCTTAATGCAATCTACTAATTTGTATAGTAGAGCATATGAAGCGTTGTTTTATGGAACAACACAGTAATAGGGAGAAATTTAGTACCATTAAAAACTAAAACGTATGCCAGAATTCCAGACCCATTCCCAGCGTTTATAAATAATGTTATACTGATATTCAATTCCGGTTTTTAACTGTAACTTTCTATTAATATTATAAGAAAAGCCTGTGCCGATATAATATTGAGTAGCCGTAGTCGGCAATACTACAGTCCGTTTTTTATCAATGGTATAACCGCTATAAATATGATACTCTAAGCGATTTGTAAGCCCTACGTGGGTATCAGTATGTCGTTTTATCAATACCCGGGAATCTCCTGTATCCAACTGAGAGTTTATAAATAACTGCTTATTGCTAAACAGATGGATTTTCATTGAGAGTGAATCTTGCCATATATTTAATCCATTAATTTTAAAAGTCGATTTGGGATATTTCCCTGTAAAAATATCAGGTTTGTACATTTGAAAATCTTCAATAGGCAAAATTGCAGAGTGAGAATTTAGCAGACGCTTTTCAGGAAGGAACGCTTTGCCAAGTTCATTTAATGCCTCTTTGTTTATTTGGATTTCAGTTTTTCCTTCCAACATTTTCTTTAATTTCAAAGAATCATTTGGTGTCCACACATCTTGTCCCTGCATAACCAAAGGCAGAAATAAAAGAGATATGACGAGTAATATGAGTTTCATTAAATCCTATCAAAAGCTGAAATCTATTAATAATCCGTTATATTTCTTATCCTTTACACTATGAGTGGATAAGTTTCTCTAAAACGTTATAATTATAACGTGAACATTCAATATATCCCCTACATACTTTCTTGATATTTAATATAAATAAACCCAAATTCACAAGAGTTTACCGTTAAAACCATTCAAAACATGTAGTAAACTTATCAATCCTATAGGCATCTACTCATCATACCCACTCCACTCTTCGTCAATAGGTATATGTTTTTCTCCCTTTTTTAAACTCATCCATATATAGCCTGCTTTACATTAGAATTTCAAAGTCTAGAATTCCTCCGTTTTTGAAAAGTCCTATTATTTTCCAAACCATTAAGGGATTAGGTCTTTATGCGAATAAACTTCTATTTTAGCCTTTTTCTATCTGAAGTAATGATATTACTGGATATAGTTTTTTGTACAACGAAAAAAAATAATTGACCAAATCGATCTCTTTTGAGAAATCTGTTGCCACTGAAGAAACAGTTCGGCTTATTGGGAACCCGCCTTTTATTTGCAAATCGTTTTTCAAAAATAGTCTTTAAATTTTCTTTACGTGAGAAAATAGGTATCTGCCATGGCGATTTCTTGATATCGAACAGCAACATATCGTTGGAATAACCACCCACGGTTCAATACTGGGAACCTCTATTTTTAGAGTATTTATTGTTTTCTGATAATGTAGATATAATTTATCTGTAAAATTAACCTATCTAGGCTTTTTCTCCAATACCGACAATAAGGTATTTTTGTTCAGGTATACGCTCCTTCTTTTATTTCATGCCGACTCCGGAGTTCTATATCTTGGAACGGTTGGCAGCGGAATATGCCGTTAAACCATTCCGTTTTCGTTAAACGAAAACACAACTTGCTGTCCCCTCTACGGGGACAACGTTTTT
>ENA-OPCF01000970-OPCF01000970.1-human-gut-metagenome-genome-assembly--contig:-NODE-970-length-13502-cov-2.795345_pt1 | contig 13502 bp, 9 predicted proteins | sample MGYA00241077_ERZ501470 | MGnify/ENA primary metagenome ERZ501470 (study PRJEB25962, sample SAMEA2042571) | human gut metagenome | biome: human gut; feature: human-associated habitat; material: faeces... | reverse complement strand
AAAGAAAGGAGCTATAATCATGAGCAGAAAAAGAAATCTCTGGCGTGGTCTGACTACTCTTACAGCGTCTCTTCTGACCGTTTCTGTTGCGGCAGGACCTGTAGTAGACAGCTATCGTACAGATATCGACAAATTTCTTGGCACAAAGAGCAGTGCGATGGTAACAGACAGTACAGATGAGGACCTGTACACATACAAATCTGATTATTCCAGCACGACAGAACTTCTGGATTCCATCGAGGATCTGGGAGAACGTATGAGTGAGGAAGGAACGGTTCTGTTAAAGAACGAGAATAATGCACTTCCGCTGTCAAAAGATGAGACACAGAAACTGTCCCTTCTTGGATTTTCAAGCTACTATCCGGTACAGGGTGGTGACATGGGAAGTTCCTTGAGTGTAAATAAGGGAACAGATGCAGATACCGTGGACTTTGTTGAGGCACTGAATGCAAAAGGCTTTGGCATCAATGAGGATCTTCAGAAGCTTTACAAGAGTCTGGAAGCAGATTTCAAGACAGAAGTTAATATGTGGGGAAATATTATGGAATATTACCACATCACAGCTCCGGCAACAGATGGTGTATTTGCAAGCAAAGAGCCTTCTCAGGAAAAAATGGACAGTGTAGATGACAAGTGGAAGGATTCCATGGATGACTACAATGTTATGCTTGTAACAATCGGACGTTCTTCTACAGAGAACGGAACTTATCTTCCGGGTGTGGATGGCGTAGATGCATCTCAGGATCTGAATCAGACTGACCCGCTTGGCTTAAGTGATGATGAGCGTGACCTGATCAACGCTGCTGTTGAAGCAAAAGAGAACAACGGCGGTAAAGTCATTGTTATGCTGAATAATGCAAATGCAATGGAAATTGATGAGATCAAAAATAACGATGGTGTAGATGCAATCATGGAAATTGGTTTCCCAGGAGGTTATGGTTTCTATGGTGTGGCAGATATCCTTTCCGGAGAAGCAAATCCGTCCGGTCATCTGACAGATACTTATGCTGTGACAAATGCCAACTCACCGTCAGCACAGAATTTTGGAAACTATGAGTGGACAAATGCAGATCCGTCTGTAAATATCAATGCAGAAGAAGTGGAAGCAGAGGATATTTATACTGGATATAAATATTACGAGACAAGATATGCAGATACGGTACTTGGACAGGGAAATGCAGACGCAACTGTAGGAAGTTCTACAGGCAAAGCATGGAACTATGATGATGAAGTATCTTATCCGTTTGGATATGGTCTTTCTTATACAACTTTCGAGCAGACTCTCAAGAGTGTGGATGTAGACCTTGCTAACAGAACTGTAACAGCAGAAGTAGATGTTAAGAATACAGGAGACGTTGCTGGTAAAGATGTTGTGCAGCTGTATACTTCTGTTCCTTATACAGACTATGATGTAGAAAATAAAGTAGAAAAATCAGCAGTACAGCTTCTCGACTATGAAAAAACAGATATGATCGAGCCAGGCGAAAGCCAGACTGTTACAATTACAGCAGATGCACAGGATATGGCAAGCTGGGACAGCTCCTGCGAGAATGAAGCAGGAACAACAGGTAACTGGATACTGGACAATGGAACTTATTACTTCACTGTTGGAAATGGTGCACATGAGGCAGTAAATAACGTGCTTGCTGCACAGGATCAGGATGTTGAAGGAAATAAAGATAATGTACAGACATGGGAACTTGGTGATTTCGATTCCTCTTCCTTTGCAGTAACTTTAAATGGTACACCGGTAGAAAATCAGCTCCAGGATGCAGATCTGAATAACTGGATGGAAGACACCGTTACTTACTTAAGCAGAAATGACTGGGAAGGAACTTGGCCGGAAACATACAAAGACCTGACAGCTACAGATGAGATGATCAGCACTATGGCTGATGACTACAGTGATATCGAAGCAAACGGAGATCCGTCTTCTGTAACATTCGGGGCAGATAATGGAATGACCTTGGCAAATATGAAGGGTGTAGAAGATATCACAGATGAAAGATGGAGTACACTGATGGATCAGCTTACTCTGGAAGAATGCCTGATCCGTACTGGACTTGGTGGAACCAGCACAAAGGTTATCGAATCTATCACTTCTCCGGAAGCAATCCAGAACGATGGACCGAACGGATTCAACTCTTATCCGCTGGGTCAGTATGCAAACTCCGATGCTTCTACAGGAGATCCTTGTGTGATCGCAGAAGATGATCCGAACCGTGACTACAAGATGGGTGTTATGGCAAATGAGACTGTTATTGGCCAGACATTCAGCAAACAGCTGGCTGCAGAATGGGGAAAAGCAGTAGGTAACTATTCTCTGTGGGCAAATACAGCAATCTGGTGGGGAGTTGGAACCAACCTTCATCGTACACCGTACAATGCACGTAACCATGAATATTTCTCAGAAGATGCAGTTCTGACAGCAGGTCAGGGTGCAGCAATCATCAAGGCCGGACATGACTATGGCGTACTGATTGCACCGAAACATCTGGCATTCAATGATACGGAGATCAACCGTACCGGTATTGCCGAGTTTATGACAGAACAGGCTGCACGTGAAAATGAGCTTCGTGGTACACAGTCCTGTATCGAAGATGCAAATGCGCTTGCTGTAATGACTACATACAACCGTGTCGGCTGTGTGACAAGTAATGCACATACCGGACTGCTTCTGAATATCCTTCACAAAGAATGGGGCTTCAAGGGCCTGATGTCTGAGGACTTCATTCAGGATCCGGCTTATACGAAGATTCACATGGCAGTACATAATGGTGTAACCATGACATGTAACACCGGTGACAACACCATGGCAGCAGTAGAAGCAGTATGGCCATACTGGAGTGTAGAAAATGCAAGCCAGAGTGAAGAACTTCTGACAGATCTGAAACAGGCAATGCTCTATCAGAATTATGCACTTGCAAACTCAAATGCAATGGATGGTATGTCAACCTCTACACATATTGAGAAACTGAATACATGGTATGATAACCTGATCACAGGTCTTCGTATCGGATTTGGTGTACTGACTGTACTCTGTGCAGCAATGTACCTGCTTGGACTGAAAAAGAAAGAGCAGTAAGGAGGAATAACTATGACTGAAAAGAAAAAAATGGGCGCAGGACTGGTCTTAAGTGTAATCACAGTTCTAGTAACTGTTGCAGGACTGGTTCTGTACATGATGAACTGCAAAACAAACTATTTTGTAAAAACTACTGGTACTGATAATACAATCGTTGCCTGCCTGGCTGTTGCTGCGATTCTTGAAATCGTTATGATCATAGTTTCTGTGAAAATGGGAGCAAAGCCGGTTCTGGATATTATTCCGGTAGCATGCGGTGTGCTGACAGCATATGCGCTGATCGCTTTTGTGGGAAGCAGAATCGCTGCAATCGGGTCCATCATGACTTTTGAGAACAACGCTCAGAATATGGCGGATTTAAAAGGTGCGATCATTGGAATGATCGTATGTGCGGTCGCTCTGATCTTCACGATTATTTCCTCCTTCTTCAAAGTAGTAAAGGATTGATTTTATGAGCAAGACAAATAAAGATTTCTGGAACGGTCCACTGACCGGTTCCAGAATCAAATCAGAGGATGTAAAACTTCCGGAGATGTTGATCGGATATTTTATCGGACCGTTCGGAGCACTTCTGGCTTCCGGTATTTTTACCAGTATCCTTCAGAATTATTTTACAGATGTCCTGAAACTGAACCTGACATTTCTGACAACTTTACAGCTGTTCTCGACCATTCTGATCGTAGCAGCAAACCTGATCGTAGGTCAGCTTATTGAGCGTACGAGAACAATGGCTGGAAAGGCAAGACCGTGGATCCTGCTGTCTGCTCTGACTCTGTCCATTGCCTCTGTACTGATGTTTGTAGTTCCTTTTGAGGGAACTGCCAAAATGGTGTGGATCGCGATTGCCTACAACCTGTTTTATGCCGTGGCTTATCCGATCTACAATACAGCTAACTCCACACTGATTCCTGTATCTACAAGAAACAGTAAACAGAGAGGTGCACTGGCTTCCTTCACAAATGTGGCAGGACTTGCTGTTATGGGTGCCGGTTCCATGGTATTCCCGATTCTGGTTTCTTTCGCACTGAAAGAAAATCAGCATCTGTGGCTGGTAGCGATGACTGCCATTGCTATTTTTTCTGCACTTACCATTTTCTTACAGTTTAAATTTACGCGTGAGCGTGTAACAGAAGAGCAGATGTCACAGGGAGCTGAAGAGGAGAAAACAGTCAAAACGGCTTCTCTGAAAGAACAGCTTTCCGCAGTTACCAGTGAAAAAATGTGGTGGATCGTTATGCTGTTCTACATGGGCTTCCAGTGGAGCGGCGCTATGAAGAACGGTTCCATGACGTATTTCTGTAAATGGGTAATGGACAACACTTTCTTTGGAACAGCAGATGCCTGGGGTGCTTCACAGTCACTTTTAAGTATCATGGGTGCAGTTCCGATGGCTGTGGCAGCAGTGGCAATCGTACCTCTCTGCAATAAATTTGGAAAACGTATTGTATGTATGGTTGGTATGCTGTTGGGAGCTGTCGGTGGTGTGATCGCGATTATGGGTAACGGACAGATTGTTCCTGTAGCAATCGGTGTGGCACTGAAATGTCTCGGATCTGCTCCGGCATGCTACATGATCCTTGCCATGCTTGCGGATGTTATTGATCATATTGAGTACAAATTCGGGATCCGTACAGATGGATTGACAATGTCTATTTACAGTTCCATCATGGTTGCTGCGACTCCGGTATGTAATTCTATTTTTAGTGCAATCTTAAATGCCAGTGGATATGACCAGGCAGCAGACATTGCACTGGGTACTGCAGCACAGACAGCTGCGGCACAGACAGCAATCTCTGTCGGATATATCTGGGTAGAGACAATTGCTTATGTGATCTGTGCAATTCTGATTTTCTTCTTTACGATAGAGAAGGATCTGCCGGAAGAACAGAAGGCAATTGCAGCAAGAAAAAACAATAAATAAAGAGTCTTAAAAGACTGGTACAATCAGGCGGTCTTCTGGTATAACTAAGGTTAGCAAGCAATTAAAGCTGTGCCTTAAGTCTACCGGAAGGCCGCTGTGTATTTATAAGATAAAACGGAAGGAGGAGACTGAACTATGGGTAAAAGAAAATTAAAAACTGTATTCTGGGTATTCCTTCTTCTGATAGTGACAGGTCTGATAGGATGTAAGCAGAAAGAGCCCGAAAAAGAACAGCTTTGTCATATTGTTATGGAAAAGGGGGATGGGTATCAGGTAACGGATCCTGTCAGAACAATAAAATCCGGAAGCGATGTGAGCTTTACAGTCACGCTGGATAATAACTGGCAGCTTCTGGGCACAGATTATCATGGCGAGACAGAAATAATAAAAGATGATGATGGAAAAACCGTGGAGATTGTTCTGCATGAAGTAAAATATTCGGAGAGTATCTGCATTCAGGCTGAAAAAGGAAAATATGAGATTTTGTATGATGCCAATGGCGGACAAAACACTTCAGGGGATTCAGACAGAGTGAGCATCTGTTATCGAGGTACTCACCAGAGAATCAATACTTCAATAGGAACGGATCTCTTTTTCAGAAAGGGTTACACACTGCTTGGATGGAATACCAGGGCTGATGGAAGCGGCCAGGCTGTGGGACTTGGAAGCCGGATCGCGTGGAAAGCAGGGCTTGTGCTGTATGCACAGTGGACGCCGTGGACAGACGAGGCTGATTTTATATACAAAAAAGTATCAGGCTTTGCAGTCATAACCGGATATAGCGGCAAGGCACAGCAGATCTGTATTCCACCCAGTCTTGGAGGATTGCCGGTACGTACAATCCGGGAGAATGCTTTTGCAGATACAGACTGTAAAACCGTGATTCTTTCGCCGGGAATCTATGAAATTGAAAAGTGGGCATTTAGAAACAGTCATCTGGAACAGTTGTATATTTATGATGATCTGGAAAAAATCAGTGACTATGCATTTCAGGACTGTGATATGCTGCATACTCTGCATATCAACGCAATCGAGGCTCCGGCCTACAGTGGAAATTATTTCGATACATTCCAGGATAAATATGATCGTCTGCTGAGCATGAAGGATAAAAAGAAGATTGTCCTGTTTTCCGGCTCTTCGACAAGATTTGGTTACGACAGTGAGATGATAGACCAGGCTTTTCCTGATTATGAAGTAGTCAATATGGGAGTTTTTGCCTATTCACCGGCACTTCCGCAGCTTGAACTGATTCGTTCCTGTATGAAGGAAGGAGATGTTCTTCTGGATTCTCCGGAATTTGATGCGGCAAACCGGCAGTTCTGTTATCAGAAGGAACTGGATTATGCAACTTTTGCCATGATGGAGTCTGATTATGATGTGTTTGCGCAGCTGGACCTCAGAGAGTATAAACAGATTTTCACTGCTTTTACTGCATATCAGGATGCAAGAGCAGATATGGAAAGAAAAAATTATGATGTCTGCGCATCAGAGTATGACGAGGATGGAAATGAAGTGGAGGAGCCAAGCTACAATGAATACGGGGATTATGTAGTGTACCGTCCGAATTCCACAAGTGAAAAACCGATTTACGGACTTCCGGTAAATTATACAGTAAATGCATATCCGAAGGATACTTATATCGATTCCATAAATACAGAATTTCAAAGATTTCTGGATCAGGGAATAAAAGTTTATTTTACTTATTCACCCAGGAATAAATATGCGCTTTCTGAAGACAGCACACAGGAGGAAAGAATCCGGCTGCATGAATATTTTAAGAGTCAGCTGAATGTTCCTGTCATTTCGGAACTTGAGGATTCTTTGTATACAGGAATTTATCTGTATGGAACGGATAATCATTTGTCTACGGAAGGGGCACAGATCCGGACTGAAAAAGTGATAAGGGATCTGAAAGAACAGTTTGCGAAGGAGGAAAAGAAATGAATTTTATATCACTGACATTTGTTTTCTCCTTTCCGGTGGTAGTGCTTTTGTACTGGAAGATTCCATGGAAATACAGAGAACTCTTTCTACTGGCTGTGAGCTATTTCTTTTACATAAAAGAAAGTTCCTGGGCAGGAGGACTGCTTCTGCTTACAACGGCAATCACGTATCTGGCGGGAATTGCTGTTGAGAAGGGCAGACACAGAAGAGCCTGGCTGATTTTGGCAGTGACTGTATGTCTGGGATTTCTGATCGGTCTGAAATATTCAGTCCCGCCAGTGGGAATCTCATTTTATACCTTCCAGACAATGGCATATGTGATCGATGTGTATCGTGGCGAAATTTCAGCGGAAAAAAGTCCTTTAAGCTATGCTCTGTTTGTATCGTTCTTTCCACAGCTGGTTGCAGGTCCGATCGAGAGAGCAGGTAATCTTCTTGGACAGTTGAAGGAAAAGCATACAATGAGAGGGGAAAATCTGCTGAATGGTTTCTGGCTGATGCTCCGGGGATTTTACAAAAAAGTTGTCGTGGCAGATTATCTGGCGGTATATGTTGATAAAGTATATGCTGCGCCGCAGGATGCCGGAGGGATTGGAACGGTTCTGGGAACGGCGTTTTTTGCGGTTCAGATTTATTGTGATTTTTCGGGATATACAGATATTGCAAGAGGTGCGGCACGTATGATGGGAATACGGCTTATGGAAAATTTCAGGCATCCTTATCGTGCGGTAAGCATACAGGATTTCTGGAAAAGATGGCATATCAGTCTGACATGCTGGTTTACAGATTATGTATATATTCCACTTGGAGGAAACCGCAGAGGGTTTGCAAAGCGATGCAGGAATGTACTGATCGTTTTTCTGCTGAGTGGATTCTGGCATGGAGCGTCATGGAATTTTGTTGTATGGGGACTGATCCATGGGATCTATATGGTTGGTGCTATATGCCTTTCACAGATTAGGAAAGATAAAAAGAGAATCCTTCATCCGGTGGCTGGCTGGATTCTTACGCTGCTTCTTGTGAATATTGCGTGGGTGTTCTTTCGTGCTCCTTCACTTATCGGTGCATGGCGGATTCTGCAACAGCCGTTTGTGAATCCTCTGGGCAGTGGAATAGCTGAGACTATGAGTTTCCTGGGAATTCGGGGATTTGCGATTCTGCGACTTCTTACGACAGGAATTAGCTGGTTGATTCTGGAACGACTTCCTGAGAAGATCGATAAGAACTGCCAGACTCAGAAAGGCTTTTGTATGGCAGCAGTGATTTTTGTTGTTATGGTGACTGTGATTGAATTTTCATGGCTTGGCAGGATGGCATCAGGCGGTGAAAATGCATTTATTTATTTCAGGTTTTAAATATGGATAAAAGAACAGTAAGACGTATTGTTGCAACTGCACTGGCAGTGATTCTGGCTGAACAGGTATTTTTTCTGATCTGCGGTTTTGGACTGCCTGTACAGTTCGGGGATACATTTATGGGAGAACTGAAAAGTAAATATGAGAGGCTGAAGGAAACTTCGGGAAAGCGAATTGTGCTTGTCGGAGGAAGCGGAGTGGCTTTTGACTGTGACAGTGCCCTGATGGATGATTTTTTTCCTTCATATGAAATAGTTAATTTCGGTATGTATGCAGGTCTTGGAACCAAGGCAGTTATGGATCTTTCCGAAAATTATATTCATGAAGGAGATATCGTAATCCTTTCCCCGGAGCAGAGTGAGCAGACATTTTCCGATTATTTTAACGGAGAATACATGTGGCAGGCTGCTGATGGAGCCTTTGGAATGCTTCGTGATCTGAAAAGTGAAAACTTTGAAGCGATGCTGGGAAATTTTCCACGGTTTGCACTGGAAAAGCTGAATTATGTAATGAAAGGGCAGAAGCCTCAGACGGACAGCATTTATCAGAAGAAATCCTTTAATACATACGGAGATATCGAACTGGATACATGTCGGGAAAACATCCTTCCGAATGGTTATGATGTGAACCAGAAAGTAAGATTTACAGAAAATGTAGTTCAGCCGGAATTTATGGACTATATGAATGACTGGGCCAAAAGACTTGAAAAAAAAGGGGCTGTGGTCTGGTATCGGTACTGTCCGGTAAATAAACTGTCTGTGGAAGATATGGATGACCTGGCAGCATATGATGTATTTTTGCGTCAGAAACTGGATTTTCCTGTTATAGGAAATCCGGAAAACAGTCTGATGGAAGCGGAGTGGTTTTTTGACACCAATTTTCATCTGAATCAGCCAGGAAAAGAGGTAAATACCGTGCAGCTGATCCGCGATATGAAAGCGATGCTGGGGGATGACAGAGCTGTAACTGTGGAACTCCCGGAGAAACCTCACAGAACGTGGGGAGAGGTATCTGCAGAAACCAGAATATGGACTGCAAAGGACAGTGAGACATATCAGGGTGAAAAAACGATCGTGATCCCGGAGAATGTGACACAGATTGAAGACTATGCTTTTTCGAATTGTGCAGGTCTTAAGCAAATTGTGCTTGAACAGAAAGATCCTTCGAAATGTATTGTGGGTCAGCATCTTCTGGATGGTACAGGTGCAGAAATCCTTGTTCCGCAGATGTCTGTAGACAGTTATAAGCGAAATTATTTCTGGTCAGTGTATGCCGGCAGGATCGGGGAAGTTACTGCTCACGCAGAAAAATAAACCAACCACGTTCAAAAGAAATCTGATACGGAAAATCATGATACAATGCAGATACGATAAAAGTGAGACTATAAATTTTGAACTGTAAAATCAGGATTGTGAAATTGATAATATGAAATCTGGAGGGAAAACATGAAAACAAAACAGGCTGTGAATCCATACATGCCAAGCTGGGAATATGTTCCGGATGCAGAACCACATGTTGTAGGAGACCGTGTATATGTTTACGGTTCTCATGATATATTCAACGGACTGAATTTCTGCCTGGGCGATTATGTCTGCTGGTCGGCACCGGTGAATGATCTTGGTAACTGGCGTTATGAGGGCTGCATTTATAAGAGAGAACAGGATCCGGCAGCACCGAGAATCCGTCTGACAAATGGCCTTGCAGCACCGGATATGGTGCAGGGACCGGATGGAAGATTTTATTTGTACTATTTCATGGGTGGTACAAAGATGATCTCCGTAGCTGTATGTGATGAACCGGCAGGAAAATATGAATTTTACGGGTATGTAAAATACAGTGACGGTATTGCAATTGGCAAAAAAAATGAGCCGTTCCAGTTTGATCCGGGTATCTTTATGGATGATGATGGAAAACTGTATCTGTATACAGGTTTTGCACTGGCAGGAAACCCGATCCTTCTGGATGGATCGAAACCGACAGAACATGGTCCGATGTGTTTTGAACTTGATCCTTCTGATATGCTGACGGTACTGAATGGACCATCCTATATTGGAGTTGCTGGCGAAAAGGAATCCATCGGTACTCCTTATGAGGGACATTCTTTCCTTGAAGCAAGCTCCATGCGTAAATTTAATGGTACATACTATTTCATTTACAGCACAATGAACAGCCATGAACTCTGCTATGCGACAAGTGACAGCCCTGTTAAAGGATTTCAGTATGGCGGTATTCTGGTAAGTAACGGTGATGTAGGTCTTGAAGGTGTACCGGATGTGAAGCATGCGAGATGCAATACCGGAAATACACATGGCAGTATCATTGAATTAAATGGAAAATATTTTGTTTTCTATCACAGACACAGCAACCGTAAACAGTCTTCGCGTCAGGCTATGGCAGAAGAAATCCGCTTTGAAGATGGCAAATTTTATCAGGCAGAAATGACCTCCTGTGGATTAAATGGAGGTCCGTTGGAAGGAAAAGGAAGCTATCCGTCATACATTGCCTGCAATCTTTATGGAAAAAAAGGTACTCGTTTCCTGAGTATGATCAAGCATCCCAAAAAAGGATGTCCTTACCTGACCCAGGATGGAAAAGACAGAGAATCCGGACCGGATCAGTACATTGCAAATATGTGTGATGGTGCGCTTGCCGGATTTAAATATTTTGATCTCAGTGAAACAAAAGAGATCAGTGTGACTGTAAAGGGACATGCGGAAGGTACACTGTATGTCCGTACCAGTGAAAACGGAGAAGCTATAGCTGAGATTTCCATCAGCCCGAGTAAAGAACTCAGGGAATTTTCCTCTGATATTCATGTTTCGGGAAATAAAGAAGCTTTGTTCTTCGTCTTCGAAGGAAAGGGAAGCTTTGATTTTATTTCATTTACTCTGAAATAAAAAATACATTGTTTCCTGTGCTTTTTCTTGTTATACTACAAGTATTATTATGTAGAAAAGGCACGGGGGATGAACATGCTTCGTATTGCAACAGTGGAAGATGATGCGAATGACCTGGAAGCGTTACGAACTCACCTGAGTCGATACGAAAAAGAAAACGGACTGAAATTTCAGGTTACAGAATTTCGGGACGGAGAAGATATAGTGACAGATTATTCTGCGGACTATGACCTGATCCTCATGGATATTGAGATGGCGTTCCTGAATGGAATGAAAGCAGCAGAAAAAATCCGCGAACTGGATAAGGATGTTATTATCATATTTATAACTAATATGCCTCAGTATGCAATTCAGGGCTATAAAGTAAATGCTCTGGATTACATGCTGAAGCCTATTTCGTATTTCTCTTTTTCGGAGAGTATGGGAAGAGCGCTTCACAGAGTAAACGTACAGGAAAAAGAATTTATCACCATTGCGCTGAAAGGCGGCAAAAAGAAACTGGATATTACACAGATTTGTTATGTAGAGGTGCAGGACCACCTTCTGCTTTATCATACAACAGAAGGGAGCTTTGCGACCAAAGGAACGATCCGGGATGCGGAAAGTCAGCTGGATGCAAAAAGCTTTTTTAGATGTAACAGATGCTATCTGGTAAATCTGGAGTATGTGGATAATTATATGGGAAGTGACGTCAGCGTCAATGGAGATACGATTCAGGTAAGCAGGAGCAGACGAAAACCATTCCTGGACGCATTAAATGAATATTTGAATGAGGTGGGCAAATGAACACAGCAGAGGTGCTAAATACACCAGGGTATTACTATGCCATAGCTTATGCTTTATCCGTATTTGTGATTGCATGTACGAATGAAAGAAAACTTGGGAGATGGAAGCTGGCAGCAGTAAGCTGTGTTCAGTTTGCCCTCCTTTTATTTTTTATGACAGAAACAGATGGGGCGTGGGTTATAGATGGTAATACGTTTGGCGGAACTGTTTATTCCATCAATGATGGTGATCGTAGGACTACTTCTTGGATATATTTATATATGTAATGATTTTTCGTTCAAAGAGGCTGGATTTTATTGTGTAAAGGCTTTTATTAACGGAGAGTTTGCTGCCTCTATGTGCTGGCAGATCTATTATTATTTGCGGTATGTGCGTGGAATGGATGGAGAACACTGGAGATGGGTGGAACTTGTCCTGGTGTATGCAGTGATTTTTGCCATATTGACATTGATTGAGCTGAATCTCAAAAAAGATCTTGAAGAACTACATATTACAAGAAGAGAACTGCTGGTGGTCATTATCATTGCTGCATCAGTATTTGCCATGAGTAACTTAAGCTATCTTGATCAGAATGGATTGTTCAGTGGAAGCTTTGTTATGGATATTTTTATTATCCGTACACTTGTAGATCTGAGTGGTATTGCAGTGCTGTATGCATATCATATTCAGGTAAAAGAGGTTCAGATCCGGTTTGAAAAAGATGCTTTGCATAATATTATGGAGATGCAATATAAAAACTATCAGCTATCCAAAGAAAATATTGATATGGTGAATCAAAAATATCATGATCTGAAGCATCAGATCAATATTCTCAAAACGCAGTCTTATACCGGAAAGTCTACAAGCTATCTGGAAAAGATGGAACGGGAGATCCGGGTATACGAGACGCAGAATAAGACGGGAAATCAGATTCTGGATGCTGTGCTGACAAATAAAGCAATGATATGCCAGAATAAGGAAATTGAACTGAAATTTATTGTAGACGGGGAAGCACTGTCTTTTATGGATGATATGGATGTAAGTGCATTATTTGGTAATATGCTGGATAATGCAATTGAGAGTGCGGAAAAACAGCAGGAGAAACAGAAACGCCTGATCTGGCTTTATGTAACCAGAGAAAAACAGTTTGTCCGCATCCGTACAGAAAATTACTGTGATGAGAAGATACACTTCAAGAATGGTATGCCGGTGACAACGAAGAAGGACAGACGACTTCATGGATATGGTATGAAGAGTATAAAGAGTACAGTAGAAAAGTACCATGGTTCTGTTGTTGCAGCGCAGGAAAACAACTGGTTTGAACTTAAAATACTGCTTCCGGCAGGCAGGTAAAGACTGTATAAAAAAATATTAAAATAAATGCAAAAAAAGTGTTGACAATGTAAAATCAGTTATGTATAATTAACCATGCGTTTCGGAAAGAAATGCACTTCAAATTGCATAACGTATTATGAATTCGGAGTCAGGAGAAGTACTCAAGAGGCCGAAGAGGTGCCCCTGCTAAGGGTATAGGT
>ENA-OPCF01000949-OPCF01000949.1-human-gut-metagenome-genome-assembly--contig:-NODE-949-length-13906-cov-3.014656_pt1 | contig 13906 bp, 9 predicted proteins | sample MGYA00241077_ERZ501470 | MGnify/ENA primary metagenome ERZ501470 (study PRJEB25962, sample SAMEA2042571) | human gut metagenome | biome: human gut; feature: human-associated habitat; material: faeces... | reverse complement strand
GGAGGTTTTCGCAAAGGAATGGAATTGGCAGGGCATGAGTGCGTAGGGTTTTGCGAGTTTGATAAATTTGCGACTGCGAGTTATATCTCAATGCACTTGCTGACAGACGAGCAGCGAAAGACATTGGGAGATATTCCTATCAAGAAAAGACAGAAAGAAAATTCCGCTATCAAATTGTTAAAGCTGATATAGAATATGAGAATAATAATTATTATGCTTTTTATCCTATGCCCGTTATTGAATATAACAATGCGGGAAATCTTCATATTGGCTTAGATAAGACTACGACTTTGAAATCCATTACATATAATGCGGATGGCCGCAATCCGTTATATAATAAGAATCAATTTGTTGAGTTAAATATCAGTGGAGACAAAGAATATTATATTGTATGGACTGCGGAGGGTGGAGAGCCAAGAGTAGCAAATAGGGCTACTAAAGTATATGAAAGTAATCCACGCAATGCGGCATTTACTTTGCTTTTGGATAATAAAGAAAAAGCAGGTTCTTCTATTATTGTCCCCGTAGAAAATAATGTAAATAAGGTATATATTCTACCTGACAATATTTATACTGGTGAATATACGAACAATTTAGTCCATGCTGCTATTTATACAAGTAAAGAAATATATCAAAATGGTGGCAATACTATTTGTGATGTATATGTACCTATTTATATGAGTCTCAATGTATATGGACTAAAATCTCTTAATGCGTGGGATGGTAATCATGTTGAAATCAACGAAGATGAAAACTATGTACTTGCGCCGCAAATAGGAGCTGGTAAGAAAGATACTAATAATAAATTTACTGGTATCTTAATGGGTACTTCTCAAACCTATGACCAAAAAGAAGAACAGATTGGACTCTTGGGTTATAGTAAAGGTAAACAATCTATTTGGCTAGACGCGGATAGTGGTAATGCAATATTTGGTTTGCCTGAGCAACAAGCTAGTGCTAACAATAACTTTACTGAAGGCCGCATTGAACTTATTCCAGGCGGCGAATCTAAGATTGGTCAATGGAGAATTGGCTCTCGCGCCATGTATAATATGACTATTCCTGATGCGGAAGGTGATAGCTTTACTGGAGTAGAACCTATTAAACCTTATACTGATTATGCGGTCAAAGGTGCTCAAATTGCAATTCCTCAAGAAGCACAGGGTATTATTTTAAACGCTAATCCTGCGTATGCTTCTTATAAGGGTAAACCATTATTTAAAACAAACTCAAAGATTGATTTTGATAATGCCAATGCTGCTATTCGTGAAGGTGATAGTTTTGAAGTAGAAATTGACCCTTCTAAAGATTCTGCTTTTTCTATCTATCGTCATACAAAATGGGATAAAGGAGTCCTTACAAATGATTGGCATAGATACCCTCTAGTTGGTATTAATGCTCAAGGCCAATTCTACACTAATGCTATTGAGAATGAAGAAAGTTCAATGGGTATTGGTAAGATTGGCGCCTTTGGAACAGCTGCAGCAGATGGTAAATATGTTGGTGCACAATTTGGTTATGATAAGACTAATCTTTTCAAATTCTTTATTTCAACCGAAGGAAAAGACACTATTAGTAAGACCTTATTTTTAACCGCAGGTACTGATCAAATTAATGAATATACTCGTCCGTTGAGCATGAATTTCAAATCTATTAATTTATATGCTAGTAATAGTTCAGATTCTCAAATTTCTGATTATCGTATGAATCTATCTTCTAATGGTTTATCTCTTGGACAAAAAGATAAAACCTTCTTAGATTTGACTTTTACTAATAATAGTGCGGAATACAATAGATTAAATACACAAACTAATTTAGCTATTACGGTTCCTAAAAATAGACATTTTTCATTAAATAATCATAATAATGGAACACCGCTATTAGATATAAATGAAGGTAATACTAAAATTACTTTATCTGGTGCATTGACTACCCGCACTGATAAAGAAGTAGATTTAGACTCAAAAACAAAAGCTCACTTAGGTAGTAGATATTTTGATTTTAGTTTAGATTATAGCACAGGGGTTGGGCAGTTAGCATCTGATAATGGCTCTGCTCTAACTATCAATAGAGATGGAAATACTAATAGTTCTCTAGTTGATAATTGTGGTATTTCTCTTACCGCTAAACAACAAGGTGGTATTCAAATTATCAGTGAGAACGCAACTAATGGTATTAAAATTGATGCTCGTTTGAACAATAATATTGATACTAGTACATATATGACCTTTACCCCAAATGGTCAGGGCTTTAGTACTTTCTCTATCACTTCTGGATGCGGAAATATTTGGAGTGAAAAAGGTGGCGTTAGTGGCTATAATGGTTTGAAGCTTTCAGCGTTTGCTGCTCCTTGGGCTATTTTCCCAAGTGTAAAACCAGGCACTAATAGAAGTATTGAAGCTGCTAATGATATTTTTAGTAATAGAAATATTCAGGGTAATGAACTTTATTGGATAAATAATAAGCGCGATAGTCATGGCTGGGGCACAAATTCTAACAATGTATGGGCGCATTTAGATGCTATTTATGGTTTAATAAGAACTGTTAGAAATGAAGCCAGTACTTGGGCTACTAATGCAGAAAATAACGCAAAAGCTTATACACGTTCTTATGCTGCGCCTAAATCTCACAGTCACAATTATGCTTCTACTACTCACACGCACAGCGTCACAGTTAATAATGGTCACCGAGAAACCGCAAAAGCTCTTAGTGGTCAATATGAGCACAGTCACGACTTCTACATTAATAAAACTTTTGACACCTCTCAGCCCAAATAGGATAATTAGATATAAAAGGAGATAAAATGAATGAATTAGAACTTCGTATCCGAGTTCAGGGTATGGTAAAACAATGGGTAAATAACTTTATGTTATCAAATGGTGTATCTGCCACAATCATGGAGGATGCTTTAAATAAAGTTACTTCTGAATTAAAAGATGCTGTTATGCAAGAGTTTATTACATCTGTAACAGCTGTCCCGCAACCAGAAGAGCCTATTGTTTCTGAAAACAATAAGGAAGAGTAATGGCAACTAAAACAAAAGATTTTTTAACTAAAGCTGCCGTGAAACAAGATGATGGTACTCTTGGAAGTTATACTCCTATTGGTGCTTCATTTGAAGATGTTTATGATACTCGCGGCGATAATAGCAATGGATTTTATTCCCTTGCTCAATTCTTTGACAATTATTTAGCTTTTGTAAAAGGTGTAAAACTTGTTCATACTGGTGATACACAGCCTACAAATCCTAATTATTGTTTTTGGATTGATACATCAAAAACTAACCATGATACATATGGTGAAAGACAGTAGGAGGTTCTAATTTATGGCAACTGTTGTAAATACACTGTTTCCCCCAGTGATTCCTACATTTATGAATGCTTTTCCAAATACAACAGATGCAGTAGTATATTTTAGTTTATCTCCCTTTAATTCATCTACAGAAATCAAACATGTTCATGTTTCTGTAGTAAATCAGTTGAATAATGAGAACGCCATTGCGACTAAACACCCCAGTGGCGTTCTTTTCTCTGATTTGAATTATGATACCAAAGCTGGTATGTACTATGTTACAATTCCAGTTACAGATATAGATGGTAATGTTTTCAATATCAACCAGTTTTATAAAGTACAATTACGTTTTGATAGTTGTAATTGGGATGATATTGATGGTAATGATGTTCCAAATAGTGAAAAGAAAGTAACTAACTATTTACTTAATTATCAGCAATATTTTTCAGAATGGTCTTCTGTTTGTTTGATTAGACCAATATTACAACCTTCTATTTTTATCAAAACTTTTGAAATTTATCAAGAAGCTGCTGGTAGTGGTAAAGTGCCATCTTATAACAAAGGTATTATTCCAATAGTAGGAAATATGTCATTTGGTGATAGTAGTCAAAATGAGACTGAAACCATGCAATCTTATCAGATAAAAATATTATCTGAAAATGGCAAAGAAGTACTTCAAACATATCCTACTATTTATACAGGAGATAACCTAGACCCTAATGTAATCAATTATAAGATTGATTTACAAAAACTAGATACTGCTGATTCTTCACAATTTAAGCTAGAAATTACTGGCATAACCCGCAATCAATATACTTGCACTAAAACTTATGATTTTCAAATTAGTAACTTCTTAGAAGAAGAAAAATTCAATCCTATTCTTAAAGTTGAAATGGATAATGAAAATGGTATCGCTAAAGTTCATGTAACCAATAAAAGTGAACAAACACTCTTTGGTACTGTTTATATCAAGCGTTCTTCTAGTCTGGATAATTTTAAAACTGTTGAAAATATCTATGCTACTAAAATTGCGGGAAATCTTGATATTACTTTTGAAGATAACACTGTTAGTAGTTTAGTTTGGTATCAATATTCTGCTCAATTTGAAAATAGTGCGGGAGCTTTTACCCCTGTCAAAAATTCTCAAGTGTTCTTACCTGAATTTTATGATGCAATTCTTTCTCGTGGGGAAAAACAGTATAATATCAAATACAATTATACCGTATCTAATATGAAACCTGTTGTCAACCGCGCAAAGATTGATACTCTTGGCGGACGCTATCCTAAGTTTGCGGAAAATGCTATTCTAAACTATAAGCAATTTAGTATCAAGGGCATGATTTCAGCTGAAGCAGATGCTTATCAAAAATTCTTAGAGAAAAAAGAAGTGTATTCTGGTAATCTCAATAATTATTATTCTGTTTATAAAGAAAATAATGGTATCAAAGACTTGGCCCGCAACGATTTCCAAAAGTGGATAAAAGATACTGTTCAAGATTATCCAGAAAATAATATTGTGGGCGATACTAATTATAGATTTCTTACCACAACAGAAAATGACTGGATGTGGGAACGCGAATTTAGAGAAGAATTAGTTGAATGGTTAAATGATGGAGAGCCTAAACTTTATCGTTCTATGCCAGAAGGCTCTATGGTTGTTATGCTTACAGATGTAAATTTAACTCCTATGCAGGGTCGTTCACGCCTAAATTGGGATTTTACTGCTACTGTATATGAAATTGCTGAAGCCGATTCTCTTGAATTACTTGACTCTCTTGGAATTTATGAAACCGTTAAATTGCCTGAAGTTACTCAAGGTAGCGGTGGTGGGAGTATTGACCCAGAACCAGAATACGTTGAAGTGGTCAAAGTTGGACAGCTATTCCAATATGAGATTACAGACAAATCTGATATTCGTAATATGCTTCTCCAAGAGCTACAAAAGAAATATGGTAAACGAGATTCTGAAAAAGAATCTTGGGACGAGGGCAACGTTCTTTCTGATAAAAAGCCAGATGAACTATATCTCAAGAATGTAAAGATTTTCTTCCACAATAAACCTAATCTTTATTACACTGATAGTGCGGGAAATCTTCAATGGGTATATGATAATAAATATGACCCACGAATTCATGGTGATAAACAAATCTTTACAGGATACTCTTTCAACATGGTTACATCCGCTAGCGAAGGAGAAATTAATATCTTCGTCAACGATAGAGGATATTATCAAATTCCTAATGATTTAGACGTAAAGAGCTTATCTTTCAATAGACCTGGCGATATTGTTACTATTGAATATACTATGGTATATAAAGAAAAGAACAATATTAGTAATACAATCGCGGGTAATACAATATCTCGCACAATTATTGGTCAGTATGAAGGAATTTTCCAACCTAATCAATATCTTGGTGAAAAGATTAGAAGCAAGTATAACTTTGTCAAAACGGGTGACTATTCTGAGCGTATGCAGTATTGGAAGGGTATTTGCTTAGATACTGTTCCTTATGCTCTTTGCGGGATTGAATATGTTGGTGGCGATGGAGAACAAACATATGAAATTGGCCATACTGGTGTACTTCATATGCTCAAACAATTCTCTGTCAAAGATATTAGATTCTTTGGCCGCAGAATGGTTAGACAGGATATATCTCGTCAAAGATTCTTAGAAGATTGGGAATATGTAATTGATAGTAGCGTTTCAGAGGAGACTCTTGGACGCTATATGAACTGGTTTAATCTTGATAACGAAGATACTAAGAAACGAGTTGGTATTTATCAAGATGATGAATTAAGTGAAAAAATTGTTCCCTCTTGGCAAGTTATCAATCCTGATAATCCGAAATCTGGACATGTTACCTACAATACTGTAGATGAAATTGAAAACCCTCAACGCAACACAGTTTATGATATTGGTGGAAGTTTGAAAATTTATTACCATGACCATTGGTATAATTTTAAAAACCTTGCTAGAGATACTACTGAATTAGTTAGTAATAACGCAATTCAAGAAATTGGTTTAGCCGTTGCTCCAATAGAAGGACAAGTAAATTACTACGGCACTGTTGTTCAATCTACATATGCTTAGGAGGTAGATAATTATGATGCGTAAAAATTATCCCTATCTCCTTGATACTGCTTTTGAAGATGCCAATGGTTTGAAACAAAAAACCAATTTCCTCCAAGAGATTGATAATTTTGTCAATCAAAAGCAATATGTAAAAATTACTTTACTAAATTGGAATGAAGAGCCAATCAAAGAAATACAAGGCGAATTAAGTGGTGGCAGTATTTCCAAGGATGGCTCTTCATCCGTTCGCCGCACATGTTCTCTTACTGCAATTGTAGATAGAGGGGAATATAATATAGAAGATAGTAAAATGGATTTTGCTATTAACAAAAAAATCTATATTGAATGTGGCATAAAAAATTATAGCAAACATTATAAAGATTATCCTATTTTGTGGTTCCCGCAAGGAGTATTCTTTATTTCTAATTTCAGTATCACATCAAATGTTAGCTCTAATATTTCAATATCTCTTACGCTTAAAGATAAAATGTGCGGCCTAAATGGTGAGGTGGGCGGTACTTTTCCAGCCGCAGTTATCTTAGATGAAATGGATACACAATCTCCAACAGGACAATTTGTTCACCAAAAGATTTTAATCTATGACATTATCCAAGAGATAGTACATCATTATGGTGGAGAGCCATTGAACAATATCCTTATTGAAGATGTGCCTAATAGAATCAAAAGGGTAATGCGGTGGACTGGCGAAAACCCCTTATATTTAAAAGCAATCTCTGCGGATGGATATACCTGGTATGAGGGACTTTTGGATAAGCCTTCAGATATGACTGGTGTAAAGCAATATAATACGAATGAAGATGTTGGGTATACATACGCGGATTTTGTATATGATACAGAATTGACTGCTAATTTGGGAGAATCTGTTGTAACTGTATTAGATAAAATCAAGCAATATCTTGGCAACTATGAATATTTCTATGATGAATTTGGTGTGTTTCATTTTAGAGAAATAAAAAATTATCTTAATACAACACAATCTAAAATACTATTAGATGATATGGATGCTAAAGATTATTTAGCTGAAACTACAACAGGAAAAACTGTATATTCTTTTAGTGATAAGACAAATATTATTTCTATTACTCAGAATCCGCAATATGCAAATATTAAAAACGATTATGTTATTCAGGGATTGAGAAAACGTACTAATTCTAATGCATCTGTTTTAGTACGTTATCATTTAGCTATTGATAGAAAACCAATAGTCGGCAATACATATAAGAATTTATTATTATATGAAGAAGCCGATACTAACCTTATTAAAGCCGCTTATCCTTTATCTCTTGGAAAAGATGAAGAATTACCACAACCAGGTAACTTCAACATAATTTATAGAGTAGAAGAAGATGGCGAATCTAAATTCTACTATTGGGAAGATGAAGTATATAAAGAAGTAAAAGTAAAGAAATATTACTCTAGTGCTTCTGAGGGCTATACTACTAAAGATTGGCGCACTGAACTTTATTTACAGGGTTTATTAGCTAAAAATCTTGGCACAGATGCGGGACAGTATTATGCTAAAATCCAAGACAGCTTTGGGGCTAATCTTGGTGAAAGTTTTATTGATGATATTTATCGTCAACAACAACAAAATAAAGTTGATGTAGATTATTACTTTGAAGAATTAGATGCATTTTGGCCGCAAATCTATAACCTAGAAACTCAAAAATTCTATGGTGAAGAAGAAGACAAGGCCGCATATACATCTAGTCTTGCGGACGGCAATTATTATCTTGATTTTATTGACCCATATACTTCTGGTTTAGGAGAGTTTTCTATAGCTAACATTGGCCGCAGAACTCTTGCTATTCAAAATGATGATGTAAATTGTATTTTTCAACCAGAAGTCCCTGATATTGTTTTTCTAAATACTGATGATGATGATATTGATATTCAAAGAGATGAATGTGATAGAAAAGGTCAGCCTTATTCACAAGTCAAAAGTAATATTTATCAAGCACTTGCGACAGGCGGTTTTAAGAATGGCGCTTTTGATCAAATCAAATATCAATTATATCTACATACTAATTATCAAAAAACTTTATCTCTTTCTGCATTGCCAGTTCTTTATCTTGAACCCAATAGTAGAGTAGAGATAAATGATGCAACCACTAATGCACAAGGCGATTTTATGGCACAATCTATTTCTATTCCTCTTGGAGCAGGGAATAGCATGTCAGTTACTTTAAATCAATGTCTTGAGCGTTTCTAAAAATGATGGGCAGAAGTGTATAATCACTCTGCCCATTTTTTTATATTGTAATAGAGTATTTATGAGATAAAAGGATTGGAGATTGATGTCTAAAAGCATAGGTCAATACCGATATTCTGGTTCTGGCTGCGTAAGCTCTATTTCATATACACCAGAATATCAATCAGTCTCTTCTACTGGTGATAGTTCAGGAAGCAACTTTCAAGATTTAGTCATTGTTCCTTCTACTGAATTTACTAAAGGAAGTGACTATTACGTTCGCATTGAAATTCCGCAAGACATGAACTATGACTTACAATTCAATGTAAAACTTATCAAACAAAAAGATAATTCAAATCAAGTTTATCAGTTCCTTAAAAATGTAAGCATTGTACGTGGTGGAACTGGTGAAAACGTATATAACGTTGCTCTATATGAAAAAAGCGATAAATCTGTGGCGGCGATGATTCCTTTATTATATCAACAAGGAATCACAACCCAAAAAGATAAATTATATTATGATGAATCTGATAAAGACCAAGATGGACATAAATATTATCTTGGTACAGGTAGTCTAAATGGATATAATTATACAGATAAAGTAAACTTTTTATCTGTAGCCGCTTCATGGAGACAAGATACCACTACGAACTATGGTGTCTTTGAAATGGTTTTTAGACCTGTTGAAGAAGGTTTTACTGGTATTCTTCTTGAAATGGTAAGAACTCCAGAAGATTACGATATTCAACGCACTACTCCTGACGGTATTGAATATGGCCGCAAAGTAGATGCAACAAAAACAAAAGTTACTTTATACTCTTTGAATAATCTTGTTTCTAATATGTTCCGTGGCGGCACATTAGAAAGAATTGGTATTTGGAGCCACCCTGGTCTTACAATGGCTATCAATGGTGAAGAAATTAAAGTTGGGCCAAGCGGTTTTTACGAGTGCGATGTTGTGCCAGTAAAAAGCGTTGCTATTGTTGCACCCGACAGTGATTTTACTAACAACTTTACTATTGATTACACCTATGACCCTGCTACTATAGAACAGCAATAGGAGGTAAAAGGACATGGATTCGCTTTATGCTGGCCATCCTGGTGTGAGTTTTGTACTCAAAGCTGCTTTTCAATCCTATGCGGACATGGTTACAGCCTTCAAACAAGGGCCTGCTTATACAGGCGTTTGGTATAATGAATATTGTATCCTTGATACTCCTAATAAAAATGATAAAGATAATGGTAAAATTTATCAAAGAGGTTTAAATTATCAGGATGCAAAAACTGGTGGTGCTATTTATATTGGACAAATCGTTGGTCCTAGTAGTGGCACACCCTATATGGCTCTTGATACCATTGATGCTGTGAAAAAGGAAAGCACTAAAAAACTAGAAAAATATGAATACCGCCGCTATCCAGTTGGTAAGGATAGCCAAGGTAATTATATAACATCTGATGGTAGTGATGGTAAACAACTAGCTACTTTTGGATTTGATAAAAATATTGAATCTGGTCTTGTACCAGGTAAATATGAAGAAGATGGACAAGTCAAATATAATGACCAACTAAAATATACTTGGGTCAATATCCGCAAAGATAACGCGGATAGCGATAGCTGGTTCTATGTTGGTATGCAGAATGTTTATACTGTAATTGATTATAGTATTCATCAGACTTCTCCTTATGACAATCAAGGAAATATTCTTACTGATGCGAGTGAAATTACTCGTATTGATACAAAAGAACATCCTTATTATGAGAAGTGGGACCTTGGCCTTCCAAAAGGCGTAAAAGGTGATACACTTCGCAACCTACGTGTTATAATTCCAACTGCGGGCAATAAGAATCAAATTTATGCCGCAGATGCGATTATAGTTGATAAAGACAGCGGATTGACCACCCTAGGCGCACCTGGCTATACAGGAATTGATGATGATATTGCGGGCAAGCGTACAATCCTAGTCTTTGATTATTATGTCTATGACAAAAAGCGAAATCCGCAACCAGTAATGATTTATCTTGGTGATTTCAACAATATTGATTCTGTCAAGGTTGCGGATGATGGTACTTTGACTCTTGGATATACTCACGATGATGATACAGTATTTTCTAAGAAAATTCAATGGGTAACGGGCGTTTCTCTTACTGGCGGAGATGGTTCTGCTGGTGGACACTTTACTGTTACTTATAATAATGGTACACGACCATTTGAAACTGATATTACTTGGATAAAGGATATTCAGATTGATAAGAGTAACGGTACTGTTACTTATACATATGCGGGAACTAATAATGGTAAAATTCCTAGTAATGGTAAAGTAGTTGTTCCTAATCTTGTCAAATGGGTCAAGAGTACTAATTTAGATGCCAGTAATGGTCATTTTGAAATGGTATTCAATGACGATAGTAGATATGAGAATAATCTTACTTGGGTAAAAGATATTACTATCAATGAAGATAATGGCGATATTACCTTCCATCGTACTACTGGCGATAAAATGTCAAATGCTAAATTAAAGCTATTGACTAAGGCCGAAACTAGTGCTACTGGCGTTATTACTTTACACTTCAATACTGGTGAAAGAATTACCGTCAAGAATCTAAATGCGGAAACTGATTACCATATCAAAGTTATTGAAGATGTAAAACTAAATACGGGTATTCTTGAAGATAAACATATTCAAGTTAGATATAATACTAATTCCGCGGAAAAACCTTATACTTCAATTGGCGATCCTATCAATTATATCTATGATATGGTGGTTCGTCCAGAAGATTGGCACTTATTTGTTCTTTATAGTGACCCAACTCATAGAGCAAAAGGTACTGACCTAAATGAAGGTAAGGATGCTAATGGTATCTCTTGGATTTCTAACGATGCGGTCAGAGCATTTTCCCCAAGCACACCCAATCATGGTTCTGAGGTATATTGGCGCGATATGGGAACCATCAAAGACCAACATGGCATTTTGATTGGTTTTAATGTATCTTATGAAGATGTCCAAAATTCTGGTAAAAAAGATATTATTGCATATCTAAATGATAAGTATCCAACAGGCTTGACTGGTGAACAGAATATGCCTGGTGGTGCGGCTACTAAGCAAAAAATTATTACTTATAATCCTAATAGGATTGGCAGCGATAAACAAGATAAAGAATTCTATGCCTTTGATTATAATGTAAATACTTGGTATTATCTTGGTACAATCGCAGATACAGGTACTCGTGATATTAAGATTTTACATGATAGCATTTTAGATAGTGACCAATGGAAGAACTTGAGTACACAAGGCGTATTATTTAGAAAGAGCTCTATTCCCTATCGTGAAACTGCTATTCCTAATTATTGGGCTATTGATTATAGAGGATAGCCTATGATACTAGAACAGAAGAAAGGCCCCTTTTCTGAAGGGGCCAGTTTTAGAGTTGGCGCAGTAGATGGACGAGGGTATGTTCATATAGGTATCCAAATTCCTAAAAGCCAACCTATTGAATATATAAATAGCGTGGCACAGACTGATGTTTTAATTGAAACGGAAATAGCGCTAAGGAATATAAAATTAATAAGACGGGTATATTAGAGTTTGATGCTAATGTTGGCAATTCTGTTAAGATTACTATCTTACGAGATTTACCCGCGGAGTCTATCATTGATTTAGTGTATAGACCAGAAGGAGAATAAAAGGAGGTAATATAGAGCTATGGCAAAGGGCAATCCTAATGATGCAACAAAGCTCTTAAATTTTGTAGCTAAAGTATATGACCCAAAAGCAAGAGCTTGGAAGCCAGTCTATGAACTTCCTGATGCTACTAATCAAGTTCATGGTGGCGTTTATCTTTCTGATGCGGTCAATGAGACAAGTAATGCGGCCACTGGTGTTGTAGCTGCTACTCCAAAAGCTGTCAAAACAGCTAATGATAATGCTAATAATAAATTAGATAAAACAACTGGAGCTACGCAGAATGTTGCTAGTGCTGTAACATTTGCGGGCAAAGTTACTGGTAGCGCTGGTTTTCAGGGTAATCTTACTGGTAACGTAACTGGTAATGCTAGTTCTGCGACTAAGTTACAAATAGCTAGAAATATTTCTGTTAAAGCTGGTGCTAAAGGTACCGAAGGTACCGCTTCTTTTGATGGTACTGGTAATGTATCAATTGTTATTCCAACTGTTGATGCAACTGCCGTCACAGGTGTTTTGCCATTGGCATCAATTCCCGCAGCTGCAACTGAAAGAATTATTACTGTTGCTAATCAAGCTGCACGTTTTGCTTTGACAGCCAATCAAGTTCAATTAGGCGATACGGTTTATCAATCAGATACTAAAATTATGTATATGGTTATTGACCAAACTAAATTGAATCAAGCGGCAGGATACCAAGAGTATCAAGCTGGCACAGCTGCTAAATTAGGCGCGGCCACAGTTGGTGGCACAGCTAAAGGCATGTATCTAAATGCGGGCGTTGCTACTCCGATGTCTGCTACTGTTGGCGCAGCCAATCGTCCCGTCTATATGAATGGCGGAACAATTACTGTAGGTAGTTATGAATTGAATAAATCCGTTCCTGCGAACGCTTTATTTACAGATACTACTTATAGTGTTTTTAAACCTGCTACAGCCGATGCACCTGGCAGTACTGGATTAGTATCTCAACCACCTGCAGGTGCTAACACTAAATTCCTTCGTGGTGACGGTACTTGGCAAACCGCTGGAGGTAAAGTAACTGGCGTTAAAGGTGATAAGGAAAGCACTTATAGAGAAGGCCAAGTAAACATAACTGCCGCAAACGTGGGTGCTTTACCTTTAACTGGTGGTACAGTTAGTGGTGCTATTGGACCAAACGTAGATAATAGTTTGTCTCTTGGAAGTAGCACAATGAAATGGTCTGATGTTTATGCTACGACTTTTCACGGTACGGCAACAGATGCTATAAATGCAAGTACTGCGGACACGGCAAATAAAATTAATAAATCTATAAAATTGAATGGCCCTATTAGTAGTAATGAAGTTTCTTTAAATGTTAGTGGAAATGCTGTTATTAATACTATACTTGGCGCGCAAGTGGTTAATACTAATAACATTGCGGATAATGCAATTACTCCACAACAAATTACAAATAAGGCAATTCAAAGTTCAAAAATTGCTGATGGCGCTGTTGGAAGTGGACACATTCAAGATGGGTCTATTGTTAATTCAAAGATAGCTAATGGCTCTATTACAAATTCTAAATTAGCACCAGAAGTGGGCACAGTATATGTTGGTTCTAATGAACCAACTCAATCTAATGTAAAGATTTGGGTGAGGATTTAATGAAAAATAAAATGTTTCAGG
>ENA-OPCF01000940-OPCF01000940.1-human-gut-metagenome-genome-assembly--contig:-NODE-940-length-14061-cov-2.758532_pt1 | contig 14061 bp, 10 predicted proteins | sample MGYA00241077_ERZ501470 | MGnify/ENA primary metagenome ERZ501470 (study PRJEB25962, sample SAMEA2042571) | human gut metagenome | biome: human gut; feature: human-associated habitat; material: faeces... | reverse complement strand
GTGAATACAACCAGTTCCCAATGTCCGTTAAGAACGTGCATCCCTCCGGGAAAAATCGAGAAGAAAGGGGTCGTTATGGTTGCTGTTCCTAAGAAAAAGAAACCTAGAATACTGATGATGCAGGTAACTAAGGCTCCGATAATGGATATGGCAATAAGCCCGCCGATACAAATAAATATGAATTTGAAAAGTCCACGGAATATACTCCCTATGCTTCGCCAAATCGAATTGGCGACACCTCCGTTTCGGGAGACATTTTCTTTTTCTTCTTCTACGGCTCTTTTGATATTGTCGACAGTGGGTGTTTCACCTCGCATTTCGAGTTTTTGAGAGGTCGTGCGGGCTTCGGGAATACATATCCAAAGTAACAGATATATCCATACCGATGAAGCCCATAAGGGTAACAGCAATACCATGATGACGCGAATGGCTACCGTGTCTATACCGAAATAGTAGCCCATACCGGATGCTACACCTCCTAATATGCGATTGTCGGGGTCGCGGTACAGCCGTTTGGTCGATTTATGAGATTCGTTGTTCGAAGTATCGGTCGTTTGCCCAGAGTTATCACCATCTGCATTATTGTCGGGAGCCGTCCCCGAATCGAGTGGGTTTTCTATTTCGTCCGGTTGGCCCATTATGGCGATGACTTCGTTGACCTCTTGTAGGGTGATTACTTGCATGCCGAACCCTAACCTTTCCTTGAAAAGTTCGGAAATGCGGCTTTCGATGTCGTTCATGATTTCTTGCCCGCCTTCTTCTTTTTTGAAATGGTCGTGTAGTGCTTCTAAATAAGATTCGAGGACGGTATAGGCATCGTCGTCGATATTGAAAATCGTTTTGTCGAGATTGACGGTTACGGTCTTTTTCATATAAAAGTGTATTTGGTTTATTGTTCTTTGATGTGGTCGATGACTTGATTCAATTCTTTCCAAGCGCTGTCGAGTTCGTTTAGAAAAACAGTTCCTTCGGGAGTAAGTTCATAATACTTCCTCGGGGGGCCTTGCGTGGATTCTTCCCAAACGTAAGTAAGTAATCCGGAGTTTTTAAGGCGGGAAAGAAGTGGGTATAGCGTTCCCTCCACTACAATGAGTTTCGCCTCTTTGAGCGATTGGATAATATCAGAAACATAGGCTCTTCTTTTTTGAAGGATCAACAGGGTACAATATTCCAGTATCCCTTTTCTCATCTGAGATTTAACGTTGTCTGTATTCATGTTTAGTACCTTTTACAACACAAATATAGGTATAATTTGGTAGTTTGTATAGCATAGTACTAAATAAATATGATTTTTTAACTAATGGGGTGTTATTTCGGTTTTGTTGTGGAGCGAAACTATTTTTGGGGAACCGGTGGTAAATAGATTTTACCGACAATTCTTTTCGTGGGGGAGAGCGTTTTTGGATTCAATGGAAAATTCATGGGATAGACATGAATTTTAGCGATAATTACATTTCGATCTTTTCAGAGAAGGATTGAGAAGATAATAAATTATGTTTTTGAGAGTTTAACCCCCTCGCTCTGGGGGCACTCCCCCTATCTCATCTACGATGAGCAGAGGGAGAGTGTTGATACCTTGATGCGTTTCCTCTGTTGTGGATATTTATTTAACCCCTCTGTCACTTCGTGCCACCTCCCCTATATTTTGCGTTACAAAACACAGTGGAGGAGTGAGTGCTTTGCAATGCCACAGGGTATAGGTGGGGTGGTTAAAGGAATATTCTCTTTTTTGGTATAAGGATAGATTTTACACTTCTCCCCTATCGCATATGCGTGCGCAGGGCAGGAGGATAATAGTATTCTGTCGTTAACACCTTTTTGTGTTTTTCTTGATTTAGCTCTTCCGCTTTTCGAGCACTCCCGCTATATCTCTGCGTAACACAGTGGGAGAGATTGGTATGAATTTCGCTTTCTTCCCTGCTTCGATTTTTGTCGTTGCAAAACACCTCGTAAGGCTGCGGGACGCAGAAGGGAAGAGGACTTATAATGCTGCTTCAAATATTCTTTTTCATATCTGTCTGTGAATACAAGAGAGAAGTTAAAGGAGAATCGCCTCCGATTTTTTTTTAAGCCGATATCCCGACTAATTATCGATCGAGCCATTTTTGTCCGATTTTGTTCAAGTGCTCCAATTCCATTATCTTCGCAAATGGAAAAGGAGAAAGTAGATGTTTGTTTATCGAGACGAGGAATTCGGGGAGATTTATATTCGTTCGGATAGTCGGGCGTGCCGTTTGATATTTAGAGTAAAGGATAATGGTTTGCAGATTACTTGCCCGGAAGGATATGCTGTAAACCGGGTGAAATCGGCAGTGGACGATAACCGTGAAAAACTGAGGGTGTTGGTGTCTCGAAGCGTGACGATACGGAAAAATCGAGTTTTGTCTACGGGCGATAGTATTCCTTGCTATGGAGGAGATATATGTTTATTGCCGGGTGTGTCGAATAAGTTTTTATTTCGGTATGAGGGTGATTGTTTACAGGTGTTTTGTCCTCCGGGAATCGATTTGAATGAGACGAATGTACGGAAAACGTTGTCGCGGGGAGTGGGTCGTTTCGTTTACAGAAGAGCGCAAGAGGTTTTACCTCGGAGGCTGAATCAAATCTCGTCGAGATTGGGGTTGCCAGTGGTTTCGGTAACGATAGGTCGCGGGCGGCGAAAGTTGGGGCATTGTACCCGTCGGGGAGAGATACAGTTGTCGTTTTATTTGATGTACCTACCCGAAGAGTTGATCGATTATGTTATTTGCCATGAGCTCGCTCATCTAAAATATATGGATCACAGTCCATTGTTTCATGCTTTGTGTAATCGTTATTGTGGGGGCAGAGAACTTTTGTTGCGGAAACAATTGCGTTCTTTCGCATTTTTATTATATTAAATAAGAATATATTTGTTGAAAAATATTTAAATTTTAGGTGCGAATTATCCTATTTTGGTTCGTAGGGAATCTGTGGAGTTGCGTATTATATAATATTGTGCTATCTTTGTGGCGGTTGGAATGGAAGAGGGGGCAATGATGTCCCCTCGTTTTTTTCTTTGCATAGAGTCGTTATGATAGATAAAAAAGAAATAGAGGCATTTGTTGAAGAAGGGTTGACCGGAAGCGACTGTTTCGTAGTCGATGTACAAGTAAAACCCGATAATGTGATTGTCGTGGAAATAGATAACGAAGAGGGTGTGGATATAGATCGCTGCGTGGCGTTACATCGTTTTTTGGAATCGAAGCTCGACCGAGATGTCGAAGATTATGAATTGGAGGTTGGGTCGGCAGGGATTACCTCTCCGTTCAAAGTCCTCGGGCAGTACAAGAAAAATATAGGCAAGGAAGTGGAATTGTTGACCAAAAACGGCATGAAACTTTCGGGGATATTGAAAAGTGCCGATTCGGAGAAATTTGTCGTGACGATAACCAAGAAAGTAAAGAGCGAAACCAGTAAACGAAAAGTGGAGGTCGAGGAAGACCTTGCTTTTGGATATGATGAAGTAAAATATACAAAATATCTAATCAGATTTAAATAATATGGCAAAAAAAGAGGAACCCGTTAGCATGGTCGATACCTTTGCAGAGTTCAAAGAGTTGAAGAACATCGAAATAACTACGATGATTAGTGTGCTGGAAGAATCTTTCCGCAACGTATTGGCAAAGATGTTCGGGACCGATGAAAACTTCGATATAATCGTGAATCCGACGAAGGGGGATTTCGAAATATGGCGTAACCGTGAGATTGTGGAAGACGGAGCGGTGACCGACAGTAATTTGCAGGTTTCTTTGTCGGAGGCTCGGAAAACCGACCCCGATTTCGAGGTCGGCGAGGAGATGACCGACGAGGTGCATTTCGAGAAATTCGGTCGTCGAGCTATCTTGAACTTGCGCCAAACGCTGGCTTCGAAGATTCTCGATTTGCAAAAAGATGCCATTTACAATAGATATAAAGATAAAATAGGCGAGTTGGTAAGTGCCGAAGTTTACCAGATTTGGAAAAAGGAGATGTTGTTGATCGATGACGACGGTAATGAGTTGCTGTTGCCGAAAGCCGAACAGATACCTTCGGATTTTTACCGGAAGGGTGAGACCGTGCGGGCTGTCGTGTTGGAAGTCGATAACAAGAACAACAATCCTAAAATTTTGGTATCCCGTACGTCCAATGAATTTCTTCGTCGTCTTTTCGAGCTCGAAGTGCCCGAAATTCACGACGGTTTGATTTTGATAAGGGCGATTGCCCGTATTCCGGGAGAGCGTGCTAAAATTGCCGTTGAATCGTATGACGATCGTATTGATCCGGTAGGAGCTTGCGTGGGTGTGAAAGGTTCGCGTATACATGGTATTGTCCGGGAATTGCGCAATGAAAATATCGATGTCATTAATTACACGGCCAATCCATCTCTGTTTATACAACGCGCTTTGAGTCCGGCCAAGATTTCTTCGATCCGGTTGAATGAAGAGGAGAAGAAAGCAGAGGTGTTTCTTAAACCCGAAGAGGTCTCGTTGGCTATCGGTAAAGGTGGCTTGAATATTAAGCTGGCTTGCATGCTTACGGGTTACAATATCGATGTTTACAGAGATATAGACGAGGAAGAAGAGGAGGATATTTATCTCGACGAATTCAGCGACGAAATCGACGACTGGGTGATCGAGGCCTTGAAAGGTATCGGATGCGCTACTGCGAAGAGTGTGCTTGCGTTGCCTCGTGAAACATTGATCGAGAAAGCCGACCTCGAAGAGAACACCGTGGACGAAGTTCTCGCTATTTTGAAAGCGGAGTTTGAAGAGTAATCCGTTTTCGGGACCGATACAATGCGGTCTTTGTGCCTTTGTCGGAGGCATCTTTAATTCTTCCATTATTTATAAACTAAAACTGAGTATGTCGATAAGGTTAAATAAAGTAGCAAGAGACTTGAATGTAGGAATTCAGACGGCGGTCGAATTTCTTCAAAAGAAAGGTTTTACGGTTGAAGCTAACCCTAACACCAAGATAACCGACGAACAGTATGCACTGCTTGTCAAAGAGTTCAGTAAGGACAAAAATTTGAAACTCGAATCGGAGAGCATTAGTCTTGAACGTCATAAGGAAAAGAGCAAGGCGACATCGGCTACCGAATCGGAGGAGGGGAATTCTTCATCGGCAATAAAGGAAGAACCGAAGGAGCTGAAAACAATTATTCCCGAGACACAACGCCCGAAAGTGGTCGGTCAAATAGATCTCGACGCGTTGAATCGTCCGAAGTCGTCCGAACATAAAAAGGAAAGTCCGGTAGAGAAAAAAGAGCCGGTTAAATCGGAGGAGAACAAGGCCGAAGTGAAAACGAAAGAGGAAAAACCAGAATCGGCGGTGTCGGCCCGTGAAGAAGTGAAGCCTGCCGAAGAAGAGAATAAGCCGGTCGCCGAACCTAAACAAGAGGTTGGCTCTCAATCGCAACCAGAACCTCAAATAGTTGAACCGAAAGTAAAAGAGGAGACTGTCGAGCAAGAGGTTAAAGAAGAAAAGGGAGTTGAGGAATCCCATGAAGACGAGGTGTTTACCATTAATCGTCCGGCGTTTACCTCGAATATCAATGTCGTCGGTAAAATAGATCTCGATGCGTTGAATCAACAGACTCGTCCGAAGAAAAAGACGAAAGAGGAAAAACGTAAAGAACGGGAGAGTAAAGAGAAACAGAGACAAGAATCACACAAGGCTGCCGGCGGTGACGATGCTAATCAGCAAGGTGGTGAACGTAGGAAGCGTCAACGAATCAGTAAAGAAAAGGTAGATATATCGAAAAGCATTTCATCGATGGGTGGACAACCCTCCCGTGGAGGAAATGGTAAAAATAACGGAGGAAATAGACCGAATAAACAAAAACAACGTCCTATAAAGGCCGAGGTGAGCGAAGAAGATGTACAAAAGCAGATAAAAGAGACATTGGCTCGCCTTACCCATAATACAAAAGGACAGAAGAAATCGGCTAAATGGCGTAAAGAAAAACGCGAGGCTTTCTCGAATCGCGAACGTGAGCTCGCCGAAATGGAGGAAGCTGAAAGTAAAGTGTTGAAGCTGACTGAGTTTGTTACGGCAAACGATTTGGCTTCGATGATGAATGTTCAGGTGAACGAGGTTATCGCTACCTGTATGAGTATCGGCATGATGGTGTCGATCAATCAGCGTCTTGATGCCGAGACGATCAATATCGTTGCGGAAGAATTCGGTTTTAAGACCGAATATGTAAGTGCCGAGGTGGTCGAGGCTATTCATGAAGAAGAGGATAGGGAAGAAGATTTGACATCTCGTCCTCCTGTCGTGACCGTGATGGGGCACGTGGATCATGGTAAAACTTCATTGCTCGACTATATTCGCAATTCGAATGTGATTGCCGGGGAAGCCGGAGGTATCACTCAGCATATCGGTGCATATAATGTGAAATTGGAAGATGGACGTCGTATCACTTTCCTCGATACTCCGGGTCACGAGGCATTTACGGCTATGCGTGCCCGCGGAGCCCAGATGACCGATATCGCCATTATTATCGTCGCTGCCGACGACAATGTAATGCCCCAAACTGTCGAGGCCATCAATCATGCTTCGGCAGCCGGTGTTCCCATTGTGTTCGCTATCAATAAGATCGATAAGCCTAATGCCAATCCTGACAAGATTAAAGAGGAGTTGGCTAATATGAACTACCTCGTAGAAGATTGGGGCGGTAAATATCAGTCGCAGGAGATTTCGGCTAAAAAAGGAACCGGAGTACATGAACTGATGGAAAAGGTTTTATTGGAGGCCGAATTGCTCGACTTAAAAGCGAATCCTAACCGGAGGGCTACCGGTTCGATTATCGAGTCCACTTTGGATAAAGGGCGTGGATATGTTGCTACCGTATTGGTGCAAAACGGGACTTTGCATAAAGGCGATGTCGTGTTGGCGGGAACCAATCACGGAAAGGTAAAAGCTATGTTCAACGAAAGAAATGCCCGTATCGAAGTTGCCGGTCCGTCGGCTCCCGTTCAGATTCTCGGTTTGAACGGTGCTCCTCAGGCAGGTGATGTGTTCCATGTGATGGATACAGAGCAAGAGGCACGTGAGATTGCCAATAAACGCGAACAATTGCAACGCGAATTGGGCTTGCGTACTCACAAGTTATTGACCCTCGACGATATAGGTCGTCGTATAGCTGTCGGTAATTTCCAAGAGTTGAATTTGGTTGTGAAGGGCGATGTGGACGGATCGGTGGAGGCTTTGAGCGATTCGCTTATCAAACTATCCACCCCCGAAATACAAATCAATGTATTGCATAAGGCCGTAGGACAAATATCCGAATCGGATATTACGTTGGCCGCCGCATCCAATGCTATTATCATCGGATTCCAAGTGAGACCCTCCGTGGCTGCTCGCCGATTGGCCGAGAAAGAAGGAGTCGATATACGTCTCTATTCGATCATCTACGATGCTATCGAGGAGGTGAAATCGGCTATGGAAGGTATGTTGTCTCCCGAAATCAAAGAGGAAATATTGGGCACGGCCGAGGTTTTGGAAACTTATCATATCACGAAAGTCGGTACGGTTGCCGGCTGTATCGTGAAGGAAGGTAAGCTGAAACGGTCGAGCAAGATACGTTTGATACGAGACGGTATCGTGATTTATAGCGGAGATTTGGGTTCTCTGAAACGCTTCAAAGACGATGTTAAAGAGGTGACTACGGGATTTGAATGCGGATTGAACATCACGAATTACAACGATGTTAAGATAGGCGATCTCGTAGAGGCCTATGAAGAGGTAGAAGTGAAAAAGACGCTTTAAGAAAGAAACGTTTTTCGGGAATAGAGAGGCTGCCTCGTAGATACGGGGCGGCCTTTGTTATCGCCTTTGACGGATAATAAGGCGGAAATACGGAGTATTCAAAATAAAAAAGTAATTTTGCAGGGTTAAGAATCGGGAGTGTGAGAGATGAATTATGTTGATTTTACTATCCTATTGATCGCCGTTATAGGTTTTCTGTACGGACTTATCAAAGGGGTTATCCGTCAGGTAGGTTCGTTGGGCGGGTTTATCGCAGGTATAGTCGTCGCCCGATTTTTCGGAGGTTCGTTCTCTGCGTTGTTGAGGGAGATGTTCGATTTGCCTGAGGGTGTAAGCCGGGTTATCGCATATTCGTTATTGTTCCTTATCGTTTACATTATATGCGTTCAACTGATGAGGCTGATACATCACATTACGCATCATGTGGCATTGGGGTGGCTCGATAGATTGGCCGGGGCTTTGTTCGGCGCCGTCAAATATTTGGTCATATTGAGTATAGTGCTTAATCTCGTCCATATTATCGATCCTAAGGGTAAACTGATTCCGGAAAAAGAGACGGCTTCGTCACAGTTCTATGGATATACATTGCGTGTAGCTCCGTTGCTCTTTTCGATGGCACAAGAGCAGTTCGTTTCGGAAACCAAACCGACGAGGGGATTGTTTATACCTTATTCGATATGCAACGAGCCGTATCTCTGTTGTGAAAATTGTAAAGCAGATTAAAAATGAAACAGGATAATTCGAATGAAATATTAAACGACGTTACTACTAACGATTATAAATACGGATTTGTAACCGATATAGAGACAGATATTATTCCTACCGGATTGAACGAGGATATTATCCGCCATATTTCGAAGAAGAAAAAGGAGCCGGAATGGTTACTTGAATTCCGTCTGAAAGCATACGCTTACTGGAAGACGCTCGAAATGCCGCATTGGGCGCATTTGAATATTCCCGATATAGACTATCAGGCTATCAGTTATTATGCCGCTCCCAAGACCAAAGAGGCTCCGAAAAGCCTCGATGAAGTGGATCCTGAGCTACGCAAGACATTCGACAAGCTGGGAATTTCGCTCGAAGAACAGATGAAACTGTCGGGTATAGCGGTCGATGCGGTGATGGATAGTGTGTCGGTACGGACGACTTTCCGGGAAAAACTGGCCGAATTGGGTGTCATTTTCTGCTCGTTCAGCGAGGCGGTGAAAGATTATCCCGATTTGGTGAAACGTTATTTAGGCTCGGTTGTTTCGTATCGGGACAATTTTTTTGCAGCGCTTAACTCGGCCGTATTCAGTGACGGCTCGTTCGTTTATATCCCCAAAGGAGTCCGGTGTCCTATGGAATTATCTACCTATTTCCGTATCAACGCCGCTAATACGGGACAGTTCGAACGAACATTGATTGTTGCCGATGACGACAGCTATGTGAGCTATCTCGAAGGTTGTACGGCTCCTATGCGTGATGAGAATCAATTGCACGCAGCTATCGTGGAAATTGTAGTGCATGATCGTGCCGAAGTGAAATATTCGACCGTGCAGAATTGGTATCCGGGCGATAAGGACGGGAAAGGCGGTATCTATAATTTCGTGACGAAGCGAGGCATGTGCAAAGGCGATCACTCTAAGCTCTCTTGGACGCAGGTGGAGACGGGGTCGGCCATTACTTGGAAATATCCCAGTTGTGTGCTGGCGGGCGATCATTCGGTCGGGGAGTTTTATTCGGTGGCTGTTACCAATAATTATCAACAAGCCGACACAGGAACGAAGATGATACATATCGGGAAAAACACCCGCAGTACGATCGTATCGAAGGGTATTTCGGCGGGTCGTAGCCAGAATAGCTATCGAGGACTCGTGAAAGTGTTGCCGAGTGCCGAGAATGCAAGGAACTTTACCCAGTGTGACAGTTTGTTGTTGAGTTCCGATTGCGGGGCACATACTTTCCCGTATATGGAGATTCTGAATGATTCGGCCGTGGTAGAGCATGAAGCGACTACTTCGAAAATCAATGAAGACCAAATATTCTATTGTAACCAGCGTGGAATCCCTACCGAGGATGCCGTGGGTCTTATCGTGAACGGATATGCCAAAGAGGTGATGAATAAACTGCCTATGGAGTTTGCCGTTGAAGCGCAAAAGCTATTGCAGATCTCGTTGGAAGGTTCGGTAGGTTAAGGAAAATAGTAGAATGATATGAAAAGGATTGCGTATCGTTTTTTTCTCATTGTGTTATTGAGTGTTTTGGCTGTGGAGGTTTTTCCTGTTTCGGCGCAAGAGGGCTCGTGGTTCGATGAAGGGAATTACGATGAAGAATGGCTTGACAAGAATTTCGATAACGATGTGATGATTATTTCCACGCCCGAGGAGTTCGCTGCTTTTGGTGAATATATGACAAGGTCGCTGTGGAATTATCCGAACAAGACCGTTCGATTGGCGGCCGATATGGATATGTCGGCTCATATATGGGAAACTCCTTCCATTAAAAATTATTTTAGAGGTGTATTCGATGGTGACGGTCATAAGATCAGCGGATTGACGATAGTGCCGCATATGGGTGGGGGCGGTTATTCCGACGATTATTTCTATGTTTTGTCCGGTTTGTTTGGATCGGTTCGTGGAACTTCCGAGATAAGAAACTTGGAGTTGGACGAAACTTGTCGGATAGCATGTGCCAAAGAGTACGATTTCTTTTTCGGAGATTTGGAGTTCCAGATAGGGACGATAGCTGCATCGGCGATTGGCGATGTGCGTTTTTCTCATTGTGTCAATCGAGCCGATGTCGTATTTACTCCGTGGCTTCAAAAGACCGATTCTCATGAGATGGTATGTTCTGTGAGCGGATTGGTCGCCCATGCCGATGGAGCGACGATAGACCATTGTTCCAACGATGGGGAAATAATAGTGGATATAGGTGAGCATAGCGATCTTACCGATGTATGGGTGTCAGGCTTGGTCGGACGTAGTCGGAGTGTTTATGAGAAAGGCGGTAGTCTTATTTCGAGTGTCAACGAAGGGAACATCTCGGTTTCGAATGCCAAAGGTGATATATTTGTGGGAGGACTTTCGAGCAATTATACATTTCGTATAGACAGTTGCGAGAACCATTCGGTCGTTAAGGTGAATGCCCGTGAAGGGAGTGCTTATGTCGGCGGGGTTTCCTCGGCGAGCATGGGTATAACGTACAGTTTCAATAGGGACTCCGTGATTTGTGAAAGCGATGGTTTTGAAGTACAGGTAGGAGGCGTTTGCTCTTATTCCTTTTATAATAGTTCGCAAACCGATTCGTTGTACACCTGTGGAAACGAAGGTGAGATCGAGGTTAAATCGAATGGTTCGATGTTATCGGTCGGGGGAGTGATGGGTCAGAATACAGATTGCCCGGTTGTAGATTGCTGGAATCGTGGAGGTTTGAAAATCGAAAGTTCGGCTCCCCGCTCTTCGTCCCGTTGGAATGCTATTTATGCAGGTGGACTGGTCGGATATTGTGAAGAACCGGTGTACAATAGCTATAATCGAGGAAATATCTCTTTAATCGACGCACATATAGATGTGGAAGGTTCTTCACAGGGAAGCGTCGGAGGCTTGGTGGGAAAGGCTTATAAGTTATTGTGGAATAGTTATTCGACGGGTGATGTATACAGCGATGTCGCTAGTGTCAAGGTGTGCCGGTTGAGTGAATCGAATGTGCATTCTTGCTATTATAACAGCGATGCTGTTGTGGAGGGTACAGAAGTCGGCGAGAACGGTATTGCGTATAGCACAGCAGAGATGCAGTCTGCCGGGAGCGGTTTTTTGGATGCCTTGAACAATGCGGTGAAAGGCGATGCCGTATGCCGGAATTGGGAATATTTTCCCGGGGAAAACGACGGCTATCCGGTGCATATCGACCGTATTGTCGATGGAGTGGATTCGCCGGCAGATCATTCGGTGGGTCGAGTGTACGCTGCAAACGGACGTTTGTTCGTACAAAGCGATCGGTCGATGCAGTTGTCTGTTTACAAAGTGACGGGACAAATAGTGAAGATAATGAATGTAGTTGAGGGCTTGAATACCGACTATTTACCTTGTGGTGTATATGTCGTGGCGGGACAAGTAGTCGCAGTAACGGCAGGGAATAAATAAAGAAAAGAATAAAACGAAATATCTATGTTGAAGATTGAAGATTTACATGCCAGCATAAATGGCAAAGAGATATTGAAAGGGATAAACCTCGAAGTGAAACCGGGCGAGGTGCATGCGATTATGGGGCCTAACGGTTCGGGGAAAAGTACGCTTTCCGCCGTATTGACCGGTAATCCGGCTTATGAGGTGACTCGTGGCTCGGTCGAGTTTTATGGGAAAGACCTTTTGGCTTTGTCACCCGAGGATCGTTCTCACGAAGGTATATTTTTGAGTTTTCAATATCCGGTGGAGATACCGGGTGTGAGTATGGTTAATTTCATGCGCACGGCTGTGAACGAGCAACGCAAGTACAGAGGCCTCGAACCACTGTCGGCTACCGATTTCTTGAAACTTATGAGGGAAAAGCGGGAGATTGTGGAGCTGGATAATAAACTGGCCGGTCGCTCGGTAAACGAGGGTTTTTCGGGCGGAGAAAAGAAACGGAACGAGATATTCCAGATGGCTATGCTCGAACCCCGTCTTTCCATTCTCGATGAGACCGACAGCGGGCTGGACATCGATGCCCTGCGTATTGTTGCCGGCGGTGTGAATAAATTGAAGTCCGAGAAGAACGCGACGATTGTCATCACACACTATCAACGTTTGTTGGACTATATCGCCCCCGATTTTGTCCATGTGCTCTATAAGGGGAGAATCGTGAAATCGGGCGGTCCCGAATTGGCTCTTGAATTGGAAGAGCGCGGGTATGACTGGATAAAAAAAGAGTTGGGCGAAATTTAAGTCGATATGGGTGCAGTACAACAATATATAGATTTATATAGGTCTCAAAAAGATTTGATAAATGGCCATTCGTCGGCCGTGATGAACGGGTTGCGCGAAGAGGCTGTGTCTTTGTTGGAGAGTCGGGGATTACCCTCTTTGAAAGACGAGGAACACCGGCGGACAGATATAGAGTCGGTCTATTCTCCCGATTACGGGTTGAATCTGGGTCGGATAGATATAGAGACCAATCCTTATGAAGTGTTTCGTTGCGATGTGCCTAATTTGAGTACGTTGCTCTATTTCGTTGTCAATGACTCTTTTTACAAACGGGTTCAGCCGGTATCATCTAAACTCCCTGACGGCGTTTTGGTGGGTAGCCTTTGTGACATGTCCTTGCAATACCCCGATTTGGTATCGCGTTATTACGGAAAGGTCGCCGATATGAAACGAGACGGAACCGTTGCCTTGAACACGGCTTTTGCCCAAGACGGCTTCTTTTTGTATATTCCGGACGGAGTCGTCGTGGAAAAACCGATACAGTTGGTAAATATCCTTCGGGGCAATGTCGATTTTATGGTGAATCGCCGGTTGTTGATTGTCGTAGGAAAACGGGCGCAGGCCAAATTGCTGGTGTGCGATCACTCGGACGAGGCTGCCGTTAAATTCCTGTCGTCGCAAGTTTGCGAGATATTCGTGGACGACGACGCAGTGTTCGACTACTACGATATAGAGGAGTCTTCGGAGAATACGTCGAAAGTTTCGTCGGTGTTCGTGCGTCAAGGGGAACGATCTAACGTATTGGTCAATGGTATTGTATTGCATAACGGAGTAACCCGTAATAATTACTATTCGGCTTTTGAAGGAGAGCATGCCGAATTGTCTCTATGCGGTATGGCTATCGCCGATAAAGGACAGGTCGTCGATACGTATACGCATATAGATCATGCCGTGCCTCATTGCCACAGTAACGAGTTGTTCAAATACGTGTTGAACGATTCGGCGCGAGGTTCGTTCAGCGGGCGTATATTGGTCCGACACGGGGCGCAGAAAACCGAAGCCTATCAGAGTAATAAGAATTTGTGTGCATCCCCACTCGCTAAGATGTACACGAAACCTCAACTCGAAATTTATGCAGACGACGTGAAGTGTAGTCATGGAGCCACGGTCGGTCAGCTCGACCAAAATGCCTTGTTTTATATGCGGTCGCGCGGTATTCCTGAGCCCGAAGCTCGCATGTTGTTGATGTTTGCGTTTACCAACGATGTCATCGAGTTGGTACGGCTCGATGCCTTGAAAGATCGGCTACGCCAATTGGTTGAGAAAAGGTTCCGTGGGGAGTTGGCGAAATGCTCCGGTTGTCAAGCGTGTCATTAAGATTTATGAGAAAGGAGTGCCGTTATGT
>ENA-OPCF01000915-OPCF01000915.1-human-gut-metagenome-genome-assembly--contig:-NODE-915-length-14337-cov-2.984736_pt1 | contig 14337 bp, 10 predicted proteins | sample MGYA00241077_ERZ501470 | MGnify/ENA primary metagenome ERZ501470 (study PRJEB25962, sample SAMEA2042571) | human gut metagenome | biome: human gut; feature: human-associated habitat; material: faeces... | reverse complement strand
CTGTGGGAGGAACTGAACAAGGAAAGCAACAAGATAGAAGACATTGTTCACCGTCCGAAAGATGTAACCCGTCTGCAACAGGAACTCAAAGACATGGGTGAAGATGAAGACATCATCTATGAATATGAGGAGGAAGCGGATGATGACGATGAGGACATTGATTACGAATACGAAGAAGAGGATTGGGAGGAAAAATGATTTCACTCACAAAAGATAAAGAGCTGAAGGGGTATAAGTCATTGACGGTATACCCCGAAGTAGCTCATTTTGTTACAACACGTCATGGAGGTGTCAGTGAGGGAACATATGGCTCATTTAATTGCTCGCCTTATACCAAGGATTCATGTATCAATGTGAATTGTAATCAGAATAAGTTATTTCAGATAACGGGACATCAAATTAAAGAATTAGTTATTCCGGAGCAAAAGCATGGTAGTGCGAGTCTGGTCGTTGACGAATCGTTCTTTAAGGAGTCATTAGAAGTGAGACGAACACTTTTGAGAGGCATTGATGCCTTGATTACCAATGTGCCGGGATATTGTGTTTGTGTTACGACTGCGGATTGTGTACCCGTGTTACTATATGACAGAAGGCTGCAAGTGGTGGCTGCCGTTCACGCCGGTTGGAAAGGCACGGTGCAGCATATTGTCAGTTGTGTAATGGAACACATGAGCCGGAATTTCGGAACCCGGGGTGCTGACGTAGTGGCCTGTATCGGTCCGAGTATTTCACTCGAATCATTTGAAGTAGGTGATGAGGTTTATGAAGCATTCAAAGAAAGTGGTTTTGATATGTCCATTATCTCTACAAAAAAGAGGAAGACAGGCAAACACCATATTGATCTGTGGGAAGCCAACCGGAGTGAATTGCTTTATGCCGGAATTCCTGCCGGGCAAATTGAAGTAGCCGGTATCTGTACCTATATTCATCAAGATGATTTTTTCTCTGCGCGTAGACTGGGGATTGACTCCGGCCGTATTTTGTCGGGAATAATGATTAGAACGTAATAATCGGCATTTGTAATTGTTGGGATGCCGATGATTGGTTTATAATAAGTTATGTTTGAAATAAAAGTATCACAGGAGATCAAAGATGCTTGTCCGGTCTTTGCCGGAGCAGCCGTATATGCCGCAGTGAAGAATACAGCTTACTGCGAAGGACTTTGGAAGGAAATCAATGCTTTCACCGAAGAACTGACTACTACTACACAGATAGAAGACATCAAACATCAGCCTGTCATAGCTGCCACCCGCGAAGCCTACAAACGTTGTGGTAAAGATCCCGGACGTTACCGTCCGTCGGCGGAAGCTTTGCGTCGTCGCCTGATGCGCGGAATTCCTCTGTACCAGATTGATACTCTGGTAGATCTCATCAACTTAGTTTCTCTTCGGACGGGACATTCTATCGGTGGTTTTGACGCGGATAAAATACAAGGCGCATATCTTGAATTGGGTATCGGCAAAGCAGGGGAACCGTTTGAAGGTATCGGAAAGGGTGTGTTGAATATCGAAGGATTGCCCGTTTATCGTGATGCGTCGGGTGGTATCGGTACGCCTACCAGTGATAACGAACGGACTAAAATGAATCTCGGTACTACCCATATTTTAGCAATCGTCAATGGTTATAATGGAAAAAAAGGCCTGAAAGAAGCTGCTGAGATGATTCAGTCATTGCTGAACGAATATGCAGAATCAGATAGCAGCGAACTTATCTTTTTTGAATAATCAGGGGAGTATTCTGATTGAAAACGAAAAAATACATGAAAGACATTCTCATACTATTATTCGTCTTATTCTTTCCGATGATTGTGAACGCACAAGACAAATCCTCTTTTTCTTTCAGGGAGGTAAACCATATCCGTGTGGCTACTCCCGGATTGTTTGCTAAAGGTAATCATATATACCTGCATTTGGACTCGTTGAAGGAGCATGAATATGCTTTCCCTCTGCCGGGTGGTAAGGTCATTTCTGCTTATGGTACTCGTGGGGGGCATTCGGGGGCAGATATCAAGACTTGTGCTAATGATACGATTCGTGCTGCTTTTGACGGGGTGGTACGGATGTCGAAACCTTATTATGCATACGGAAATTTGGTAGTAATCCGTCATGCGAACGGGCTGGAAACCATTTATAGCCATAACTGTAAGAATCTGGTTCGGAGTGGTGAGGTCGTAAAAGCCGGGCAACCTATCGGTCTGACCGGTCGTACCGGTCGTGCTACCACCGAACACGTGCATTTTGAAACCCGTATCAACGGACAACACTTTAATCCGAATCTGATCTTTGACCTGAAAGAAAGGAAATTGCGGAAGGAATGTATTAAATGTAGCAAGAACGGAAGTGGAGTAATTGTGAAGTCGCAGGCCGGCAATAACCGTATTGCTCAAAATAAGAAATAAAAGAATGGTAGCCGACCTATTTCAATTAAGTAAGTCCATTACTCCCAGGAGGGCGATCAGGTATTCCAGCCGGGATTTAATGTGCCGGATAGCTCTAGCTATATGAACCTCTACTGTTCGCTCGCTGATATTCAGCAATTCGGCAATCTCTTTATGACTTAGGTTTTCTTTTCTGCTCAAAATAAATATCTCCTGTTGCTTCGGTGGAAGTTCTTCAATAATCTTGTCAATATAATTGTTTAATTCTTTAGCCTGCAATTCTTCTTCTATATTGTAGGAATCAATGTTCGACTGCTCGTAAGCACTTAAAACAGACAGTTTATAGAAGTTTTCATTCAATGTTTTTTTCTGGCGGTTAAAGATAAGATTCCGGGTGACGATAAATAAAAATCCTCTGAAGTTCTCATCTTCTCTTAGAAAAGAACGTGCTTCCCATAGCTTGACAAACACTTCCTGTACTACTTCTTTAATATCTTCAGATGAATTGATATATAGTTTACTAAAATTATATACTTGTCCGCCATATACTTTATACAAGTACTCAAAGGCTTCGTGGCTGTCTGATTTTAGTAATACTATTGCTTCTTGGTCATTCATCTTATGATTTAATGAGGATTTCAAAGAGCGAAGATATGAAGAATAATTCAAAAACACATCTTTTCGAAAAAAAAATAATAAAATGCAGATTTGAGTAAGGGGTAGAAATGGGTTAGATGTATTTAATATATAATGCATGAATCCCGAATTGGCGTAAAGTTAAGGAAAATGAAAGAGCCAGTTTGAGTATATTGTATTATAAACTAGAGAATTTATTGATTTTGCAAAATCTATGTGTATGAAAAACTTTGTTTAATTTTAAATTGTAATCATGAAAGAAAGTATGTGTAGTCGATGGCATTTGAGGCTTATCGTGTTATTAATCTTATTTTTCCCTTTGACGTTGAGTGCTGCGCAAGGGAGAGTGACAGTAAAAGGACAGTCGATAACTTTGAGACAAGCCATTAAGATTATCGAATCCAGTTCTAATTTTAAGTTTTTCTTCAATCCGAGTGACCTTGATGCATTACCGGGTAAAAATCTGGATTGTGAAGGAGAAATCTCGGATGTGTTGAAAGAAGTATTTGCCGGAAGTGGTATCAGTTATGTAATTATGGGAGATGATATCATCTTGAAATTGGAAAAGAAGGCAGCAAGCACACAGCAGAAAAAAGTAGAGATTGTAGGAGGTGTAGTAGATGCGAGGTCCGGAGAATCGGTGGTAGGAGCAACTGTACGGGTAAAAGACGTGAACAGCGGAGGGATTACCGATATGGACGGAAAGTTTACGATTAAGGCCACTCCCGGAGATGTGCTTGTCATTTCATATATCGGATATGAAACCAAGGAAGTGAAAGTGGTCAACGGCAAGGTACTTCTTGTAGAACTTGTGGAAGATGCAAAGCAGTTGGAAGAAGTGGTGGTCACTGCTTATGGCAGCGGACAAAAAAAGGCTAGTATGGTAGGTTCCGTACAGGCAATCCGCCCGGCGGAACTACAGGTTCCTTCGGCTTCTCTTTCCAATTCTTTTGCCGGACGATTGGCTGGTGTTATTGCTGTTCAGCGTACCGGACAACCGGGAGCGGATGGATCGGATTTTTATATTCGCGGTATTTCTACAATGAACGGAGCAACCAATCCGCTGATTATATTGGACGGAGTGGAAATATCCTCCGGTGATTTGGATAATCTTGACCCGGAAATCATTGATGGCTTCTCTATTTTGAAAGACGCTACTGCTACGGCAATGTACGGTACCCGTGGGGCTAATGGCGTTATGATTATTACCACTAAATCCGGTCGTAATATTGATAAGCCGATTATCAATTTCCGTGTGGAAGGACAGATCACAAGTCCGACAAGTAAGCCGAAGTTTGTCGACGGAGCCACTTACATGGATTTGTTCAATGAATCTTTGTTGAACGGCGGCTCTACCGAATCTCCCTATTCGGCAGAAGAAATTGCCGGAACGCGTGCTGGATTAAATCCGTATGCTTATCCGAATGTCAACTGGTATGACGAGCTTTTTAAGGATCAGGCATTTAACCAGAATTTCAATGTTAATATCCGGGGAGGCGGCAAACGAGTGGATTATTTCTCAAGTGTCACGGTCAATCACGAGACAGGTATGATTAAGAATCGTTCCAAAGACTTTTTCTCCTATAATAATAACATTAATGTGATGCGTTATTCATTTCAGAATAACATTAATGCATATTTGGGTAAGGATTCACGTCTTTCTTTGCGCTTGAATGTGCAGCTGAGAAAAACGAAGCAACCCAACATCAGTATGAACGATCTGTTTGCGGGAGCTATCAATACAAGTCCGGTGGAAGCTCCAGTCTATTTCCCTGACGATGGTGTTACTACACATATCAAGTGGGGTGTGAATGACCGCTTGAAACCGGGACAGCAACAGAATCCGGTGGCACAGCTTGCATCCGGCTATCAGGATAATTTCCGGAGCACGGTAGTGGCGGCATTGGAGTTTGAGCAGAAACTGAATTTTATTACCGAGGGACTTAGATTTAAGGCATTGGCCTCTTTCAAGAACTGGTCAAGTACTACTAACAGTGCTTCCGCAGGTTGGAACAAATACCATTTACAGGATTTCTCGGTAGATGATAATGGAGTGTATTCTTTTGTCACCAGACTTCAGAATGAAAGCGGTGGAGAAGTATCTACGGACTTGAAACCGGGTGTTGCCAACTCGGGCGACCGCCGATTCTATTTCCAGGCTATCATGGACTACAACCGTACATTTGGAAAGCATGATGTGAATGCCATGTTTATCTATAATCAGGATGAACTGGTGACTCAATTATTCAGTGGCGACTTGATTGCTGCACTTCCCAAACGTAAACAAGGTGTTGCTGCCCGTCTTTCGTATGCTTACGACGGGAAATATCTGGCGGAAGTGAATATGGGTTACAATGGTTCCGAGAATTTTGCCAAAGGACACCGTTGGGGATTCTTCCCTTCTATTGCAGTGGGATATAACATCAGTGAGGAAGCGTTCTTTGAACCTTTGAAGAATGTTTTCTCTAACATGAAGATTCGTGCTTCGTGGGGGCTTGTTGGTAATGACAATATTGGTGGGGCACGTTTTGTGTATATGCCGACAATCAATCTGACAGGTACCGGATATACTACCGGGCTGGATGGTGATATAACTTATAAAGGTCCTGTATATTCCCGTTATGGTAATCCGGAGGTTACTTGGGAAGTGGGTAAGAAAGTCAATGTAGGTTTGGATTTGCAGTTGTTTAACTCATTGAACCTGACAATGGACTATTTCCACGAAACCCGTACTGATATATTTCAGGAGAGAGGTACGATTCCTCAATATCTGGGAACAGCAGGAACAAAGGTGTTCGGAAACTTGGCAGCCATGAAGAATCAAGGCTTCGACTTTGCGGCAGATTTCAATAAGAAAATAGGTAAGGACTGGTTTATCAGTTTCAAAGGGACATTTACGTATGCTCATAATGAGATTACAAAATACGATGAATCTCCGAAATATGCTTTCCAGTCAAAAGTAGGGCAGAGTGCAAATATTCCTAGTATTATGATTTCCGACGGTCTTTTCAAAGATCCGGATGATGTGAAAAACTCTAACCAGCAGATCGGAGGAAATCTTAGTGCCGGTGATATCAAGTATGTGAATATCTCCAAACTTTATGGTTATGATGATGATATCGTGGATATTTCTGACTGGGTATGGGCGAAGAATCCTACCGTTCCGGAGATTGTATATGGTTTCGGCCCTTCTATACGCTGGAAGAATCTTGATTTCTCTTTCTTCTTCCAGGGAGTTGCAAAGGTTTCATTGGTTATGAGTGATTTTCATCCGTTCGGAGACAACAGTTTGCGTAATGTCCTGACTTGGATTGCTGACGATCGCTGGTCTCCCGACAATCAGAATATCAACGCCACTTATCCTCGTCTGACCAGGGACACGAGTGTAAACAACACTCAACGCTCTGACTATTGGCTGCGCAACGCTGCATTTATCAAGTTGAAGAACGCAGAAATAGGTTATACATACAAGAATATGCGTTTCTATGTCAGTGGCATGAACCTGGCGACTTTCTCGCCATTCAAGCACTGGGACCCGGAACAAGGAGGAGGTAATGGTTTGAAATATCCTACGCAACGTGTTTTCAACTTTGGTTTTCAGATGACTATTAATAATAACCGCTAATTTGAATAAAATGAAAAAGATATATAATATTTTGTTATCGTTCGTATTTGCCGGCTGTCTCTTGGGCTCATGTGATTATCTGGATATTGTGCCGAATGAAACAGCCAATGAAGAAGATGCATTTGCTTCGGAACAAGCTGCATTGAACTATCTGTATTCCTGTTATTCCTTTATGCCTGCTTATCAGAACTCGCATACTTTTATCGGATATGCAGGAGATGAAATAGTAAGCTGTTTCAACGGAGAACCTATTAAACTATATTTTCAGGGAGGATATACTTCAGGAAATATCGGCAATGTGGATGCGACATACAGTAATATGTATAAAGGTATACGGCAATGTTATCTGTTGAAGAAGAATATTGCGTCCGTTCCGGGATTGAGTGATGATAAGATTAATGATTTCGCCAATCAGGCGGATTTTCTGATTGCTTATTATCATTCGGTATTGATGCAGCATTATGGTCCTATCATCTTGGTAAAAGAATTACCGGATATGAATACACCTTATGACAAGATGGCAGCCCGTTCTCCTTATGACGAATGTGTGGACTGGATATCAGAACAATTCAGAATCGTATCGGAGAAATTGCCTACGGAACGTATGGGATCTTCTTACGGACTGGCAACTAGTGTAGCTGCCAAAGCGCTGAGGGCCCGATTGTTGCTTTATGCTGCTTCTCCTCTATTCAATGGAAACTCGGAATATTACAGTGACTTTGCCAACAATGACGGCACCTTATTGATGTCTCAAACATATAGTAAAGAGAAATATAAAGTAGCTGCCGATGCAGCTTTGGAAGCAATAAACTTTGCAGAAGATCACGGATACAGATTATATTACGTTGGCGATGATGCCATTGGTACAGCCACCTATCCGTATCCGAAAGATCCTATCCAAAGACAGCTGCGTCTTACATACCTGGACAAGAACGGAACTAAGGAGGTACTTTGGGCAAATACCCGCTTGGAAGAAATGTATAGCATACAGAATAAATCCATTCCTTATCTTTCTTTTGGAGGAGGATATGGTCCGTCTCTGACAATGGTAGAACGATTCTATACCGAAAATGGTCTTCCGATTGACCAAGACCCGACGTATGACTATGAAAATCGTTTTCAGACTACTATTTTGGATGATGATACACGCGGAGAGGGAATAACGTTGAAATTGAACGATCATCGTGAGCCGCGTTTCTATGCCTGGATATCTTTCCATAATGGCTTTTACGAATGTCAGACGGAGAATGTAGTAGCCGACGGTACCAAAGGTATTACTTATCAGGATAAAATGGACCGTTCCGACCGTAAACAACGCAAAAGATGGTTGACACAGTACAAGAAGGAAGACAACAGTGGCAAAATGAACAGAGGAAATAACTACTCTCCAACCGGTTATCTGAATAAGAAAGGGGTTCATCCGGGATCGGCTGCCCGTAAGTCGGACAACGTGCCTTCCTTGAGATATCCGTTGCCTATCATTCGTTTGGGTGAGTTGTATCTGGATTATGCAGAGGCTTGTGTCGGATATGGTGATGCTAGTTATGTGGCTGAAGGCATGAAGAAATTGAACGTAATCCGTGAGCGTGCCGGCATTGACCCTGTACTGACTGCCTGGGCGAAGGCAAAGGAGCCGTTGACAGATTATTCTTCCGTAGGCCCCGATGGTCGTTTGATGCAGATTGTACGTCAGGAACGTATGATTGAACTTTATATGGAGACTCATAATTTCTGGGATCTTCGTCGCTGGAAGTTGGGGGAAAAATACTTTGGTGTATATCCGAGAGGATTAAATGTGGAAGCTACCAAAGATGAGGACTTCTTCAAGGATACACAAATGACAAGTCACATTCGTGAATTCCGTACTCCGGCGAATTATTTGATGCCTATTCCGGTAGATCAGGTAAGTAATAACCCGCAAATGGTGCAGAATCCGGGCTATTAACGGTAAGATGAAGGCAGAATCTGTTTTGAAGTTTTTTGAAACAGATTCTGTTTCTATTATTTGCTAAGTGTCTTATTTTATGGATATTTATTTTTATCTTTGCTGCACGTTTTTCCATAAATTATGATACAGAAAATTAAAACTGTTCCTTTTCAGTAAGGGGAACTTAATTAATGAATGTATTTATTACATAACGAACTTAATTTTATAGTGATGAACAACAAACACTGCATTTTTTTGTCAGGGGTAGCCGCCTTGGTAACATTGCCCTCCTTTGCTCAGAGTAAAGGGGCGTCTGAGAAGCCTATGAATATTTTGTATATAATGAGTGACGACCACTCATTTCAGACTATCAGTGCCTACGATCACCGTTTTATAGAGACACCCAATATCGACCGTATCGGCAATGAAGGAGTTGTCTTTACCAATAGTTTTGTGGCAAACTCTATAAGCGGGCCCAGCCGTGCGTGTATGTTGACGGGAAAACATAGCCATAAGAATGGTTTTATAGATAATGCGCATCGGTTTGACGGAAGCCAACAGACCTTCCCTAAGCTGTTGCAGAAGGCAGGTTATCAGACTGCTATTGTTGGTAAATGGCATCTTACCTCTAATCCCACGGGATTCGATTATTGGAATATTCTGATTGGTCAGGGTGATTATTACAATCCTTATTTTATAGATAATGGTAAGAAAGTGCAGATAGAAGGGTATGCCACCAATATCACTACGGACTTGGCGCTGGAATGGCTGGAGAACAAACGGGAGAAAGAAAAACCGTTCTGTCTGTTGTTGCATCATAAAGCCCCGCACCGTACATGGATGCCCGACACTTGTGACTTGGGAGCGTTTGATAAGGTGAAGTTTCCATTGCCGGAAAATTTCTATGATAAATATGAAGGCCGTATAGCTGCTTCCGAACAGGAGATGAACATATTCAAGGATATGGACCTTGTCTATGACCTGAAAATGGCGGATAAAGAAAATGAGATTCATACAAAAACTGGATTGGAAGGTTATGGACGCGCTATGTATAAGCGTATGAATCCGCAACAAAAAGCTGCCTGGGATGCTTATTATGACCCTATTATCAAAGATTTTAAAGCCCGGAAACTGGAAGGCAAGGAACTGGCGGAGTGGAAGTATCAACGTTATATGCATGATTATTTGAGTGTGATTCGTTCGGTCGACCGCAATATCGGACGGGTGTTGAAGTATCTCGAAGAAAAAGGGCTTCTGGAAAATACATTGGTGGTTTATACTTCCGACCAGGGATTCTATATGGGAGAACACGGTTGGTTTGACAAACGCTTTATGTACGAGGAGTCATTCCGTACTCCGTTGTTAGCCCGTTTTCCTCATGGCAAGAAAGGAAAAGTGTCGCAAATGGTTCAGAATATAGACTATGCACCTACCTTCTTAGAAATGGCGGGAGTAGATATTCCGGAAGATATTCAGGGGGTATCTTTGTTGCCTTTGCTGAAAGGAGAACGTCCTAAGGACTGGCGTAAGTCCCTTTACTATCATTTCTATGAATATCCGGCGGAACATGCGGTGAAACGTCATTATGGTGTGCGTACCGAACGCTATAAGCTGATACATTTTTATAATGATATTGATGCGTGGGAGCTGTATGACCTGAAAAAAGATCCGCGTGAAATGCATAATTTGTTTGGGAAGCCCGGTTATGAAAAGATAACTGAAAAACTGAAAGGGGAATTGGTAAAGCTTCAGACTCAGTATGACGATCCTATTGAATCTCAATTAAAAAAATAAAGTATTATGAATGCCAAGGAATTTGTACAAATAGTAAAGAAGATGTTTTCTAAAGGACTGACTCCGGAGGAAAAAATAAAATTAGCGGATGAAGGACCGGTGTGCCGTTTATTACTAAGACAGTGGGATAAATTCTTTGGCACTTCTATTGAAAACAAAAAAATTGAGGAGGAGATATGGACCAACATTACGGATGTATGTTGGAATCACAAACCTGCAAAGAAAAAATTGTCAGGCTATAATCGGGGTTTTAGGATTCTGGCTGCCGCCGCTTGTCTTTTGCTGGTCGTAGGTACGTGGTATCTGATTACTTCAAGAGCTTCTTTAGAGACAATAATCTTGGGACCGGCCGATACGCGTATGACGTATGTCCTTCCGGATAGTTCGGTGGTATGGCTCGCTGCGGGAAGTACGCTTTCATATCAGGACGATTTTTTGAAAGAGCGCAAAGTGGTCTTAGAGGGAGAAACGTCTTTTGAGGTGAAAAAGATGACAGGAGGCAGTCCTTTCAGGGTTTATTTCAAAGATGCGCTTGTGGAAGTCAAAGGGACGGAATTTAATATAAAGTCTGATGATGAAGTAGCGGAGGTGACTCTCTTTACCGGAAAAATAGATTTTCAGGTGACGGGGCAAGAGGCCATAGAGGTGAAGCCTGCTCAACGCATCACTTACTATATTGATTCAAAGACGATTGAAACCGAGACGTTGGATATTGAAGGATATGACTGGAGAAAAGAAGAGTATAACTTTACGGATAAGCCGCTTGGTGAACTGATAAACTTAATCAATAAGAAGTATCATACGAAAGTGTGTTTCGAGAATAAAAAGAATAGGGATAATCTGTTTACGGGAACTATTCGTAAAGATGAAGATTTAGCGAAGGTATTGCGGAAAATCTCTATCAGTTTTGGATTAAATACAAGGCAGGAGAAGGATACGATTATTCTTTATTGAGTATCCATAAAATAATACTGGTAAGAAAGCAGTTACATTTGTCATAACTGGATTATAAAAAGGCTGTCCCGGAATGAAACACGGGACAGCCTTTTCTGTATCAATATCCGTCCTATTGGCGGTAGACTTTCAGATTGGTAATCTGACTTTTGAAGTTACCTGTTTCCTGTAATGGGAAAACTAATGTACGAACGTAATTCATGGAATCTTTTCCACCATTATAAAAGCGTTTCTGTATATTTAGTTCTTCTACGATTTTTCCATTTATATGCAGGCGGGTGACGCGGTTGTCTCCGCTAATACCTACTGTTGCATGTTCGCCGGGCATGATACGGTAGTTGAAAGTGTTGAGATAGCCGTCGCGTGCAAAGCCCAACATTCCACTTATCGGATCAGATAAATAGAAAACGGCGTCAGGAGAACGGAACAGTTCTGTACCTTTTGCTTCATCAGCTCCTTTTATATCAAAAGATACCAGATAATTATACCCGATTTCCCGATAGGGAAGAGTACGGTTGGGGGTAACAGCTGCCTGTTCGTAAACCAGGCCGGGAGCTTTTCCGATTCTTCCGAGTTGATTCACACCCGGAGCTTCGCTTAGTAAATTGCGTTGTTCATTGAAACTGTCATAGGGAGTTGTGACTTGTTTGCCTGTCCACATTTTAACGGCTAGTGTCTGCAAGGCCGGGTAAACCCGGTGATGAATATCCTTATTGGAAATGCCGTTACCCACATGGTCGTTCCATACAGCAAACATTCCTCCTAAAATATTCGGGTCCTTTTCTTCAAACACGGCTTTGCCTATCTGTGCAGGAGTCCATTTCTCGTATAGTGATTTGGTATTCAGATAATCATAATAATATCCTGCCTGGGGGACTATGTAGACCAGTCCGTCCGGGATACTGATTAAATGGTATCCTTGCTTTATCATTTCTTTCGGGTCGGCATAACCGTTATACCATGCATTCATGATGACATTTTCCGATTTGACGGGAGTATCTCCTTTGGCGTGTGTCAGTGCACCCCATACGCAGGCTTGCTTGCCGAAGCTTTCTATATAACGGATATAGTGATCGGTGAAGGCGCGGAATTTCTCCACAACTTCCTTTTTGGCGTTTGAATATTCGTCGGTGCCCACATGGACTTTGTTGCCCCGGAATACAGGTTCTTCTCCTTCCAGATATTCTTTGAAAAGAGCGTCGAAGAAAGTATAAACCTCGGGATTAAATAAATCCAAATGATCCATGCCATATTCTTTACTTCCCAATTCCGGTTTATAATGACTGAAAGCCAAGGAGTGGGCGGGGATATCAATCTCCGGAATGATCTCTACATAGCTTTGTTCAGCCAATTTTTGCAGGTCGACGAATTCTTTTTTCGTATAATGTCCGTCCCGTGCCGTCAGTCCCGGATAAGTATCACATTCCAGGCGGAAGGCGGCATACGTTTTTGACCAGTCATGTTCGAAGTATTGTTTGAAGCCGTTATCGTTCAGGTGGATTTGCAAAGTGTTCATCTTGTAGTAAGACATAGTCTTTACATAATCCTGTAAGTATGAAAGCGGGATGAACTTACGGCCGCAGTCTATCATAAAGCCGCGAAGCGGATAGTCTGGGTAATCTCTCAGGGTTCCTTTCGGGAGCTGATGATTTTCTGACTGTTCGGCAATCTGAAGTAAGGTACGTGTACCCCAATATACACCGATATTTTCGGGGGCGGATAAAGCAACCCGGTCTGTGACGCGGATCGTATATCCTTCTTTTCCTAATTTCTTGTCGGCGCGGAGGGAAAAGATAAAGTCGCCGGCAGCTCCTTTCCCTTGCACTACTTCGAGCGAACGTCCGAACATTGTTTGATAGTCTTGGGCAAAGATTCGTGCGATGCGTTCAAGCTCCGGATTGTTGGCGGCATACACGATTTTTGTAGCCTCGGTGGGAACAAAAGTTCCGTCACTGCCTTTCCATTCTTTCAGTTCGGGGATAACAAAAGGTTTGGGATTTACGGAAGCATTGGCTCCGGTGGAAATAATAAGACATAAAGCTATTAGCCAGTAGAAACGATTGATATATTCCATGCTGTATTATATATAAAGTTAGTAAAGTATAAAACGTCATAAATGTAAGACAAATAATGGAATATACCACTACCAATTATGAATCTTTAAGTTCAAAGTTAAATGTAGTATGCAATCCGGTTCTCATTTTATTGGCTGATGAGTTGTTAATAGTTCCTTTTTAAGAACTTTTCAATATGTAATTGTTCTTTTTTATTCTAAAATCTATGTTATCTGTCTCCCGGAAATTTGTATAACTAGATTGATTTGTATTTCTTTGTATAATAATATACTAACCCCCCTTTTAATTACTTATGAAAAATAGAAAGATTTATTTAATGGGAGCCTGTTTGTTGTGTGGACTCACTTCAATTGCACAAAATGTAAGTTTACAGCCGCCCCCACAGCAACTCAATGAACAAGGTAAAACACTCAGTCTTCCTGCTATCTACCGGATAGAAGGTGAAAAAGAAGCAAACCCGCATGCGGTGAAAGCGTTGCAAGGTATCCTTACCGGCAAGCAAAGTACCAAGGAAGGAATCCGTATTTATATTGGTGAGAAGGGAGACAAAAGTGTACGTAAGTATAACAAGCTGATTCCCAAACATGAAGAAGGTTATTATCTGGCTGTCAATGATAAAGAAATCATATTGGCCGGCAATGATGAACGGGGCACTTATTATGCTATTCAGACATTCGCCCAATTGCTGAAAGAAGGAAAATTGCCGGAAGTGGAAATCAAAGATTATCCTTCTGTCCGTTATCGCGGTGTAGTGGAGGGCTTCTACGGAACTCCCTGGAGCCATCAGGCACGTCTTCGCCAACTGAAGTTTTATGGTGAGAATAAGATGAATACCTATATCTACGGTCATAAAGACGATCCGTATCACAGCGCTCCCAACTGGCGTTTGCCTTATCCGGAAAAGGAAGCAGCCCAATTGCAGGAGCTTGTGAAAGTAGCCAATGAAAAT
>ENA-OPCF01000861-OPCF01000861.1-human-gut-metagenome-genome-assembly--contig:-NODE-861-length-15252-cov-3.307956_pt1 | contig 15252 bp, 15 predicted proteins | sample MGYA00241077_ERZ501470 | MGnify/ENA primary metagenome ERZ501470 (study PRJEB25962, sample SAMEA2042571) | human gut metagenome | biome: human gut; feature: human-associated habitat; material: faeces... | reverse complement strand
ACGGTACGGCCACCCTCACGGATAGCGAAACGCAGGCCCTTCTCGATGGCGATGGGGGTGATCAGCTCCACCTTCATGTCAACGTTATCGCCGGGCATGCACATCTCGGTGCCTTCGGGCAGGGTGATGATGCCGGTCACGTCAGTGGTACGGAAGTAGAACTGAGGACGATAGTTAGAGAAGAACGGGGTGTGACGGCCGCCTTCGTCCTTGGTCAGAACGTAGACCTGAGACTCGAAGACCTTGTGGGGATGGACAGAACCGGGCTTAGCCAGAACCTGGCCACGCTCGATCTGGGTACGATCAACACCACGCAGCAGAGCGCCGATGTTATCGCCAGCCTCAGCGAAGTCCAGAGACTTACGGAACATCTCCAGACCGGTGATGGTGGTGCTCAGACGATCGGGCTTGATGCCGACGATCTCCATTGCATCGCCAACCTTAGCAACGCCACGCTCAACACGACCGGTAGCAACAGTACCACGGCCGGAAATGGTCATGACATCCTCGATGGGCATCAGGAAGGGCTTGTCTTCCTCACGATCGGGGTTGGGGATATAGGTGTCAACAGCGTCCATCAGCTCCTTGATGCAAGCATACTCGGGAGCATTGGGATCGGTGGAGGTAGACTCCAGAGCCTTCAGAGCGGAACCACGAATGATCGGGGTGTCGTCGCCCGGGAAGTCGTACTCGCTCAGCAGCTCACGGATCTCCATCTCGACCAGATCCAGCAGCTCCTCGTCGTCGACCATATCGCACTTGTTCATGAAGACAACGATATAAGGCACGCCGACCTGACGAGCCAGCAGGATGTGCTCACGGGTCTGGGGCATGGGACCATCGGTAGCAGCAACGACCAGGATAGCGCCGTCCATCTGAGCAGCACCAGTGATCATGTTCTTAACGTAGTCAGCATGGCCCGGGCAGTCAACGTGAGCATAGTGACGAGCGTCGGTCTGATACTCAACGTGAGCGGAGTTGATCGTGATACCACGAGCACGCTCCTCAGGAGCCTTATCGATGTTGGCATAATCCATGAAGTCTGCGTCGCCCTTCAGAGCCAGGTACTTGGTGATAGCGGCGGTCAGAGTGGTCTTGCCGTGGTCAACGTGACCGATGGTGCCGATGTTCACATGCGGCTTAGAACGGTCGAACTTTGCCTTTTCAGCCATTGGAATATCCTCCCTTAATTTAGGTTTTGATATTTGGTTACAACAACCCTGCAAGATGCAGACATTGCATTGCAAGGCTATTCTACTAAATTTGCCCTGTAAAATCAAGTGCTTTTACAGGAAATTTTGCCGGAGTTATACTACCCCGGCAAAATCATTATCCGTTTTTCAACGATCAGCCCTTGGTGCGGCCAGCGATGATCTGGTCAGCAATGTTCTTGGGCACCGGCTCGTAGTGAGACGGCTCCATGACATACTGGCCACGGCCCTGGGTCTTGGAACGCAGGTCGGTGGCGTAGCCGAACATCTGAGCCAGAGGAACGAATGCGTTGACACGCTGGGTGCCAGCCATTGCCTCCATGCCCTGGATCTGACCACGGCGAGCATTCAGATCGCCGATGACATCGCCCAGATACTCATCGGGAACGATGACAGCGACCTTCATGATGGGCTCGGTGATGATAGGATCAGCCTTGCGCATAGCATCCTTGAAGGCCATAGAACCTGCAATGGAGAAGGCCATCTCAGAGGAGTCAACCTCATGATAAGAACCATCCCACAGGGTGACCTTGACGTCAACGACAGGATAGCCTGCCAGAACGCCGGACTTCATAGCACCCTGGATACCGTTGTCGATAGCCGGGATGTATTCCTTCGGGATGGCACCGCCAACGATGGCGTTGACGAACTCGTAACCCTTGCCGGGCTCGTTGGGCTCGATCTTGATCTTAACATGACCGTACTGGCCCTTACCACCAGACTGACGTGCGTACTTGGTCTCCTGATTGGCCTCCTTGCGGATGGTCTCACGGTAAGCGACCTGAGGTGCGCCGACGTTCGCCTCGACCTTGAACTCACGGAGCAGACGGTCGACGATGATCTCCAGATGGAGCTCGCCCATGCCGGCGATGATGGTCTGACCAGTCTCTTCGTCGGTGTAGGTCTTGAAGGTAGGATCCTCTTCGGCCAGCTTTGCCAGCGCGATGCCCATCTTCTCGTTGCCGGCCTTGGTCTTAGGCTCGATGGCAACGCGGATAACGGGCTCGGGGAACTTCATGGACTCCAGAATGATGGGATGATTCTCATCACACAGAGTATCACCGGTGGTGGTGTTCTTCAGACCAACGACAGCAGCAATATCACCTGCGTAGCAGCAGTCGATATCCTTGCGGTGGTTGGAGTGCATCTGCAGGATGCGGCCCATACGCTCTCTAGCGTCCTTCACGGAGTTGTAGACAGTAGTACCAGCCTCGACCTTACCGGAGTAGACACGGAAGTAAGCCAGCTTACCAACGAACGGATCGGTTGCAATCTTGAAGGCCAGAGCTGCGAAGGGAGCGTCGTCGGAAGACGGACGGGTCTCCTGCTCTTCGGTCTCAGGATTCACACCCTTGATGTCCTCAACGTCGGTAGGAGCGGGCATATAATCCACGATAGCGTCCAGCAGCTTCTGGACACCACGGTTCTTGTAGGAAGAACCACAGACCACGGGCACCAGAGTGTTGGCAATGGTCTCCTTGCGGATGGCAGCCTTCAGCTCCTCGCGGGTGATCTCCTCACCCTCGAGATACTTCTCCATCAGGACTTCGTCGTTCTCGGCAACAGCCTCGATCAGGATGTTGCGGTACTCCTCGGCCTGCTCGACCATATCCTCAGGGATGGGCTCAGTGCGCATATCGTTGCCCATGTCGTCATAGTAGACCTCAGCGTTCATATCGACCAGGTCAACGATACCACGGAAGGTATCCTCCTGGCCGATGGGCAGCTGGATCGCCACGCCGTTAGCGTGCAGACGATCATGCAGCATCTTGATGCAGCGGAAGAAGTCGGCACCCATGGTATCCATCTTGTTGACGTAAACCATGCGAGGGACTTTGTACTCATCAGCCTGACGCCAAACGGTCTCAGACTGAGGCTCGACACCGCCCTTAGCAGCCAGAACGGTCACAGAACCGTCCAGCACGCGCAGGGAACGCTGGACCTCAACAGTGAAGTCCACGTGGCCCGGGGTGTCGATGATGTTGATGCGGTGACGGTTCTTCTTGAATGCAACCGGATCCTTCTGGGTCTCAGAGTGGCTCCAGTAGCAGGTGGTAGCAGCGGAAGTGATGGTGATACCACGCTCCTGCTCCTGAACCATCCAGTCCATGGTAGCGCCGCCATCATGAACTTCGCCGATCTTGTGGTTGATACCGGTGTAGTACAGAATACGCTCGGTAGTAGTAGTCTTACCAGCATCAATGTGGGCCATAATGCCGATATTTCTCGTCATCTGAAGAGAAACTTCTCTGGGTGTAGCCATGAAATTAACCTCCTACAGAACAGATCAATAACGGAAATGAGCGAAAGCCTTGTTGGCCTCGGCCATCTTGTGGGTATCCTCGCGCTTCTTCACGGCGTTGCCGGTGTTGTTGGCAGCATCCATGATCTCAGCAGCCAGGCGCTGGGCCATGGTCTTCTCACCACGGCTGCGGCTGTAAGCAGTCAGCCAGCGCAGGCCCAGAGTCTCGCGGCGAGCGGGGCTGACCTCCAGGGGGACCTGGTAGTTAGCGCCGCCAACACGGCGGGTCTTGCACTCGAGGCTGGGCATGATGTTCTCCATCGCCTTCTCGAAAGTCTCCAGAGGATCGTTGCCGGTCTTCTCCTGAATCATGGAGAAAGCCTCGTAAACGATCTTCTGAGCGACGCCCTTCTTGCCGTCCAGCATGACGCTGTTGACCAGACGGGTGACCATCTTGGAATTGTAAATAGGATCAGCTAAGACATCGCGCTTAGCAATGTTACCTCTTCTAGGCATCTTTCTTCCCTCCTTCACAGAATGATATCATCGGTACTCGAAAGTAATAAAACTCCCGTTGTGTCACAAAGAGCTGACCTTACATAAACTGTTGCCCTCCGCACGTTTCTGCGGACTTGTTATTTATATAATGGAAAGCCGTTTATGGCGGTTGTCCTCAATTACTTCTTTGCAGCACCGGCCTTAGGACGCTTTGCGCCGTACTTGGAGCGGGCCTGATTACGGCCTGCCACACCCTGAGTATCCAGGGTACCACGGATGATGTGGTAACGCACACCGGGCAGGTCCTTAACACGACCGCCACGGATCAGCACGACGGAGTGCTCCTGCAGGTTATGGCCGATACCGGGAATGTAAGAGGTGACCTCGATACCATTCGTGAGGCGGACACGAGCAACCTTACGCAGAGCAGAGTTGGGCTTCTTGGGGGTCATGGTACGAACAGCAGTGCAGACACCACGCTTCTGGGGGCTGTTCAGATCAGAATACTGTTTCTTCTGAGAATTGTAGCTCTTCAGCAGTGCGGGAGCGGTGCTCTTGGTAGCCAGAACCTGACGGCCCTTGCGTACAAGCTGGTTAAAAGTAGGCATTTTGTTTCTCCTTTCTTAATAATGCACATCGGACTTTTTCCGACTTTTTTGCCGCACTATCCCCATGAGGGATGCGCAACAGTTATATAATACTCGCTTTACAGGCGGATGTCAACAGTTTTTGCAAAGTTTTTTGCATTTATTCCAGATTTTTTCTTTCAGCATTTTTTCGACGCAAAACGCACAGTTTTCTCCCCTGTTTCCGCTTTTCCGGGCATATAAAAACCGCCCTGCAGGCGGATGCCCACAGAGCGGTCCATTGTTTTATTTCAGAAGAAGGAGCTTTGCTTACTGTACAGCAGCTGCCTGTTCGGCAGCGATCTCAGCATCGCGCTCAGCCTCACGGTTCTTCAGATCCTCACGGACTTCCGGCAGACCGGTACCTGCGGGGATCAGTTTACCAATGATGACGTTCTCCTTCAGGCCGGCCAGCGGGTCGACCTTGCCCTTGATGGCAGCTTCGGTCAGCACGCGGGTGGTCTCCTGGAAGGATGCAGCGGACAGGAAGGAGTCGTTTGCCAGAGCAGCCTTGGTGATGCCCAGCAGCACCTGCTGGTACTCAACCAGCTTCAGGCCCTCTTCACCAGCGTCGATGCGCTGCTGCAGATCGGCGTTGATGCTCTCCACTTCCAGACGGCTTGCCAGTGCACCGCCGATCAGGTTGGAAGAACCGGAATCAGTCACGCGCACCTTGCGGCACATCTGACGGACGATGACCTCGATATGCTTATCGTTGATCTCAACGCCCTGCAGACGGTAGACCTTCTGGACCTCGCTGATCAGGTAGTTCTGCACATCCTCCAGACCCTTGATGGCCAGGATATCCTGCGGGTACAGCACACCTTCACGGGTGATGATGTAGTATATCCAGACATCGGAAACCGGCTATGATTACACACTGTATGGCCCCGACTACAAGGAACTGGACGGAGGCCAGCTTGATAATCCCGACCTGTCCCTTGCGGAAGCCGGAAAAGAAATTCTTGCCATCCATGAGCTACCGGCTGGGGCAATGGAACCCCTGACCGGCGACAGGCTGGACGGTTTTCTGGAAGCAACCGAACAGGCCAACGCCATTCCCCGGCCGCAGGCGTGGAACGGGATCGACGGCCTTTTGAATGGAAAGCCGTTCATGCCGGAGGCGTCCCCGGCTGACCGGGCCGCCGCCCTGATGGAACTGGCGGAGAAAAACGCCCCGCGTTTGGGCAGCGAAGAACGGCAGTTGATCGTGGCCTATGCCGAGGCCGTGGGAGATACGGACAAGGTGATCGGGCTTATCAACCGCCTGTGTGAACAGGGCTACGAGCTGCAAAAGGGCCAGATGGATTCCTTTGTGAAAAGCGAGATCGAAAGTGAGATTGCCGTTGCCAACGCCCAGCGGCAGATCGCACAGAATCCGGCGGCGGAGCCGGTTGTCACGATCCTTTGGAGTGAAAGCCCCCATTTGAAAGACGGCCAGCAAATGCCGCTGCATGAAGCCGAGGCCGTTTTCAAGGAGCTGGACAGCGCCAGACGCCATGACCGGGAGCAGCCGGGCTATACGGGCCATTGGTACGACAAGACCAAGTTCCGCATTGACTTTACCATGCAGGGCCAGCCGGACAGCTACGAGGGACGGCAGGACTTTGGCGACGGGGACGGTTCCCTGATCCAGCATATCCGGGGCTACCACGAATACTACGCACAGGATGAAAGCTGGAAAAACCATGTGCTGCACCATGAGGGGCCGGAGGCATGGGAGGCGGACAAGGCCCAGCGGGATATGCTGCTGCATGAGTTCGTCCCGTATATGGAGCTGCACTGCAATCTGGCCGCTATGGAGCAGGAGGCCCGGCGTCCCCTGCGATCCGGGGAAACCCTGACGCCGGAACAGACCGCTTATTTCAACGCGGTTTTGGACTATGTAAAGGAGTGCCGCCCGCTTCTCAATCAGGGCCAGTACCACTTGCCGGAGCCGCCGCAGCTTGCCGACTTCGACCAGAGCTTGCAGGACTACAAAAAACAGATCGAGGCAGAGCTGGAACAGGAGGCCGCCGCTGCCGGGCTGACGGTGGAGGAATATATTGCCTCTGACTATGAGGCCCCGGCGCAGCCCAACTTTTCCATCTACCAAGTGCCGCCCGGCCCGGAGGGACGCGACTTCCGATACCGTTCCTATGAGGAATTGCAGGCGGACGGGCTTTCGGTGGACAGGAAAAATTACCAGCTTATCTACACCGCGCCGCTGGACAAGGACACCACACTGGACGAGATTTACCGCCGCTTCAACATAGAACATCCCGCCGATTACAAGGGACATTCCCTCTCAATGGGGGATATTGTGGTGTTCCGGCAGGATGGGAAACAGACCGCCTACTATGTGGACGAGGGAGCCGACTACCGGCAGGTGCCGGAGTTTTTCGCCCAGCCGGAAAAGCAGCTCACGCCGGACGAGTGCATGACCGGCGAACAAATCCAGACGCCGAGAGGCCGTTTCTATCTGACCGACAGGAGCCGGGAACAGATGGAGGCTGCCGGGTATGGATTCCACCACCAGTCGGAGGACGGCAGGTATCTCATTATGGCAAACGGCACAAGGGCCTTTGCCATCCCCGCCCAGCCAGAAAGCCATATCAAGACGGCGGAAATGTCCACCGAGCAGAACTACAACATGATCGACGGCATGATGAACAATGCCCCGTCTATGGAGGAACTGGAAGCAAGGGCAAAAGCCGGGGAACAGATTTCCCTTTTGGATGTGGCCGAGGCAGCCAAGGCGGAGGCCAAAAAGCCCAAGCAGACCCGAAAGACGACGCAGAAACAAAAGAAACCGTCCATCCGGGCGCAGCTTGCCGCCGCCAAGGAGGAACAGAAAAAGAAGCCCCCGGCGCGGGAAAAATCAAAAGAAATGGAGGGATGAGGAATGTATTTCACCGTGGAAGAAGAAAACCTGATCTGTCTGTACCACAACGCCGACCGCCGCAGGACGGCGGCAAATCTCCGGGCAGCTTTGCCGGACATGGACAAGGAAATGGCGGTGCTGGCCTGCCAGACCGCAGATAAGCTGGACGCCATGAGTGACGCCAATTTTGCGGTGCAGCGGTTTCACTTCACAGACGAATAAGCAAAATGCCGGGCGCGGAGGTGTCAAAGCCTCTGCGTCCGGCATTTCTTTTTCACAAAATTTTTGCCATATAAAATTCATCAACAAAGGAGCCGTTGACGAACATGGATTTCTCCCTTGTTCCCTCAATCTTAAAACCACTTTTTTCATACAAGTGTCTTGCTGTTTCATTGCAACATTCAACAGTAAGTTCCAGTCTCTTAATTCCATTTTCCTTTGCCCAACAATTCAGCATTTCAAAAAAAGATGTACCGATTCCTTTACCTCTATAATCTTTCAAAATGCCTACTACAATATATGCTGTATGAAGAATCCGATTAAACTTTCCCCATTCTGCCCGAATATAGCCAACCATTTTTTGATTTTCCATTGCCACTTGTAAAAAATCACTTCCACAAATCACATTATTTTCAATATCATTTTTTAATTCTTGAACATTTGTGGTCTGGGTTCTCTCATTTGGTTCATACATCATATAATCTGTTTCAGCGTCCAAAGTGTTTAATAACTTCCAAAAATCTTCTATTTGGTTTAATTCCAGAGTTCTATAATAAAGCATAAGTACACCTCAATTCAAATTTACTCAATTATAGCATTGCACAAAATCAGTGTCCATGCCAAAATCATTCAGCCGGGACAAAGACCTAAAAAGCTGTCTTTGTCCCGGCGCTTCTTTTTTGTCCATTTTCCCGCATTTAGAACCCCGTTTTGAGGGGAACTGGATAACTTTATCCACCTGCCTGCCGACCATGCGGAAAAAACCTTGATTTCCGTGGACTTTTACCGCCCTAAATGCGTAGACAGGAGGTATCTTTTTCGTTGGCGCTCCGCCTCTTTCTTCCGGCGTACCTGCACCGCGCAATCCGGGCAGTATTTGGCCCGGTTGGAGTTGGGCGTAAACGCCGCCCCGCAGACGGCGCAGCGTTTGATCTCGTCCCGACCTTTGGTGATCTCGGCGCACAGGGCCGCGTCCAGCGGCAGGACGGCCACCTTGAACCACCGGCACAGCAGCGAATAGGAAATACTCTGCACACAGACACATTCCTCCCCATCGTCCAGCAGGAGGCAGTTTCCGTTACAGTAGTTGCAGCACGCATGGGTGAGCCTGCGGGCCTTGCGGTATTGGGGGTAACTCATTCTCGGTATGTTCATCGTTCCTGCGTATGCTCCTTTCCCGGCGCTGTCCGCAAAATGCTGTCTACATTCTGTTTGACAATGCCGTATTCTTTCAATTTCTGTTTCGCTTCGCTGTACTGTGCGGACAGCCGTTCCCGTTCTGCGTCCAGCTTTTTATACTCGGTTTTGAGGGCGTACAGGTTGGGGAGCTTTGTGACCCCGGCCTCTTTGAGCGCCTTTGCCGCCGCCTCATACAAAATCAGTTGGCTTTCATGCTGCCGCCGGAACGCGGCCTTGTCTTTGGCGTTTCGCAGTTCCAGCGCCACAGGCCGGAGCTGCTTGTAGGCGGAGAGGTTTTTTATCAGCAGCGCCATATCCCCAAGGCGTCGTTCCGCGTTTTTCAGGGCGGAGGCCGCCGCGTCATTTGTCGCGCTGATCTCGGCCAGCCTACTTTCCAAGCCCTCGTAGCTGTCGATCTGGTGTTCCGTGATGAAGTTTAAGGAATTGGCGGCCTGCTTCAAGTTGTGCAGCTTCGCCCACCGCGCATAGCCCGCCGACTGCTGGGCCTTGATACTGTCCTCCAAGGCGATCCGCAGGGAGATTTCCCCGGCGCTTCTTCTGCGCGGCCCCCGGTCAATGGCAATGCCCTTGATCCGCTGGGTGATCCGTTCCTCGGTGTAATCCTCCCCCAAGGTCTTGCAGCGGGTGAAGCGTTCCTGTCCGGGGGCGCGGCATGATACATATTTCCCCGGCTTTATCTCATAGCCCGCCGCCTGTAACCGCGTTAGCAATTCCTCAAAACTGGAAACTTGGGGGATAAGCGCGTCAACGGCAATCTTTAGCTTGCCTTTCCAACTTGTACCCGTCTTTTCTGCCTGGTACTCCGCATAGCTCTTTCCCTTGCTGCCCTTGCCGGGGACGACGACGGACAAGCCATTTTCCCGGCACAGCTTGTCGCTCATGTTCCGTATGCCGTAGTAGCTGCGTTTATTGGAATTGTACTTATGGTAGTCAACAAAGTTGACCGCACAAAAAATGATATGGTTATGGATATGCCCTTTGTCTATGTGGGTAGTTAAGACGTATTCGTGCTGTCCCTTTGTTACCGCGTCGGCAAGCTGCTTTCCGATTTCATGGGCTTTCTGATAATCGACTTCCCCCGGCTCAAAGGACTGTATCAGATGAAAGGCTAAATTGTTCCCCTTTTGGAGTGCTTGGGACAAGGTATATTCAAATTCAATATCTGCCGTTTCATAGGAGCAGCCGAAAGAGGACACAAGCATTTTTCCGTCCGTCTTGTCCGGGTTTTCGATATAGTCAAGGGCTTTGCTTAGAGTGCTTTTAATAGGCTTAATCTTTGTAACCGCCATATCTCCGCAAGCACCCCCTTTATTTCCTCTATGTCCTCTTGGTATGCGTTCCCCGTCGCGTTTACGCGGCGTGCTATCTGGTTGACGTTGACACCGATTTTCTGTATCTCTGCGGTCATTGCCTTTATATCGGCATGGTCTATCTGAATGATATACCCGTCAATGGCAATCTTCCGCAGATATGCCGCCATGTTCCGGGTGGGTACGAGCTTCATTTTTTCCAGTATTAAATCCCGTTCCGCTTCCGTCACTCTGAATTTGATTTGCACCGTCCTTTTCCGTCCGTCCATGTGTTCGCTCCTTTCCTTTCCGTTCCGAGGGTTTGGGACACTTCCCAACAAGCAATTTTCAACCGACGCGCCGCAGCGCGGGAGGGGAAAATACGGAAGTGGGTACCCGCTTCCTATGCTTGCTACGAATGTTTTTATCCCTTATGCCTTACTACGGAGCTATGCCCGGTTTTGCCAAACTTCCGCAAAAGAAAAACGCTGCAATTCAAAAAAGATTGCAACGCTTTCTAAATCCTGTTCAGTTTTAAGCCGGACATTCCTATTCGCCCTCTTTTTCGACTTCGGAAATCTCTTTTGCCGTTGCGGTCACAATCCGTATGCCTGTATCGCTCATACCGTCAAGAAGCGCGTCAAGCTGCCGCCGCTGCGTGTTCTTCTCCGGCGGCGTTTCCAAAAGGAACTGGTCTACGGATATATTGTAGCGGAGCATAAGCTCAAAGAAAATCTGTAAACTTGGGTGCTGCCCCTTGTTCTCAATGTTCGCAAGGTAGCGCGGCGAGATAAACATTTCGTCGCTTACTTTCTTGCGGCTCTCCTTGCGCCCTGTCCGCGCCGCCTTTATCGCTGCCCCAAAAGCCTTGAAGTCGTATTTCGGTACTGGTCTTTTTGCCATAATTATTCACCCTATTACATTTTACTGTTCACCTTTCCTCTTGGATATGTCTACACTGTTCTATCAGTTGACTAAAATAATTCATATGTATATGTTGACAACTAGCCGCTTTTTTTGTATAGTATTATTAAAAGGGGGGAAATGTTTATGTTACATAGCATGCGTATTCGATAAGCATTGAAATTAAAAAAGATTTTTCCCATTTTCAATATGGGCTTTTTTGTCATGCTTATTTTGCGTATGCTATACAACAAAACTAACGATGTATAGACATAGTATAAAAACTATGCCTTAATTTTGTTGTAGTGTTATATGTATAAATGCAGGTCAATGCTCATGTTGAGAATTGACCTGTATTTTTTTGCGCAAAAGGAGAAATATTATGCTTGAAAAATATTGGATAAAATGTCCAATTTGTAACGGAAAGACGAGGGTTCAAGTATTTTATAATACGGTATTAAGAAATTTTCCTCTTTTCTGCCCTAAATGTAAATTAACACATATCGTTGATGTTGAAAAATTAGAAATCATAATCAAAAACTCTGAAAAACAAACTTTTTAATTTTGAAAAGGAAGGATATTAAATGAAACACTTACCTAAAAGTACACTTACGGAAATATTGAATGACCCATACGGATTTACTTACAAAGAAATGTCGGAAGTAATTGGAGAGGATAAAGCAAGAGCCTTATATACGGAATTGTATAAACAGCCATTTCACAAAAAAAATCTATCAATATCAACAAAAAAAGTCTATAAAAGTAGCGATACTGAAAAGTATGTTTATGAATTGAAAGACAACAGGTATATCGAAACGGTTTTTATTAAACGGCGAGATGGTGGGACTGTTTGCGTAAGTACGCAAGTTGGTTGTTCTGTTGGCTGTATTTTTTGTGAGTCCGGACGCAATGGTTTCGTTCGTAATCTAACACCATCTGAAATTGTGCAGCAGGTCATATTGATACGTCAAAAAGTAAATCGTATCGTTTTTATGGGAATGGGAGAACCTTTATTCAATTACGACAACTTGATTGCAGCAATCCATATTCTTCGAGATAGAAATGGACTTAACTTTCCAACCGACGGCATTACCGTATCAACAGTTGGTCCAGTTAATCAATTAAAAAAATTGCGCGAAGAACATCTAAAAATTCAGTTGACAATATCTTTACATGCAGCAACACAGGCTGCGAGAAACTGTATCATTCCTCATATGCACATGTACGCTATTGAAGATGTTGTTAAGCAAGCATTGTCCTATTCACAAAGGCATAATCGAAAAGTGGTATTTGCGTATTTGCTTTTACCAGGTATAAATGACCGTTCCTCAGATATAAGGCAACTTGCAAAATGGTTTAAGGGCAAAAATGTTATGATTAACGTGCTGCAATACAACCCGACGAGTAATTCAAAAATTAGAGCACCACAAAAACAAGAAATGGTTGCGTTCAAACATCAATTAGAGCAAACAGGACTTGAAGTTACCATGAGAGTTTCTCATGGTAGAGAGATTAAAGCAGCTTGTGGACAGTTAGCTAATACATATAATAAAGCCAAAAAACAACAAAAATAATTTAATTAAAAGAGCCAGACGCACAGACGCAGAGCCGATAATATGCAGTTTGAAATACTGCTGTTATCGGCTCTTTTTTGATTTAATTTGTGCCCCCAATAACCATATTGGAGCAAAATCAGAACTGTTGCTTGTCGTTCTTTGATTTCCGCAGCAGCTTTGAAAAACCAAAGCCGCCGTTTCTTTTTATCTTCTAATGAAATGACGCGGTATCACTGTTAAAAGCGGCGGCTAAAAGGAGGTAGCCGCCATGAAGCACATACCCTATCGACAAAATCCGACGGTCATTGACACATCAAAAAAAGCCCGACCACCACCGGGGGAAATTACGCTTGTATATATGAACTGTCTAATCATCTGAATACCGCTTACAATACCTATACGTCTGTCCGGGCTTTTCGGACAGGCGTATTTTGCTGCTCAAAAAATTTTTTGAAAAAAATCCGAAAATCTTCGGCGTTTTTTTCAAAAGGCAGTATTGCCCCGCGAAAAGGGGGAAGCACCACCAACTTTCCAACGAGAAAGGAGGTGAGAATGTGGAACCTAACAGCAGGGAGTTTTACAAACAGTGTGCTTTTCAGAAGTTTTGTAATACGGTACTTCACAATGAAGCGTGCGACACTCATAGAGAGCTTCGCAGACACAGGGCAAAGGAAGTGACCTTTTCCGACATGACCTTAGACGAAGCGCGACAGCTTCATACGTTTGATGAATATTTCAAACGGGAAACTGTTGAAACCGTCTTTGAGAAAGCCGGGAAGAAAATCACGCCAAAGCTGCTTCTTGAAGCAATCCGTACTTTGCCGGAAGAAAAGCGCAAAGCCATACTGCTGTATTACTTCGAGGGAATGAACGATACCGAGATTGCGGAACTGTTCAATACGTCGAGAAGCACGATACAGTACAGGCGGACAAGCTCTTTTGAGCTGCTAAAAAAATATCTGGAGGAAAATGCTGATGAATGGGACGAATGGTAACGAACCCGGCTACCCGGAAAATGCCCTTGTTCCCTATCCTGTCATTGTGGTAGCGACAAAGGGCGACCCGGACGCTATGAAGATTGTCTTGCAGCATTTCAGCGGCTACATAGCCCGCCTCTCCATGCGGAAGCTGTACGACGAGCGCGGGAATGTCTATTTCGGCGTAGACCACGACATTCGGGAACGGCTGCAAGCAAAACTGATGATGGCTGTCCTCACCTTTAAGGCAGAGGAATAAACCGCAGCGGCGGCGGGACGCTTTCTCTCTCCCCCTTTTCCGTTCCGCTGCTGACGCGGCAGCAAAGCCATTCTGAACCTTGACAAAGAAAGCGGCGCAAGATAACGGCGGCGCAGCATAGGGCAAATCGGATACGTTCCTTTTGCGCCGAGCCATACGGCGGGTGCGCCATGACGCTATCCGGGTGAGGTTATCCCCGCCCGGACAGCCGAGCGACCAACACCGCGCCGGAAAGCAAGTGTAGCGGCTTGCGGGCGACGACACGCAAAATATACAATGATACTTCCTTACAGCCACAGTCCGAGCGTTAAGAGCGTCGCAGGCAATGGGTAGGGCTGCATGAGAACCATGCCGGGGTGAAATTCCCATGAGGTTATGCTAATAACCGTCCGATTAAAGCCTTTGTTTTATTGAATAGTGGACTTGCTGCTATTCATAGACTGTATTATATGTTTGCGAAAGAAAGGGGGATTTTCTTTGACGCAAAACCAAACGCCCGTTACCACAACGGAGCATAAAATAGGAAAAGTTACTTACCTTGTATGTTCGTCCGCAAGTGAACGCGCAACGGACACACTGGATAAAAAGATAAAGAAGCTCATTCGCAAGGACATGGAGCTGAACCCCGCAAACGCCCGGAAATAGGGCGTTTCTTCACATTTTATACATGACACAGGCAGCGGTATGTGGTATAATATAGACAGTACAAATGCCATGCTTGTCTGTCGTCGGAAAGGAGGACAAAATGTTACAGACAGACAAGATTACCGCTTTATATTGCAGATTGAGCCAGGAAGATATGCAGGCCGGGGAAAGCGAGAGCATACAGAACCAAAAGATGATTTTACAAAAGTATGCTGACGAACACCACTTTTTCAACACACGCTTTTTTGTAGACGACGGATTTTCCGGCGTGAGCTTTGAGCGTGAGGGGCTTCAAGCCATGCTGCATGAGGTTGAAGCCGGGAACGTGGCGACCGTCATAACAAAAGACCTCTCCCGTCTGGGACGTAATTATCTGAAAACCGGGGAGCTGATAGAGATTGTTTTTCCCGAATATGAAGTGCGCTACATTGCCATTAACGACGGTGTAGACACAGCAAGGGAAGATAACGAGTTTACCCCTCTGCGGAACTGGTTCAACGAGTTTTACGCCCGCGACACTTCAAAGAAAATCCGGGCTGTCAAACAGGCAAAGGCGCAGAAAGGCGAGCGCGTCAACGGGCAAGTGCCTTATGGGTACATAGCTGACCCCAACGACCGCAATCATCTATTGCCCGACCCGGAAACGGCGCACATTGTAAAACAGATTTTCGCTATGTATGTGCGCGGCGACCGTATCTGCGAAATCCAGAACTGGCTACGGGAACATGAGGTATTGACTGTTGCAGAATTGCAGTACAGGCGCA
>ENA-OPCF01000856-OPCF01000856.1-human-gut-metagenome-genome-assembly--contig:-NODE-856-length-15295-cov-3.107480_pt1 | contig 15295 bp, 8 predicted proteins | sample MGYA00241077_ERZ501470 | MGnify/ENA primary metagenome ERZ501470 (study PRJEB25962, sample SAMEA2042571) | human gut metagenome | biome: human gut; feature: human-associated habitat; material: faeces... | reverse complement strand
TTAATGGTCTTTTTACCCGTATATTTTACCGTTTTCTTTTCCATTCCGATAAAAGAGTACGTAAGAATCAACCCTTCCTGTGCTGGAATATTAAACGTGTACTGCCCGTCCAATCCTGCAATGGCTCCATGTTTAGAACCTCGGATCGTGATAGTAGCGCCGGGCAAGGCCTCACCGTTAGTATCCCGGACCCAACCGCTGATAGTTATCTTTTGGCTTTGTCTTTTCTTTATAACAATTGCACTACCGGATATTTCGTAAGTCAGGTTAGTACCTTCCAGACATTCATCCAGAATTTCAGTAATTGTTTTATCTTTTGCCTTGATGGTGATATCGGTCACATTAGCAATGTCTTCCGTTCCATACATAAAGACAAATTTTGTACGGTTCTGCAGATACCAGAGTGCTGCTTCCAGCGTTTCTCCTCTCAAGTCGATGGAGATTCTCTGATTGTCCTGTGCTTGAATCATGAGTGAAGAAAGGGAGAATATCCATAAAAGACAGAACTTCACAAAGTTTCTGCTTGCATAAGATATCGCCCATGGCAGGGATTTTACTCGTTTTTTCATAATGCGTTAGTTATATTATGTATTATTACTGTTTGTAGGAAATGTGCAGGATGCCCTCCCGTTGTTTGATATTGACCAGATTTAACTCTGTAATCATGTCGATAATCGGGTTCATATTGGCGTAGCGGTTAAGGTAAGCTCCGATACGCACCTGTTTGGCTGCTTCGTCTTCAAAAGAATATTGGAATCCATACCATTTGGACAGGTATGACATCACATTCTCAAGAGGGACATTTAAAAAGATAAATGATCCGGATTCCCAAGATGTATACAAATCAGTGTTTACGTTGGCGACGGTATTTGTACCGGTATTTTTATTATATGTATAGTGCTGGTTGGGAACTAATTCGAATGCTTCATTTCCACTGTTGATTCTTACTGTTCCACTGATTAAGGTTGTACTTTCCGTATCTTCATCAGCGTAGGCTCTTACGTTGAACGACGTTCCCGTCACCCGGATAGATGTATGCGATGTTTTTACGATAAACGGATGCTCCTTGTCCGGGGCAACATCAAAATAAGCCTCCCCTTCAATTTGCACAATACGTTCTTTGCTGCTGAAACAAACCGGATAAGTCAGCCGGGTTTCCGCATTGAGATGTACCCTCGTGCCGTCGGAAAGCGTGATAAGACATTCCATCCCCTGCAATGTGCGTAGTGTGTTTTGGATTTCTTTTACTTGTGGTTTGTTGGCGGGAATCTGATAGTTAATCCCTTTAGAATCGATCACAAATGCTCTGACTGCATTCTCAGGAAGATTATTGTCGGAAAGATTGAAAGATTTGCCGTCACTCAAGATCAGTTCCCCACCAAGGGTTCCCGGAGTGATGTCGCTAATCGTTTCTTCGGATATCCAATGATAGATAAAGTAAGAAGCAGGTACTAATAACAATAAGATGAGAGCTGCATATTTCAGACTCTTTTTCCACGAAAAAACAGTACCCGATTGATTGCCTCCTAATAACGGATAGACTTTCTCCCACGCTTTTTGTGAAGAGAAGCTTTTTATTAACCGGCTGTTTTCTTCATACGTTTCCTTATTTAATATCCGGTCGGCTATCTTTTGATGTTCCGGATTCTCATTAATCCATTTATGGTAACTCTCATTCTCTTCCAAGGTTGACGAATGAGTGAATATGGAGGCTAATACTTTAGCAATCTTAAATTTTTCTTTAAATGATTCCATCATTTTTTCAATTGGTTCGTATATAAAACAATCCAAATGAAAAAATGGGGTAATCAAAAAGTTACTTTATTTGCATAGAAAAAGACATAAGATGTAATTAATTCCTTTTAGGCTTTCTCGGAGTTTGCGATAAGCTATTTTTTTTAACTTATGGACAGTTCCTTCTGAGATTTGCAATTTGTCAGCAATTTCATTGTTTTTTAACCCTTTCATTGAATATAAGATGATATTCCGCATTTGAGTAGGTAATTCTTCTACCGCTTTGCGAACAATGCGAAATGTTTCTTGCTCAATAATCTCAGCTTCAAATCCATTGTCATATTCTTCTTTTCCGTGAAAAAAAGGAATATCTAGTTGTGCGTGTTTGAGGTAATTCAAACATTTATTTCGAGTGACAGTATAAAGGAAACTTTTTACTTTTAGGATATCGTTGAAGTCTTCTTTTCGTTCCCAATAAGCCAACAATGCGTCTTGAACAATATCTTTGCAGACTTCTTTATCTTCAACATAGTGAAATGAGAAAACGCAAAGAATAGGGTAGTAGTCATCAAATAGCTTTTTGAAAGCTTGTTTGTTACCACGCTTGATGTCTGCAATTATATTTTCTATATGTGTGTTCACTGTTTAAAGCGGCGCAATTGGCATAAAAGAGTTTTTTATCCAATTTTGCTTATTTTCTTCAGCTTTTCTTCTTCGATGATTTTTATCTTTCTTCCGTCGATTGTGATTAATCGTTCTGCGGCGAATTGAGATAAAGTACGAATGGCATTTGAAGTCGTCATATTCGATAAATTAGCCAAATCTTCGCGTGAAAGATAAATGCTTAGGGTAGAACCGTCTTCTTCCAGCCCGTAGCTCTCTTTCAGGAACATCAACGATTCAGCCAGACGTCCGCGGATATGTTTCTGTGTCAGGTTGACGGTACGTTCGTCGGAGATACCGAGGTCAATAGAAAGTTGGCGGATAAAGAACATGGCCAGATCGTTATTCTGAGCAACCAAGGTGGTGATAGCACTCATAGGAATCAGACAGACAACGGAAGGTTCAAAAGCAGCTGCAGCGGTAACGAAGTCCTGTTTCGCAAAGTAGGCGCGGTACGCAAAATATTCCCGCGGTTTGATCATGCGAATAATCTGACTTCTTCCTCCTACACCATCTTTGAAGATTTTTACTTTGCCACTGATGAGACACATCAAATGAGAGGGGGTTTCTCCTTCACAATAAATGGTTTCATTCTTTTTGTAGGTCTGTATCGTATAATTATTCATCAGAAACTCCTTTTGCTCATTGTTTAAAGGAGCTAACATGTCGGATAACGGTTCCGAAATATCTATGTCTGACATATTCATTTTTACCATGGGTGCTACAAAACTGTGTTATACAGCACAAAAGTAAAAATAAAAAATGAGAAAATGAACGAATCTATAAAAAGATTGCACAAAAGCGGTAGCTTTCGTGCAATCTTGAAAACATTTTATTTAGTAAATAACAGTTCCCTATACTTCGGTAGAGGCCATATTTCATCGTCTACTTCCATTTCTAAATGGTCGATGTGATCTCGTATCTGGTCGAGATACGGACGCACTTTATCTTCGTATGCAAATGCTCTTTCCTTGTAGTTTTCAAGGTGGTTGGCTACTTTTCGCGCTTCGGTCATTTCACGGACCAGTATTTTAATGGAGGTCACCCGGTGGGAGATCTCACGAATCAACTCTTTACGGTCGGCGCTCAACACTTCGTATTCTTCGGCAGAGAAGATTTCCTTCATTCCGCGAAGATTTTCGAGCAGGCGATTCTGATAAGCCACGGCAGTCGGCACGATGTGGTTGATAGCGAGGTCGCCCAATACACGGCCTTCAATCTGAACCTTCATGGTGTATTTCTCCAATTCCACTTCCAAACGGCTGTTCAACTCCGTTTCGTTGAAAATGCGTTCGCCGATAAGTACGGATTTGGATTGATTGTCAACGTAGTGCATCAGAGCTTCCGGGACGTGGCAGATGTTGGTCAGTCCGCGGCGTGCAGCTTCCTGTTTCCATTCTTCGGAATAGCCGTCGCCTTCGAAACGGATCGGTTCGGAAGCGATGATTGTCTCTTTCAGCAGACGGAAGATAGCTTCGTCTTTGCCTACTCCTTCCTCCATAAGCTTTTCCACCGATGCGCGGAATTCGTTCAACTGGTTTGCCATGGCAGCGTTGATAGCAATCATGGCGGCGGCACAGTTGGAAGAAGAACCTGCGGCACGGAACTCAAACCGGTTTCCGGTGAAGGCGAAAGGGGAGGTACGGTTACGGTCGGTTGTGTCGAGCAGAATTTCGGGTATACGTCCGATACCCAGTTTCAGCGTTGTCTTTTCTTCTGGGGTCATTTTCTCGTTTCCCACCTGGCGTACAATTTCGTCAAGAGTTGCCGAAAGTTGTGAACCCAGAAAGCAGGAAAGAATAGCGGGAGGAGCTTCGTTGGCTCCCAGGCGGTGACTGTTGCTGGCACTCATAATAGAAGCACGCAATAGATTCTGGTTCTTATAAACCATCATCAGCACATTCACCAGGAAAGTAAGGAATAGCATATTTCCTTTCGGATTCTTGCCCGGTGCAAACAGGTTGACGCCTGTGTCGGTGCAAAGCGACCAGTTGTTGTGCTTGCCCGAACCGTTCACGCCACTATAAGGTTTCTCGTGCAGAAGCACGTTGAAGTGATGCTTGCGAGCAATACGTTTCATCAAGTCCATGACAAGCTGGTTGTGGTCGTTTGCCAGATTACAGTTTTCGAAGATAGGAGCCAGTTCGAACTGGTTGGGTGCTACCTCGTTATGACGTGTCTTGGCGGGAATACCCAGTTTGTGGCATTCGATTTCGAGTTCTTTCATAAATGCCGTGACGCGTGGAGGGATAGAGCCGAAATAGTGGTCTTCCAACTGTTGATCTTTAGCGGAAGAATGTCCCATAAGTGTCCGTCCTGTCAGGCAGAGGTCGGGACGTGCATTATATAAGGAGGAGTCAACAAGGAAATATTCCTGTTCCCAGCCCAGGTTTGTATATACACGAGTGATGTTTTTGTCGAATAGCTGGCAAACTTCCGTAGCAGCTTTGTCTACGGCAGCGAGTGCTTTCAGCAATGGAGTTTTGTAATCCAGTGCTTCGCCTGTGTAAGAAATAAAGATCGTGGGAATACAGAGAGTTGTGTCTACAACGAATGCCGGAGAAGAAACATCCCATGCCGTATAGCCGCGAGCTTCGAAAGTATTGCGGATGCCACCGTTGGGAAAAGAAGAAGCATCCGGTTCCTGCTGGATAAGCAGTTTGCCGGAGAAGCGTTCGATGACTTCACCGTCTTCACCGAACTCGATAAAGCCGTCATGCTTTTCGGCTGTTCCGTCCGTCAGGGGTTGGAACCAATGTGTGTAGTGAGTAACGTTGAGCGACTTCGCCCAGCTTTTCATGCCGTTGGCAATCAGGTCGGCTATTTCACGGTTGATAGGTGTACCTTTTTCGATAGCGTCGATTACCGCTTTATAAGCTTCTTTGGGAAGATACTCCTGCATCTTCTTGCGGTCGAACACATGGCTGCCATAATAATCAGAGAGTTTGTTGGAAGGAGCGGTCACTTCCAAAGGTTTCCGGTTGGAAAGCTCTTGCAGAGCAAAAAAACGCATTTTTGACATAAATAGTCTACTTTTATTGGTTGCTGGGCGCAAAATTATATGTTTTTTCTGAAAGTACCCCTGTTTTTGTAGGGGTATTTTTGAAAATAAGTGTGTTTTTTGAGAAATACCCCTGCTTTTTGTGGGGAAGGTAGGCTTTTTTCTTGTATTTTATAAAATATAGAAGGAGATGATACCAATTGAAACTTTAGTTTTATAAGTTTGCTGTTGGTTCAAAGCAAGTTTATTATTGGGCAACAGGAAGTTTGTTGTTAGTAGATAACAACTATTAATTGATAACTCTTTTTAGTGACACATTGCCTTTGCTTTTCGATATTCTTTTCTATATTTGCCTACGTTAATGAAGGAGATACGACGATTGAGAGTTAAAATATTGATAGGATGCATAGTATGCCTGTTTTCTTTTATATCAAAGGGAACAGCCAACAATTATATAATGAATCCCTATACCAGTACGGAGATCTCGGCTGACTCCATTATCGAACGTGTCATGACTTTTGCCCCTTTGTATGAGACAATAGTAAGCGATTATCGCGCGAATCTATATATAAAGGGTAGAATGGATATCCAGAAGAAGAATTTTATTCTCCGCTACGTACCTTCCATGTTCCGTTTGCAGAAAGGGGTGCGTGAATATATGCTCGAAACATACAGTGACCTTCATTATACGGCTCCCAATATCTACGACCAGAAAGTAAAAGCCTCGCAAGGTACAGTGAGAGGAAACAGGGGATTGCCGGGGTTGCTCGAATATTTTAGTGTAAATATCTACTCGGCTTCGCTTTTGAACGATGAACGCCTGATGTCACCTCTTGCCAAGAACGGACAGAAATTTTATAAATACCGGATAGATAGTGTAATGGGCGACCCCAATAACCTTGACTACCGGATACGCTTTATCCCCAAAACGAAAAGCGATCAGTTGGTAGGAGGTTATATGATTGTCAGCAGTAATGTGTGGAGCGTACGGGAGATACGTTTCTCGGGACGGTCGGAACTGATTACCTTTACTTGCTGGATTAAAATGGGAGAAGTGGGCAAGAAAGACGAGTTTCTGCCGGTTCGGTATGACGTGGAGGCCCTCTTTAAGTTTTTGGGAAACAAGGTTGACGGCTCCTATACGGCTTCTTTGGATTATAAGTCGATCGAACTGAAAGAGAAGAAAACACGTAAGAAAGAAAAGAAGAAATATAACCTGTCAGAATCTTTCTCGTTGCAGTGCGATACGAATGCCTACAAAACAGACGCTTCGACTTTTGCCATACTTCGTCCTATTCCGTTGGCGGACGATGAGAAGAAACTGTATCAGGACTACCAGTTAAGACGCGATACTGTGGTCAGTCAGAAGAAAACGAAAAGCCAGGCTTTTTGGGGAACAATGGGTGACTTGATGTTGGAAGATTATAAATTCAATTTATCCAATATCGGAAGTGTCCGTTTCTCTCCGTTTATCAATCCGCTTTTGTTCAGTTATAGCGGTAGCAATGGGTTGTCCTATCGGCAGGACTTCCGGTATAACCGCCTTTTCAGGGGCGATAAGTTGCTCCGCATTGTCCCTCGACTGGGGTATAACTTCACCCGGAAAGAGTTCTATTGGGGACTGAATGCCGACTTTGAGTATTGGCCTCAAAAGCGGGGATTCTTCCGGCTGAATGTGGGTAACGGTAACCGTATTTATAGCAGTAAAGTGTTGGATGAACTGAAAGCCATGCCGGACAGTATCTTTAATTTCGACCTGATTCACCTGGATTATTTTAAGGATTTATATTTCAATTTCTTCCATAGCGTTGAAGTTACTAACGGGCTGGATATAAGTGTCGGTTTCTCGGCGCACAAGAGAACTGCAGTGGAGCGTTCCCGCTTTGTTATTACCGGTGACTATCCGATGCCGCCTCCCGAGTTTATGGATAAGTTCAAGAATACCTATATCAGTTTTGCCCCTCGTATCCGTGTGGAATGGACGCCGGGACTTTATTACTACATGAACGGAAAGCGTAAGATAAACCTCCGTTCTTTCTACCCGACTTTCTCGGTCGATTACGAACGGGGTATAAAGGATGTGTTCAAAAGTACGGGGGAATATGAAAGGATAGAGTTCGACCTTCAACATCAAATCCGTTTGGGACTGATGCGTAATATCTATTACCGCTTCGGATTCGGCGCATTCACCAATCAGGACGAACTGTATTTTGTGGACTTTGTCAACTTTTCACGTCACAATCTTCCCGTAGGGTGGAATGATGAAATCGGTGGTGTGTTTCAGGTGCTTGACGGACGTTGGTACAACTCCTCCCGCCGTTATGTACGCGGACATTTCACGTATGAGGCTCCGTTCCTTGTCCTGCGGCATTTGATGAAGTATACTCGTTATGTACAAAATGAACGGATCTATGTCAGCGCCCTTTCCATGCCACATCTTCAACCTTATTTGGAAGTGGGATACGGCATTGGCACGCATATCTTTGATCTCGGAGTTTTTGTGAGCAGCGAGAACTGGAAGTTTGGCGGGATAGGCTGTAAGTTTACATTCGAGTTGTTTAACCGATAGTTTTCTGCGTTCCGGTTGGATATCCGGGAATTATTTTCTACCTTTGTGTAGAAGAGGATGAGGGCAGAATTTAGCACAAGAGAGGTGTAGTCGCCTCATAAGCACAGGTATTTTCCTAGAAAATAAATTACTAGGTATACATACCTAAATTTATTTTAGTAAATAACTCATCCTCTTCTCCTTAGTTTTATACAGATGCACAATGAACAAAATTCTAATAACGATACTTATTATCACCGGCTTTTTGATTTATAAAATGATTTCCTCGAGCAGGAGACAAGAAGGGTATAAAAGGTGGAAAGCAACAGGCGGTGGTAAAGAAGAAAAGGTTGATAAAACAAAAAGGGAGCGAGGATCCTGGCTTCGTCATGCAATGGGTGTTACTACTCCGGTGGCCCCCTATACTCCGAGATTTGAAAAAGAGGCTGTAATCTGGTGTGCTGCTCTGTTAGGAGTGGAAGTGAACCGCTTGGAAGAAATATTGAACAATGTTTCCGGGCATTATCAGGAGTTTTGGATGAGAAAGAGAAGCGGAGGGTATCGTATGATTTCTGCTCCGGACAAGGATTTGCAGGCTATCCAATCTACTATTTATTCGCGTATTTTATCATCGGTGACGATAGTTCATCCGGCAGCCGTCGGTTTTCGCTGCGGTCGGTCTGTGGTGGACAATGCTGCTCCTCATTTGGGTAAGCGATATGTGTTGAAAATGGATATTCATGATTTCTTCGGCTCTATACGAAGCCCGAGAGTGAGGCAGACATTTAAGAAAATAGGTTATCCGGAGAATGTGTCGAAAGTACTGGGGGCTTTGTGTTGCCTGCACAGGCATTTGCCGCAAGGAGCGCCTACAAGTCCGGCTTTAAGTAATATTGTGGGATACGAAATGGACAGGAAACTCGCAGCGTTGGCTGCGGAATACGGGGTGACTTATACCCGTTATGCCGACGACCTAACCTTTTCGGGAGATGTGTTTCCGAAAGAGCAGATCATCCCTCAAGTCAAACGGATTATCCGTGATGAGAAGTTCGAGCCGAACCATAAAAAGACTCATTTTATGAATCAGAGTAGTAGGAAGATTATTACGGGGGTGTCTGTCGCTTCCGGTGTGAAGCTGACTATTCCTAAAAGCAAAAAGAGGGAGATTCGCAAGAATGTTTATTTCATCCTGACGAAAGGTCTGGCAGAACACCAGCGCAGGATCGGCTCTCATGATCCTGCTTATCTGAAACGGCTTATCGGAATGCTTTGCTATTGGCGGGCGATAGAACCGGACAATACCTATGCATCCGATTCCATTGCTGCTTTGAAACGTTTGGAGAAAGGGTATTAGTCCGCAATCGTTACTTTTTCATTGTCTATTTTGGCATAATTCTTTTTTATGGCTTTATTGATTCCTCTCTGCATGACAGTGTCTATGTTTGATCCCATACGTGTGAAACCGAATTCTTGTGCGCACGCTTTCACCAAATCCGCCAAAGGAAGACTGATAGAATCAGCCAATAGTTGCCGTACTGCGTTGGCTATCTCTTCGGGTGGCAAATCTGTTGCATCCCGATCGGACTCGGGGCGGTAACCGGAATAGAGACAGCATTGTACTTCATCTTTCCAGAAGAAGACGAGACCATCGTATGTGGTACGGTAGAGGTGAAGGCTGTCGAAGATCTTTTCCAGATGCGCTTCTATCCGTTGTCCCAACCGGCTGATTCCCCATTCGACCAGAACCTTTTTGCAGAGTAATGATTTGCTGATGGGTGCTTCGCTTTCTATGAGTTTCCGGATTTGAAAGATAAGAATAGGGATGTTCTCCGTAGCGAAGAAATCTTTCGAAGAATATTTGTTCGGGTTCACTTTCGTGCTGTTATACTTTCGTTGGGGAATATCGGCGGAGATTATTTCCGGTTTTGCGAAAACCGGTGTTGTCTTTAGCGATACTTCCTTTATCGGTGCCTCGTTTAGTGTTACTTCTTTTATTTGCCCACCTTTTATGGGTTCTTCGCTGCGTGTTTCTTTCCAGGTTGGTTCTTCCTGCCGAGGTTCTTCTTGTTTGGAAACGGAGGTTCCTTTGCTGATTGCTTCCTGTATGGATGCAATGACTTCATCCGGCTTCTCCCACCAGTCCATTGTCCAAATGCGGCAGATGTTCCAACCGAGTGCTTTCAATACATTGTTTTGGACAATCTCACGGTCGCGTGCGGTTTTCGTACGTTTGTAGTTCTTTCCGTCACAGATGATACCTAGTTGATAATTGGATGTGTTTTGAGGATCCACAATTCCAATATCAATTTTATAGCCAGAACATCCGATGTCCGTATGTACGGTATATCCTAAAGAGCGTAGTTTGTCCGCTATGATATTTTCGATAGATACCGTTTCTTCCGGTAAAGAGGGAAGGGAGCTGCCGAGTGTGTTCCTTGTACCTTTTTCCGCATATTCGAGAAACCGTTTCAATCCGGCCACTCCGATAGACGAAGTCCGGTTGAGGTCTATCATATCCGATCTTAAAGTAGAGAAGATTATCATCTCATACCGGGCACGGGATACGGCTACATTCAGTCGCCTTTCTCCGCCGATCCGGTTTAACGGACCGAAATTCATGCTGACGCGCCCTTCGGAATCGGGACCATAGCCGACAGAGAAAAGAATGACATCCCGCTCGTCTCCCTGCACATTCTCCAGGTTCTTGATGAACAAAGGTTCTTCACTTTCCAGTGCAAGTGTTTCCAGTTCGGGGTGAAAGATGAAGAGGTCGGATAGCAAATCTTCTATCAATGCTTGTTGGACGACGCTGAAAGTAACAACACCGATACTCTTCCGCCTTAATTCTTCACTTCTTAATCTTCTTGCTATTTCGTCTACTACGGCTTGTGCTTCCGCTCGGTTTTGGCGGGACTTTCCTTTGTCATAGTAACCGTCGATTGCTACCATTCTCACTTTGGATTCAATGTTGTCCGGAGACGGGAAGGTCATTAGTTTATTGTCGTAATATTCCGAATTGCTGAAGGCGATAAGGCTCTCATGTTTGCTTCGGTAGTGCCATAACAGATATTTGGAAGGAATAGACAGTGCCAGGCAATCATCGAGAATGCTTTCGAGGTCTTCCAGTTCTATATTATCCTCGTCAACGGTGTTGACGGAGAAGAAGCTGGTGGGAGGCATTTATTTCGGGTCACCTACGATCACTACGTTCTTGCCGCGTGCAATAGCACCTACGGCTTCGTAAGTCGGCATTTGTGAGGCTTCGTCAAAAACGATCAGATCGAATTTATCCGCATCTGCGTCAATGTATTGGGCTACGGAAAGCAGACTCATCAACATACACGGGCACATACGCGACAGTAGAGTGGGGATCTGGTCGAACAACTTACGGATAGATATGCCACGTGCATTGTTGCGGATATTCTTCTGGAGTATGCCGACTTCGGAACTCTGGATTGCTGCATGAGTAAAAGACGAAATGTTTGAAGCTAATCTGGCGAACAACTCTCTTTGGGTGATTGTCTCAAAATTCGTCGATATTTGTTTGTATTTCGCTATGATATCGTTGAATATCTTGCCGTTGAATAATTCCAGTGTCGGCTCTTTTGAGATAATATAGCGGATAGCTGCCTGATAAAAACTCTTGTGGAAGCTGTCGATAAGCTGGTCGGTCGGGATATTCTTCTCTTTATATTCCAGGGCAATGAATCCTATACCCAGTTTATCCAGTTGGCGGTATGCCTGGAGCCACTGGTACCAGTCTTTGATTTTCTTTGTGGAGGCGGGCTTTTGCCAGAGCGGTGTTTATCCAGTCGGCAGAGTTCATGTAAAGCGTTTCGGCAGATATGCCCAGCGTGGAAGAAAGCCGGTTCTCAATGTTTACCAATCTTTCGGCAAGTTGGTATAATTCATTTAGGGAATGGGCGTGCATATCTCTGAATGACCGGAGCCCTTCCGTTAGCTGCACGGACAGGTTTTGCTTGATTTGCGTTGCCTTGGCAATATTCTTCGAATAATTCAGTAGAAGGGAATGGAGGACTCCCATATCATTAATGATCTGTTCAATTGTGCTCCAGTCTTCACTTTTTCCGAAGCCTCCGAACAGGGAAGGCAGCCTATCAGCGTGTTTCCGGACGAATTCCGCTTCTTCCTGATAATGGATGATTTGGTAGAGCAGGGGCTTGACGGCTTCCGGTTTGACAGGCTTCAAAGCATATAGATTGATTGCCTTTTTGTTTTTTTTCTGTCCGAAATATCTGGGAAGAAACCATTGGGCGCTCACCCTGTTCCATTCTGTGAGCATTTGTGTTGCATTTATTTCGAGAATCTCTTTGGTGAATCCGGTTTCTACGGTTGCTTTTATCTCATCACGTTTCCTGCCACGAGCGGACACTTCGCGATATTCGTCGAGAGTCTCGCTCAATGAAGATGCTGTCAGCAATCCGGGAGTGAGTTCGGGAATGTCGAGTACTTTTCGGACAATGTCCGCTGTCGTTTGGAAATCCATGCGTGTGGGGTGCATATCCGTATCTTTCAGTAGTGTGGGAAATACGGATAACTTCGGCTGAATTGTGCTCAGCAAGTCGATGAAAGTGCTCAGTAATTGGGCAGCTTCTTCCTTTATGGCAGACGAATATTCCGCAATAGAGATTCCCGATAGCGGATGTTGATAAGGATGTCCGCAAGCATTGGCAGTTCTTACCAGAGTTTCGACAGCTTCTTTCCATTCGGAGAATGTTTCTTTGTTCAATGTATCCAGATAGCTTTGCGGAATATCAAAACAAGGCTCTCCGTCTGTTGATTGATAGTGGATAATGGCATCGTATAAAGAAATGCCGAAAGGATATTCCTTATGTAAGGCTTCTGTGTATCCGTTTAATTCCGCCCGCAGTTGCAACAAGCGTTCCGCTTCCTTTTTAAATTCTTCGGGAGAAGTCTGTTTGATGATTTCAGTCGTTTCTCTAAGTTGTGAGATAACGGCGGATTTCTTAGTCTTGTTGGAGTGAATTTCCAGGCAGAAGGGAGCAAGTCCGATCGCTGCCAACCTGTTTTGAACAACAGAGAGGGCAGCCATTTTTTCTGCTACAAATAATACACGTTTGCCGTTGTATAAAGCATTGGCGATAATGTTGGTAATGGTTTGCGACTTTCCCGTGCCCGGAGGGCCGTGCAGGATGAAAGTCTTGTCGTGTACCGCTTCATAGATAGCCTCCAGTTGGGATGAATCGGCAATAATAGGCAATACGATATCTGCCGGAAACAGTTCCTTATCCATGTAGGTGGCATCTATTTCTTCAGTTGTGGCATTCCATTCTATCTTTCCGTTGATGAGGCTCGAAACAATTTTATTCTGAGTCAGTTTATTGGCATTGTTATGGATATCGTTCCACATGATAAACTTGTTAAAGGAGAATATTCCCAGGATAGCCTGTTCTTCCACGTCCCATTTGCGCTGGTTCTTAATGCTGTTTCGGATAATGGAGTAGATAAGCTTGACGTTTACACCGCTTTCATCAGTCGGCAACGGGTCCAGTCCGGGGACAGAGATCCCGAAGTTTTGGCGGAGCATTTCCAATAAGGTGATATTCATCATCGTTTCCTCCTCACGTGAACGGATGACGTATCCTTTGGCCGCTGACTTACGGATGATTTCTACCGGTAACAGCAGGATAGGAGCATAGCGGGGACGTTCGCTGGAAGGTGACTCGTACCATTTTAGCAGTCCGAGAGCGAGATAAAGCGTATTCGCCCCGTTTTCTTCAATAGAAGTACGGGAAGAACGGTACAAGTGGGTAAGCGCTTTGCTCAAATCATTTTCCGGCAGATAAAAACGTAATCTTTTCTGGGAAAGCTCCGAATTTACAAAATCTGTAATCGGGTCGGAAGCCGGTATTGAAGAATAGATCCCGAACTCCATGTCCGGATTCTCCCAGTCGGAAGGACGGTGCAGGATGCGGAACTCTTCCCCGTCTGCTAAAGCGTCTTCCAGGCAGGAGAGATTGGCGGGAATAAGTTGAAGCGTGTTTTTGGTAATCCGGATATTCAGCAGGTTGTTGCGCAGGCTTAGGTCTAATAGCCGTCGTTCCCACAATAGTTGTTTGGTTATGACCGTCTGCGTTTCGTTGCCGGATAAATCGTATGGATTGATACTTTGCGGGGTGGCATAAGCCGTATCTTTATTATATAAAGCGGTATCTTCTTCTATTTCCCAGATCTGTCCGTTCAGTACCCGTTGCGGTACGGGACGGATTCCCGAATGCCTTGCCCGCTTGACATCTATCGCAAGGATGAACTTGCTTGAATCGGTCAGTTTACCGTTTGCGCTTTTCACTGCGTCATCGAAGTCGGAATGCTGTCCCATGTTCATGCAGGTCGTTTCAACCAGCGTGATGTCATAAATCCCCTCGGCAGTCCTTTTGGTTAATAGCGAAACATCATCAATTGTAGCGTCCGGGAAAGTCTCGGGCACCAGCCAAGCACCTGCAAAGGCGTGTCCCCGGGTGATGATGAGGAGAGCATTCAGTCCGATAGCTTCCAGGCAGGAGGCGTAAAGCAACGCCATATCCAGGCAAGTCCCCAGCTTCTGAGCCAGGACGGAATCGGTGAGCCGGATGCGTTGCCCGTACTCCTCAAAGCTAGCCGGGATAGTGCTGTAAATAATCTGCTGCTCGGTGATAGCAGTATAGACGGCGGCCATTTGCTTTCTTACCCTGTCCGGGTTACGGCTCTGGTATTCGTCCAGTGACGGATTTCCTGTCCACTGCTCCAGAATGGTAGCGGCTCGTTTGATGACGGGCGAAATAACAGCATGATTGGGAGTGATGAACGCAGCCAGCATTTCGGGCAGGACATTGAGTCCGCCCCATTGGTCATAAGCGAGAATGTCAATCGGATACGTTTGCGAGAATATAGCTTTCGTTTCTGACGTGATTTCTACTTTCAGGCTGCCTGATAATCTTTCGGTCAGTTGGGTGAAATAATTGGTGGACAAGGTGAGATTGAAAGTTTGCAGACAGACCCGGTCGTTAGCCGGAATTGCTTCTATAACTGTTGGAACAGCATTACCAAAGGCCGGTTCGGTGGTGATTTGCACTTGTACATCTTTCAGTGGAGCATGTGTCGTGTTCTCAATTGAAATCTGATGAATAATAGATGCGCCGTTCTGCTGCATTGCGAAATTAATAAGCGGCAAATAGTCGCATTGCACCTTGACTTTGTCCAATCTCTCGTCCATGGCTAGAGCTATATAAATTAAGACTTGCAATATTACAAAAAATAAGGATATAAGCATCTTTTCTTTTGGCATTCTTTTGGCAATCAAGAAAATATTTCTACCTTTGCGCCCGATT
>ENA-OPCF01000852-OPCF01000852.1-human-gut-metagenome-genome-assembly--contig:-NODE-852-length-15474-cov-2.371036_pt1 | contig 15474 bp, 10 predicted proteins | sample MGYA00241077_ERZ501470 | MGnify/ENA primary metagenome ERZ501470 (study PRJEB25962, sample SAMEA2042571) | human gut metagenome | biome: human gut; feature: human-associated habitat; material: faeces... | reverse complement strand
TTTTCATACTAATTTAAAACGTATCCGCCAGCGCTTGTTCTCTTCATCCCAATCGTGGCTGATAATTTTGAATGTGCCTATTTCGGATGTATTGGCAACATGCGTGCCGATGCAAAGACATTCATCGTAATCTCCCACTTTAACAACCCGAACCGTTTCCGAAGCATTATCGGGCAATCGTCTCAAATCAAAACGTCCCAGCGCTTCTTCTTGTGTAATATATTCTGTCGTAATCGGTAAACCACTTTGTATAATTCGGTTGACCTGCTGTTCTATTTGATTTATTTCAGATTCTTCCGGTTCACGTTGGAATCGGAAATCAAGCTTACTCTTTTTTCTTTCTATATGAGCCGATACCGCACGACCACAACCAAAAAGGCGAATCATCGTTTGGTTAAGAATATGCTCCGTCGTGTGCATGGGCGGATATTCTTCTTTATTATGCTCATTTAATTGGGGAATATCTTTCATACCATATATCTTTAAAGTCAAATATTTTTACCTGACCAAGAGATTATTTCCGAATCTAAAATACTATATACATTCGTATCGACATATTCGCCAGAGAACATCAATTCTCCGTCTCGTTCCGTCCCTTCCAACCGAAATCCCAATCGCCGAGGGATAGCATTACTCGAATAATTTTTTACGGCACACCGAATTTGAATGCGATGCATCAAACGTGCTTCCACAGCCCATCGACAGAGTGTCCGAACACTTCGGGTCATTATTCCTTGTCGCTGATATTCGGGCAACAGCCAATAACCGATTTCGGTACGATGATTGACAAAATCGGAATTCACAAACCCGACCAATCCACAAAACTCTCCTCGACATTCTATCACAAAAGTAAAATTTCTTTCTTCCTCCGGGAAAGACAATACTTGCGATAAGAAGTCCATTTCATCTTGTTCCGAAAGATTAGCAATAAAAGGCAACCACGTTTTCAGATAATCCCTATGATCGGCAATGGCTCGATAAATCATAGGGGCATCGTTCAACGTAACCTCCCTTAATCGGATACCTGTCTTTACATCAATGTCGAATTGTAACATTATTTCAATAAAAAATCATATCGGAAAGAAATCAGCACTCTGGTAAATTGTACATTATCATTCAAAGGTATGGACAACTCAGGACGAACCCATAGCTTATGAGCTCGAAAAAGAATGCCCGGAACAATACGATGTTCGACCATACGATACTCCGGAATATTCGTTATATCCAAAACCAATGCTGCCTCTTGGATCACACGACAAGCAGCATGTACCGTATAGCAGGTGTTATATCCCATACCAGAATCGTACATTGGCATAACACCAGCACCGAACTCCACTCGCCCTATCTTCTTATCCAAGCCGATCTTCAATCCGCTATCATAAAAACGCCCAGCGTAATTGGTCCCGAAAAAAGCTTCGGCAGAAAACTTTACGTCCCAAACACCCGTAGAGTAACGGAAAGTTCCGTTCGCTCGGATATATTGCTCGTTCAGATGGCGTATAAATATGGTATTTTCCAATCCCACCGACCAATTCTTTGCCTGAAACCCGATCGACGCATATTTATTATTTCTCACACCCACAAAAATCGACTTGGATTGTAACGAGTCATTTTGCGACCATACACTCAAAAAAGATATTATTCCTATAAACAACAATAAAACTCTCTTTTTCATAATTCCTTCGATAACCTCACATTGAGAATATTATACCCCAAATCATTCAAATGTAACCCATCTAACGAATAGTTCATATTCATTTTATCTTCATAGGCAAAATCGTCATACACATCTAAAAATACACCATAATTCAACGTCTCGACCATTTGAGATAATGCAAAATTCAACTCTTTGATATAATCGTTTATATGCGGGTTATCGATCTCTCGATTTCTAGGTAAAATAGAAATAACGAACACCCGACGTGGAGCCGATCGTTCTCTTATACTCATCGACAAAATCGGTAATGAACTCTTGCCTCGTAGCATCATTGAAAAGTTTCCCTCCCAAATTGTTCGTTCCTATCAACATCACTACATTTTTGTCTTGATAATTCAGATTCCAAGTAGCAATCTCCTCCAACTTCGCGCCACTCACACCATCGTTTCGTACAATCCATGTGGGAAAAGCATCTTTTACGTCCCACCCGGCGACCAACGAGTCGCCCACGAAACACAATTCACCTTCTTTTTCTTCCGAACATGCACCCAAGCTCAAAATCAAAAGCAACATTATTTTCCCCATTCTACACACCCAATTCAGTCTCATTTTTCTTACTCTTTATTTTTTTGTAAAAATCACTCTTTAAAATTTGGTTTATAAACATATCGGTAAAAATCCGAGCGCCATCGCCATTTAAATGCATGTTATCATAAAACAGCTCCGGTCTATCAAAAAAATACTCCATTTGATTATCATCTATCACCCGAATTCCATTCTCTCGACACAACTCTGTAATAACCCTTTTCGAATAGGGATTCCCCTCGTGCCTCAATTTACGATAATATGGAGGAAAAACGACCACCAATTCTACATTGTTCGATCGTAGCTGCGTTATAATCGCTTTCAAATATTCTAATTTTACCGAGTAAATAAAATCATCATCAGGTTCGTCTCCATAATTTTCAAAGATAGGCAAATTATTGGGTTTATGTTTCGCTACAAATCCATGATTTGCCATTTCTTCTCTCGGCAAAAAAGATTGTAAGAAAATACGGAACCACACGGTATTATATTTATACAAATTAGATCGAAGAAAAGCAGAACCCTTTCCATCGTTTTGCAAGACCAACGCAGAATCTATAACCGGATTTCTCCCGTAATAAGGATTTAGTAACTCAATTCTACCGATATGATCGTCCGATAAATCATCGGGCTGCAAAGCTAAAATAACTCCCCGTGGTCGATGGTGTTCAAGCAACCCGTCTATCATACATCTGAAAAATATTATGTTCTGAGCATTACACCCCCCATTAAAAACAGAAATTCCCAAACTATCCATCATGATATCCGGCATAAAACTATTAATCGCGACAGAAGACCCGATAATCACCACATCTTCATTTGCCTGATGAAACAGATACTCTATCTTTGCATAATCTCCCGGAAGCCCATACCTTTTAGAATAAAATGACATGACTTGCCCGAATATAACATCGAAAACAAGTACGATTACAATAATCGACACACATGTTTTCACTAACTTAAATATACTTCGGTTCATAATCGGTCATCTAAAATTGAAAATAGATAAACGCTCCACCATTGAATGAAGCCGTCAATATAATAAACGCAATAAAGAGAGATATAGATATGATTCTCACCCAATAGTTCTTAGAATTTAAAGCGTGAACTTTTATAGACATCTCATCTTTTATCTCTTTCAACATCAAAATACCTATACACATAAATCCTAACAGCAACGAAGGTATTCCTTCCCCCGTAAATAACGGACCTCGGTCGGTAAAAATTTTTTCAATGATACTGAATGCCGAATGAAGATCATTCGCCCTGAAAAAAATCCAAGCAAACATAACCAATACAAAAGTTACCAAACAATTAAAAACCGTATGTAATCTTTTGGATACATTTACCTTCGGGAGCAATCTGTTTTTTTCAATTCCGACAATCTGGTACAGCCCATGCAAACTACCCCACAAAACAAATGTAAGATTCGCTCCATGCCAAATCCCACTCACCAAGAAGGTTACAAACAAATTCCACAAATGTCTGTAATGCCCCACTCTATTCCCTCCCAACGGAATATATAAATAATCTTTGAACCATGTCGACAACGAAATGTGCCAACGCCGCCAAAACTCCTTGATACTTTTCGCAAAATAGGGACGATGAAAATTCTCCATTAAAGTAAAGCCCATCATTTTCGAAGAACCTATGGCAATCAAAGAATACCCGGCAAAATCACAATAAATCTGGAAGGTAAAGAAAAAGGTCGCCAGCAACAAACTGACTCCCGAATGTTCCATATAATTATTGTACACGGCATCGACATAAGTAGAAACTCGGTCTGCTACACACAATTTCATGAAAAAGCCCCATATCATCAACCTAAGTCCTGCATCAAAATTCTCATACGAAAACTTATGTTTTTCTCTAAACTGAGGAAGCATATTTTTAGCTCGTTCGATAGGACCGGCGACCAACTGCGGGAAAAAAGAAATAAACAGGGCATATACTACAAAATTTTTTTCTGCCTTTATCGTTCCTCTGTACACATCAACCGCATAACCGACAGCTTGAAATATATAAAACGAAATTCCCACCGGCAATAGCACGTTCCATCGAGGTATATCGATTCCTATATTTAGGAGAGAGAAAAAATCGGTAATCAACGAACCCGCAAATTCATAGTACTTATAGAAAAACAAAATACCCAAATTGATAAATATCCCCGAGAATAATGAAATCTTACGCCTTCGACGAGACCGAGAACGGTCCATGCACAAGGCCGAAATATAGGTAATCGATGTACTTGTCAACAGCAACAACGCATATACGGGCTCCCAACACATATAAAAATAGTAACTGGCCAGAAGCAAAAATATCGTACGTCCTTTAATACCCGGCAACAGGTAATAAACCAAGCATACAATCGGAAAAAACAAAATGAATTCTAAGGAATTAAACAGCACAACATTGATTCTTTAATTCGACAAGTAGATTATTCTGCACACAAATGTAATATTATTTTAAAAAGGAACAGATAATTTATTACAAAAATGCAGCTCTCTTAACAGCCTATTAATCAAATCGGAGAAAAAACTTTTCTTGCTTCCCAAAATCGGGCATACAAAAAAGACTGCCTTGCGAATCAAGAACAGTCTTTTTATTTTTCAATGTCAATAACAATAAACGTCATTAAAACAACGACTTACTCTACAACCAATTTGAACGATTTATCGCCAGCGCTCCCAGACACCACAGCTAAATAAATACCCGGTATAAAATTCTGAGTCGAGACACTCGCTTCTCCGTCAACAACTACATCGCATACATTCAAGCCGTCGATAGTATATATCTTCAATCGACCCTGAGCCGCCACGTTCAAAGGCTCCCCCCGTTTCACTGGATTGGGATAAAGTAAGGTGACTTCTCTTTCGGTTCCCGTCAAACCGGTAGAAGTACCGTCCATATAAACCTCAAACTCGGTAACAGTTGCCGACTCTCCGTCTATATTTCCGCTTGGAATTTCAATTTTCACATAACGAGCCTTCACCCTATCCACGGTCACCGACTTATTCGTTTTATTCAAATCGCCCGATGAAACAAGAGTCCAAACGCTATTCTCATCTGCACTATTATTTATTTTATTAAGGTCGGGGGTCTCTGTGGCCACATAGATATTATACCCTTCGATTTGATTCGCATCATATACCTTGAATGCATTTACATCATATTCGTCTTCCAAATCGAGAATGCAATAATGCTTATCGGCGGCAGACCTATCGAAATCCCAATGATACTCGGTATTTTCATTCAACCCGTCAAAAATATGCCGGGCATTGGTATAAAACGATTTAGCCCCCGAGGACTTCAAAAACGTTTTACCTACACTCACCAAATTGCCCCTATCCGTTCTTTCTTTCAACTTACCGTAAATATCGAACCCATAGATACGCACGGCATTTTCACCGGTAGGAAGTTCCATCGAAAATTTAACAAACCGGGCTTCCTTAGGCTCGGCCAAACGATGATCCTTTACATTGGCGTTTCCCGCTTCCGCATCATTGCGATTCACCACTTCTTCCCAATCACCGTCGTTTCCCGTCCTACTGACGTAAATACGATAGGAATGAACATTGTTATTTCCCTCTACCGTTTTCGAATCCCGAAAGACAAAACGATCGACCATATACACATCGGCCAACTCAAAGATCACCCAGGGATTGGTACTCTTATTGTCGCACCATTTCACCCCCTTTCCCGGCTCCTCAAAAAGGCAATAAGCCGCTTCGTTATTGCTTACCTGTGCACTGTAAGAGTGTATACGCACTTGCGGTGAATCTATTTCGGGAGAAACCTCTTCAACTCCTATCGGCGACGATGGAGGCATTTCTCCATCGATAGCCCAATCGGACGGTTTATCGCCCATGACAAGCTCCAAAGTCCCGCCATTAACGATTTCTTCATGCTTCAACCAGCACCGACCGAGCTCTTGACCGTTCAGTTTGGCCGATTGAATATAGATATTCTTATCGCTTGCATTAGGAGCCAATACTTCAAACACTTTTCCTCCGTCGAGATTAATTGTCGTTTTCGTAAATACCGGACTTGAAATAAGATATATGTCCTGTCCCGCATTAGGATAAAATCCCATTGAATGGAATATATACCAAGCCGACATCGACCCCGAGTCGTCATTTCCGGGTAACCCCGTAGCAGTCGTATTATATCGCTCTTTCAAAACCCTACGGACAATCTCCGCCGCCTTGTCGGGACGATTCACATAGTTATACAGGCTCGGTACTAAAAATGCCGGCTCATTGCTTATTTGGAATAATCCCATATAGCTGTTTTGGTCGAACCCGTCTTGGACATGCGTAAAATATGTATCCAGCCGCTTCAAGAAAGCCTCTTTACCGCCACATCTTGCAATCAGCCCGTTCACATCGTGAGGCACGTAGAACGACATCTCCCACGGGAATGATTCATATACGATTCCTTCCCAACCATCGCGACGAAAAACATTGTAATCTTTCTCGTTCACCCAGTCGCCACTACCATTTTTCGGCCACAAGAATCCTTTGAATCCAAGACTATTGATGTTGTCGTTCCACAAGTTTTTCCAGTTATTCGACCGTTCGAGATACTTTTCGTAAACATCTTGTTTACCCAATTTCTTTGCTACGGTAGCGATTGCATAATCGCAATAGGCATATTCAAATGTGCGAGTTCCCGATCGCTCGGTCACCGTGGAAATATATCCTTTGGTATTATACTCCTCGACACCGCCACGACCTTCATTTCTCGGGTTTTCCGGTTCTACCTCGGCATTTTTAATCATTGCGGCCAATCCTTTTTCGTAATCAATACCCGGCAAATTTTTCACGATAGCGTCAGCAATCAGTACATCGCTGTTCGAGCCCCCCTGTACACGACCGTTACAATTCCCGCTACGGCCGTCCGGCATATATCCCTCGTGCTCATAAATATCTATCATAGACCGTACGATATCGGCCTGACGAGAAGGTTTCAAAAGAGCGAACAACGGGTGTGTAGCTCTGAATGTATCCCAGATGGCATAATAATCGTCGAAATAAGGTTCGGACGATTCCCACAGCGGATTCTCACCCGTGCGGTCGGTAGGTTGTAAAAAGGCATGATACAAAGCCGAATAGAAAATAGTCTTGTCGTTATCGTTCCCCTCGACCTCCACAGTGTTCAACACCTCTTTCCATTGTGCGATTCCTGCATTGCGAATTTCGTCAAAATCCCAAGACGGAAGTTCCGAAATGTTCGCTTTGGCTTTCTCTGTGCTAATAAACGATATTCCTACTTTTACTCTCACTTTTTGACCCTCTGTCGTATGAAACCCGAAATAAGCCCCGGTTTTCTCTGTTCCCGTTGCATCTACCTGCTCGCCCGATTGGACAGACGTCCCTTTCCAAACAGTATACTCATCGGCGGGGGTATCCAACAAAGCGTAGAAATACACCGTATAAGGACCACCTAAATTCCAGCCTCCTTTGACGGTCGAATAACCCTCGATTTCTTTATTCGAAAGAATTTTTACCCCCGAGGCTACCAATTCCTGTGATTCGACATGTAGTGTCAGACAACTTCCTGCATCGATCAATATCTTTGAAGACTCCGATTGAGGGAAAGTATATTCATGAAATCCGGCCTTAGCAGATGCCGTCAGTCTCACTCCCACATTATACTTACTCAAAGAAACTTCATACAAGCCCAAACCGAATCTCTCGTTGGAACGTGCCGACGAATAATCCGAAAGGTTCAAATCTCCGGTCATCGGTTGAAATAAAATATTTCCATACTTGGGACCACCGCCGGTTCCGCTCACATGCAAATGGCTGAAACCTTGTATATTGCCACCCCTTCCCCAACCTGAATTATTGGTTCGGTCTCCACAATCGGCTCCTAATTTCACCATACCGAAAGGCACACATACTCCCGGGAACACATGTCCCTCGCCGTCAGCTCCGATTTCGGGTCTCACATACTCCCAATTCTCTCGGGCAATCACATCTCCTCCGGTACAAACCATCTTCATTGTATTCAAATCGACACGGATTGTATAGACTCCCGTAACAGGCACTTGAAATGCATTATCGAAGCCATCATTGGCGGTAGCCCGCTCATACAAATCGTATTCCTTTCCCGACTCGACGAGCAAATGTCCGGCTATATCTATACGACAAGTAATGGAAGGTTCCCATTTATTCGACACCAAAAATTTGAACCGGCCTTCATCTATACTATAATCCGATAAAGTTCCTGTCCACGTAAAGATACCAGGCTCCTGCTTTTCCATCGGGATAGCGGCATCCGGATCCCAACCTGCCTCCGTAGCATTACCTACCAAATAAAGATTGTCATAAGCGGCAAAAGCCGGACTAAGAAACGATAAGAAAAATACTAAAATGAAAAAAGATAAGTTTTTCATGTTTAAAAATTTTAGGATTAAATATTCATGTCATTTATATGACACGCAAAAAGCCAATAACCCTTAAAAGGTCAAGAATAAAATCTATAATTGTGGAATATTAATTTATAATATTAAGATAAGTACCTCATAAACAAGGAGAAAATTCTTCCGATTTTAAAGATTTTTACGACACGCCAAACAGAGCCTTTGAAAAACAAATTTTATTATATTATATTTGCGACATACATACTTATATCACAATGCTTCTCTTTCAATAAATTCATGAAAATAACCGAAAATAATATTATAGAAAGTTTGAAATCTGGAGAAGAACAAGCATTTCGATACATTTACGATAAATACTACGGTTATTTATGTGCCATAGCAAAAGGTTACCTTTCCGATAACGATGCGGCAGAAACTGTTGTAGGAGATGTAATTTACAACATTTGGGAAATACGGAAAAATCTGAATATTCATACTTCGTTACGATCATACCTCATACGTAGTGTGAAAAATAGATCTATCAATTATTTACAGCAAGAGTACATTGCCAAAGAAATTTCTATCAATTCGCTACAAGATTACACCGAGATAGAATCTTTTTACTTTATAGAAGAAGAACACCCTTTGGAAAAAATGCTCGAAACGGAACTTGAAAAAACGATAAAATCTGCTATCCATACACTTCCAGAAGAGTGTCGAACGGCTTTTATATTGAGCCGTTATCACGATATGAAATACGAAGAGATAGCATCCCAAATGAATATATCCGTTAATACTGTAAAATATCATATCAAGAATGCCCTATCCAAACTGAGAACAGAATTAAAAGACTACCTTGTCGTACTTTTACTATTTCTGTTATCGAATGAACTTTATTGTAACACTATAAAAAAATTATTAGATCTTCTAAATACTTAAAATTATTTAAAACCACTCATACAGACTACCCCAAAGAAAAAAAACATCTGTCTTTCCTTTGAATATGAAGAGAGCCGACATACATACCGAGCACATAAATAATCTGATTCTTTCATTTTTGAATCGGACAATATCTTCTACAGATTTAAAGGTATTGAAAGAATGGATTGACGAAAATGAAGACAACAAAGCCTATTTTTCGGAAATACAAAAAATTTGGCTGATTTCCAGCATTTACGAAAAGAAAAACTTCGATAAATTAAAAGACCGGGCTTTTCAACAATTCAAAGACCGGATCGCTCAAAAAAACCAAGAACAAGACATTTATATCTCACGTCCAAATTGGAATCGGATTTTTTATATAGCGGCATGTATCATTATTGCATTCTTTGCAGGAATAGGAGTAATGTACTTTACTGGGAATCAAAGACTCTCCGATCAAACGCTATCCTATTCGGTAGAATCTCCACGAGGATCGAAATTAAAACTGTCTCTCCCGGACGGAACATCGGTATGGCTCAATGCCGATTCAAAACTATTATATGACAACAACTTCGGTATCAACAACCGCGATGTCACGCTATACGGAGAGGGATACTTCGAGGTCAGCAAAAACAAAAATCTCCCTTTTCAGGTCGTATCGGACGATATAAAAGTAGAGGTCTTAGGGACAAAATTCAATGTCAAAAATTATCCAGAAGACCCGAATATCAAAGTCGCATTGTTAGAAGGTTCGGTAATGCTATACGATTCTCTTGAAAGCACGAAATTAAAACCGAATCAGATAGCACAATACGACAAACAAAACAAAAAAACCACATTAAAGACCATAGCGGCAGAAAATACAAGCGCGTGGATAAACGGTCACCTGTATTTCGACGAGGAAAACATGGAAACCATCGCTTTGGCTTTGGAACGAGCATTCGATGTGAATATTACCATTAAAGACGAGACCCTGAAAAAAATGATATTCTACGGCGACTTCATTATCGAATCGAACAATATCGATGAAATTATGAATATCATGGCTGCCACAAACAAATTTAACTACCACTATAAAATCCGTAAAAACGAAATAGAAATATTTCAATAAACACATTCGATATTTATTGGTGTAATAGACAAATCCAATTTGTCTAACTACCCGTTTCATACCTAAAACCATGCTCAAAACAGTTACTATTTGCCGTTCGGTTTATCCGTTAAGATTCATTTTACTACTCGGTATTCTATTCTCTTTCAATGTTTTTGCTAAGCAAAGCCAAGAAGAATATATCATCGAAAGAGAAAACTGGAAAGCCTTTATTCGTCTTTCGGACGGTACAGTAGACCGATATGAATTTCGGGAACATGGCGTATGGAAAACCATACCCTTTCGCCACGACCGAATGGCCGGACCGGCTTGGGACGGTATCATGCTGGCTCACGATAAAAAAAATCCGGGATCGTTTATCGGTGAAAAAGACCACATTTTATACAATATCTCGTACGTCCCGGCGCAAGACCATCTCATCGTCAAATGCTCCATGACCAACACGGGGAGTACACCATACGCTCCGAAACAAAGCAGGCTGATTCTCGGTATCGATAGTGAAATGCACGCCTACCCTCAATGGGACACTAAATTTTTCCCCACTCTGCTACGTTGTGAAAAAGACTTCGCATGGGGCTATTTCATGTCTCCGAAACAAACCATATTCGGTTTTACAACGGCCGAACCGGTTGCCTCATACACCATAAACTACATTTACGAGGGTTGGCTTAAATGGAAATGGGGACATCAAATAAGAACTGCCAGTTTAGATATGCTACATTGCTTACCTCTGCCGGAAAGGCATCCCCAGAACTTAACGGAGCTGGCTCCCGGAGAGACGAAATGCTGGCATATACACATGGGACAAATACAGTCCCTTCCCGACGTAAAATCGAAACTTTCGGAATGGGCTGCTGTTCCCATGATCGAGTGTAACCGCTACACCATAACATCGAAAGAAAGCATATCCGTACGGGGGTATTCGACCGACTCGATAAGCATCGCAATAAAAGGCCCCGGCATAAAAAATCAAAAAAGCCTCACGACCGACAAAAAAGGCAATCTGTACACGACCTGTTTCCGCCCGACTCAAAAAGGAGAGTATAAAATCACGGTGACAACCCGATCGGGAAAAACAGCAGAAGCCCGTATATTCGTTCGGCAACCGTGGTCGTGGTACATGAAAAATGCCCGAGACTTCGTAGCCGAGAACCAACCCTTATTCTCCAACGCTTGTGAAACATTTTACGGATACTACACCGCCTTTCTTGCGGCAAAACACTTCCCCGACATGGCAAAAGACAACGCCTTGCAAGAACGGTTCGACAACACTCTACCTCTAATTATCGACACAACCACATGGCTGCCTAACCCGAAATCACTGCCTCACCGCATACAAAATTTCTCTGCCCTAATGGGAATGCTGGTCGACCTATGGGAATATACGGGAGAAAAACATTACTTGGAAAAAGCCGCCCACATCGCAGATTATCTCTGTTCCGATAAAATACAAGGGCCTGACGGAGCTTATCGCTCGCAAGGAACTCATTACACGGCTGTTATCTATACAGCCAAATCGATGCTCGAATTGGTGGCCGCCGAAGAAAAGCTCATCGCGAATCCCGTTTGGAAAGAACGCCACGAACGACATTTAAACTCGGCCCGAAAAGCCGTAGACGATTTGTGCGGACGGCTCGACGACATAGAGACCGAAGGCGACATGACTTTCGAAGACGGCATGATCACTTGCAGCGCCCTGCAATTGGGCATGTATGGATTGCAAACTACCGAACCGTCACAGCAGAAGAAATACAGCGAAGCCGCCCGATATCTGATGGACAAACATAAATGTCTTGAACAATTATTAATCCCCGATTGTCGCATGAGGGGAGCCACACTGCGATACTGGGAAGCTCTCGACGTTTACTTTATTCCCAATCAAGCCATGAACTCTCCGCATGGCTGGACGGCATGGAAAATCTACGCCTCTTACTACTTGTATCTGCTGACCGGTGAAGAATTTTATCTAACCGATTTCATGGACACGCTCGGGGCCTGCGCCCAAATCATGAGAGAAGACGGTCATTTACGCTGGGGATTCATTCCCGACCCCTATATAGAAGCCAAGCTATATGTAGAAAATCCCGAGCAAAAACACCATGGATTAGTCGTCGACTCTATCGTGGGAGAACAATACTTAGATATGATAAGTCCGTGGTTGCGTCCCGACGATGAAAATACAATCTGTCAATTTAAAGAAAGAGGAGGAGCCGGAGACAATACGGTTCAAGAAATTTTCAAAGTCATGGAAGAGTGCGCTCTCACATCAGCCTATGTCCTCATACGAAAAGACGGCTCTATTCTGGCTTACAATTGTCAGGTTCACAAGAAAAACGGCACTTTGCATATTATACCCGATGAAGCCATCATCTCTAAGGTACACTTGAATACCGCCCGAGAAACAAATATTTCCATACAGGCGACCGGCAAAAAGATTCGCGTGAAATCGGTTCTCGGGTGTAAATGGATCGAACTAAATTAAGTCTTACCTTATGAACAAAAAACTTATTTTTTTAATAGTCAGCTTTTTGTACATGGTGACGGCTACGGCACAACCGTTATTAATCCCATATCCCCGATCGATAGAGATACGGGAAGGATATTTCTCCCTCACCGCAAAAACAGGCATTATCAACCTCAGCGACAAGAATAACGCCCGGCTGTTAAAACATTATATAGAAGAAGATATCAATATTAACCTCCACGAACAACGAGGCGACAACAATATATTCCTAATCACGAACCGAAAACTCAAAGAATCGCTGGGAGCCGAAGGATACCGCATGAACATTTCGGCTGATTCGATCGTCATCGAAGGAGCTGAAAATGCCGGCGTTTTTTACGGAATCCAAACGTTACGGCAGCTAGCGGCACAAAACAGACTGGCTATACCCTGCATGGAAATATTCGACAAACCCGAATACGAATGGAGAGACTTTATGCTCGACGAAGCACGCCATTTCAAAGGGAAAGTCGTCGTAAAGCAACTTCTGGAAGAGATGGCCTATTTGAAAATGAATAAATTCCACTGGCATCTCACCGACGATCAAGGGTGGCGTATCGAAATCGAAAAATATCCGCGACTCACCCAGATAGGAGCATACCGGGACAGCACCCAAATAGGAGGTTGGAACAGTCCCCTCTACGATGTCAACATTCATGGCGGTTACTATACCCGAGAAGACATACGGGAAATCGTAGACTTTGCGGCCGAACGGCACATTGAAATCGTCCCCGAAATCGAAATGCCGGGACACACCTCGGCGGCCATAGCCGCCTATCCCGAGCTCGGTTCCTTGAAAACACCCCCTACCGTGGCCACATATTTCAACCCCACGTGGGGAGTATTCAATGTAGCCGACGAACGTGTAATACAATTTATACAAGATGTTTTCGACGAAATTTTCGATTTGTTTCCAAGTCGCTACATACACATAGGCGGAGACGAAGTCCACCCCGAATCGTGGGAAGCCAACAGCGACATCAGCCGCTTCATGAAAGAAAAGAATCTCGACAATTATAGCGAAGTGCAAATGCTGTTCACCAACCGGGTCGCCTCGCTCATACACAGCAAAGGACGCACGATGATCGGGTGGAACGACATCATGGGCAAGAACATTCACGAGTGGGCCGACTCCGACAACGAAAGTGCCCATGCCCTCGCCCCTTACGCCATCGTTCAATTTTGGAAAGGAGACACCGCCCTCATAGCCGAAGCCCTGAAACAAGGCCATCGAGTCATCAACTCATCGCACAGGGATACCTACCTCGATTATAATCATACCAAAATTCCTTTGGAAAAAGCCTACGATTTCTCTCCTTTTCCAAAAGGCATGGACCGAAAATACAAACCGTTGCTGTTGGGATCGGGCTGTCAAATGTGGAGCGAATGGATACCTCGCATCGAAGACATGCAACGCCAAGTGTTTCCCCGCATAGCAGCCTATGCCGAATCTGGTTGGACCATCGAAAATAAAAAAAATTTCACCCGGTTCTCGACCTCCCTATCCCAAATATTGATTCCTCGATGGAAACAAAAGAACATCGCATGGCATAAAGAATCGACACCGCAAGCCGAATAAATCAATACAGGTGCGTATCCACTCATATAGTTTTAGATAGTTTTTCATTCGGTAACAAAAAAATCACGAAAAAATATTTCGTTATCGACTACCCGATAAACATACAGACTTGTCCTAATTATATAACAAGAATATTGTTTTATGACTATTAACTAAAAAACTTTAATACTAACCTTTAATCAAACCAATCAATGATTAAGCATTACAGAACCCTGCTACTCGTGTTTGCGCTATTCTGTAATACGGTTGTCATTCAAGCTCAGAACGTTTCTCTGAAATTGAATAACGTAACCGTAAAGGAAGCCATCGAAGCAGTGAAAAAGCAAACAGGCAAATCATTCTTCTTCAATGTGAATGATGTAGATCTAAACCATCGGGTAAATATCGACTTAAAAGATGCGCCCCTCGGAAAAGCACTCTCTCAGATTCTTCAAGGTCAAGACATCGATTATGAAGTAAAAGACAATCACATCGTCTTATCCAAAAGAAACAGTACAAAAAACAACCAGACTTTTACAGTCGTAGGGCAAGTTACCGATGAGAAAGGAATGCCGCTCATCGGTGTAAACATCACTGCGAAAGGGCATGGAAACACGGTGACCGACATCGACGGAAACTATTCTATCAAAGCCGCACCGGGTACCGCTCTTGTGTTTTCCTATATCGGATATCTGCAAGAATCGGTCAAAGTAAACAAACAAAAGACGGTCAACGTCCAAATGACCGAAGACACGAAAGCACTGAACGAAGT
>ENA-OPCF01000790-OPCF01000790.1-human-gut-metagenome-genome-assembly--contig:-NODE-790-length-16827-cov-2.554973_pt1 | contig 16827 bp, 14 predicted proteins | sample MGYA00241077_ERZ501470 | MGnify/ENA primary metagenome ERZ501470 (study PRJEB25962, sample SAMEA2042571) | human gut metagenome | biome: human gut; feature: human-associated habitat; material: faeces... | reverse complement strand
AGAATCAACTCCACAGAAGCCTTTTTGACCTTCGAATCGATTTATTCCGCAGTTTCTGGGACAAAGACAGCACTCCTTCATCCAAAGCTTTATATCTTCTGATTTATCCATAAACATTTACGTCCTTTAAAATCTTTCTATACAAGCGATAATTATCATAACAAAATTCACTGAAAATGTCGACAGTATATCTATCCTTTATCCAGTTTCATTGACAAATAAAAGCAGTTATTTTATAATAATTGTCATACATCTTCCGCAGATTATAGTCCTGAGTATTTTTATGCTTGGGATTTTTTTACAACACGTATCTCTGCGGAATTGCCGTCTTAGCGTGCTAAATCAAAGGAGGTAATCAATTTGAGACAGATCTCAGGAAATAAATTACTGGTTAAAGCCTTAAAAGAAGAAGGTGTTACCACTTTATTTGGATATCCAGGTGCGTGCACAATTGATATCAGTGATGAATTATATAAACAAAGTGGAATTGATATTATTCTTCCCAGACACGAACAGGCACTGGTACATGAAGCAGATGCCTATGCAAGAACAACAGGAAAAGTTGGTGTCTGTCTGGTTACCAGTGGTCCAGGTGCTACCAATCTTGTAACCGGACTTGCTACTGCAAATTATGACAGCGTTCCACTTGTATGCTTTACTGGACAGGTTGCAAGACATCTTATTGGTAACGATGCCTTCCAGGAGGTAGATATCGTTGGAATCACTCGAAGCATCACTAAATATGGCGTTACTGTCCGTAATCGTGAAGACCTCGGTCGTATCATCAAAGAAGCGTTCTATATTGCCAGAACCGGACGTCCTGGCCCGGTACTTATTGATCTTCCAAAAGATGTTATGGCTGAACTTGGAAGCGCTGAATATCCTAAAAGTGTAAATATTCGTGGTTATAAGCCAAATACCAGTGTACATATGGGGCAGCTTAAGAGAGCTCTCAAAATGCTGCAAAAAGCCAAAAAACCTCTTTTTCTTGCCGGCGGAGGAGTTAATATTTCAAAAGCAAATGAAATATTCACTTCAGTGGTTGAAAAGACTCATGTTCCGGTTGTAACTACAGTTATGGGACGCGGTGCCATTTCAACAAAACATCCTCTTTTTATCGGAAACCTTGGGATGCATGGTGCTTATGCTGCAAATATGGCAGTAACAAACTGTGATCTGCTTTTTTCCATCGGTACACGTTTTAATGACCGTATCACCGGTAAGCTTCATGAATTCGCACCTAATGCACAGATCATCCATATCGACATCGATACAGCTTCGATCTCCAGAAATATCCACGTAGATATTCCGATCGTTGCCGATGCCAAAGAAGCTATCACAAAAATGGCTGAATACGTGACTGAATGCAATACTCAAAAATGGATCAGCGAAATCAATGAATGGCAGAAGGAACATCCACTTACCATGAAAAACCGTCCATTAATGGGGCCGCTTGATATCTTTAACGAGATCAACAAACAGTTTGATAAAGCTATTATTGTTACTGATGTCGGACAGCACCAGATGCTTACTTCCCAATTTGTAGACATTACTGAAAATCGTAAACTTATTATGTCAGGTGGACTTGGAACTATGGGCTATGGACTTCCTGGCGCTATCGGTGCTCAGATTGGAAACCCTGACACTCCAGTGATTTCTATTTCTGGTGATGGCGGTTTTCAGATGAACATCCAGGAACTGGCAACTGCCGTACTGGAAGAATTACCAATCATCAATTGTATTTTCAACAATACTTATCTTGGTATGGTACGTCAGTGGCAGAAGCTCTTCTACGGAAAACGTTATTCAATGACAAACTTAAGATCCGGTGCTCTTTCCCGTAGGACTAATGGTGAGGAATATCCTAAATACACACCTGATTTTATCAAGCTTGCTGAAAGCTATGGTGCAAAGGGAATCCGTGTAACCAAACGTGAAGAAATTGCTGCTGCTTTCGAAGAAGCCAGAAAGAGTAACAAAACGCCTACAGTAATCGAATTTATTATCGATCCTGAGGAAATGGTTTACCCTATGATCAAACCAGGCGGAACTCTGGCTGATCTGATTATGGATTGTTAGGAGGAAGTTAGAATGGACAAAGGAATGAAAACTAGATGGATTTCTCTCTACGTTGAAAACCAGGTTGGTGTACTTTCCAAAATATCAGGCCTTTTTTCCGGAAAGTCTTATAATCTGGACAGTCTGACTGTAGGCACGACTGAAGACCCTACTGTCTCCAGAATGACCATTGCAACTGTCAGCGATGATGAAACATTTGAACAAATAAAAAAACAGCTCAATCGCATGGTCGAAGTTATTAAAGTTATTGACTTTACAAATGTATTTGTACGAATGAAAGAAATTCTTTATGTTAAAATTAAGAAATGTACAGCTGCTGACAAAGTAGAACTGTTTCAGATTGCAGAGACCTTCAAAGCACGTGTTATCGACTACGGCAAAGACAGTCTGCTTCTTGAATTTGTTCAGACAGCTACAAAAAATGATGCAGTTGTTAAACTGATCAAAGAAGAATTTAAAAATATAGAAGTAGTACGTGGAGGAAGCGTGGGCATCGAATCCATCAGTATGATGGAACGCTGATGCCCTCTCTCCAACCATTTATTCAGTCGATCAGATCATTCTGAAATCTGGAAAGATGTTCATAAGGAAGGATCAGGCGGCCGCGGTACAAACCGCAGCCGTCGTTGATCAGACTGTTATCTACTGCTGCAAACATATTCACATCCAATTTGGACAGATCAAGTCCAAGGAGCTTCATTCCTCTCTCATAAGCCTCATCAAAATAAATGCTTTCTCCCTTTGGAATCGCATCTCTTCTGCCTCTTTCGCTCTCCTGTTTTTTCTCATAACCCAAATGATTCGCAGCTCCAATCTCAGCAATATCATCCATTGTTTTTGTTCGAAGCTGTACTTCCATATATGATCTGGAACAATTGTCATAAAATGTAATATGCAAGGACTGATATTCATCTGAATCTGCTCCATAAATATAGTCCCTGTAATAAGGTTTTACATTTTCATTCAAAAGCGGTGAAGCACTTTTTTTGATACCATGTGCAGATTCAGCTGTAAATCCTCTCTCTTCCAAAAACCCCGGAAGCACATTTGCAATCTGATAAAGATATTTCAATTCTTCACTCCCCCGGTCATCCTCACTTTGCAGATGACATCTTGGCATGGAGATAACAATACGATATGCAATAAAATCCCTAAAGCAGCTGAGGCGATCTTTAAGTTCAGCCAATGAAGGGTATTCTCCATGTTGTGAATAATAATCATAGATGTGTTCTACAACATATCCATTGAATTTTTCTTCTGCACGTATCAGCGACTTGATTCTACCCTTAAATGTAAAAGCAAGAAAGGGATATTCTTTTGACATATATTTATAAAACTCCCTGATTTGCTGCGACTGCGCAGTAAGCAATTCTTGAATATGAAGCAGAAAGTTGCAGTGTATCATATCAATTTCATTATGCGTTTTTTTGGCATCTTCTCTCAGGTCATGTATATAATTATGCAGGATGCGAAGAACAGTATCTCCTGAATAAAGATAATCATTTAATGTAATCACAAAGCATCACTCCTTTCCATCATTTTACCAGAATCCATCTTATTATCAAGCTTTATATGTCTCATCATTATTCTTTTATTGACATAAACCAGATTCTAAAGCTAAAATAGGACAAAACACTTGCAAACGCTGAAAGGAATTTAACATAATGGATGGGCTGCAGTTTGAACACCGCTGTGCAGAATTATTAAGATATCGAGGATTTCACAAAGTCACCGTTACCAAAGGAAGCGGTGACCAGGGTGTAGATATCCTCGCAAAAAAGAATGGTATTAAATATGGAATTCAATGTAAGTACTATTCCTATCCTGTTGGAAATAAAGCCATTCAGGAAGCTTATGCAGGTGCTGTTTTTTATGACTGCGATAAAGCTATGGTAATGACTAACAGTACTTTTACAAGAGCCGCATGGGAACTTGCTGATAAGCTTGGTGTCGAACTTTGGGAACGTTGTTCCCCAAATGGAAGTTCTTCTTTTATCTCAAGGATCATGCGTATCTTTAATGTCTTTTTTATGATCTGTGGAGTCAGTATGTCAATATCCGTCAGTCTTCTTAACTTTCCTGAAGACACGATTCGTAATTACGTTAATCTGCTGATGCTGATCCTTGCTGCTGTTACGGGACTGATCGGTTGGAATCGCTTTCTTCCTTGTATAATTTCGGGAATGTTATATTTTGGATTCTTTATATCCGCACTGATACCAATGGTTTTTGCTTCTGATTCCTGCTGGTACATGCTCTTAATGCTGCTGCCGGCTATCATTACGATTGCCCATGCTTTTTACGCTAAATTCAGAAACCGCAAACCTGATCAATAACAAAGTTCATTCATTAAATCATGAACTGTTGTCATTTCATGAATACGATCTACGTTTTCTCCACAGAATATCAGACCATTTTCTACATTTCCCTGAACAGCTTCGATCAATGCTTTCGTAATACAATATGGAACTGTTCGGGGATCACATTTTTCCAAACAATTGTAACATTTTGTAATAGGTTTTCTGGCAGTCTCCAGTCCTTTGATAAATTCATTTCGCAATGCTCTTCCTGGCATTCCCACCGGACTTTGGATAATCTGGATATTCTTTTTTTCTGCCTGAATATAAGCCTGTTTGTAAGCATCGGAGGCATCGCACTCTTCTGTAGCGACAAATCTGCTTGCAATCTGCACTCCATCTGCCCCAAGTTTCATCACATGTTCAATATCTTTTCTATCAAAAATCCCACCTGCAACAATGACCGGGATTTTTCTCTGAAACTTTTCCTCGTAATCTTTTTTGCATTCAATAATATCTCTGATTTCTTGATCATAATCCAGCTTATCAATGTCCTGCAGCTGCTCTTTGGAAAACCCAAGATGTCCACCTGCTTTAGGACCCTCGACAACTATAAAATCTGCAGTACGGTTATATCGATGCGCCCACATCTTCAAGATAAGCTGTGCTGCTCTTTTCGAAGACACAATCGGAGCGATCTTTGTCACATTCTCTCCAACAAGCTTAGGCAGGTCCATTGGAAGTCCGGCACCGCTTATGATTACATCTGCACCTGCTTTGACTGCCTCCTGCACATGTTCTTTATAATGTTTAAGTGCGACCATAATGTTAACACCAACCAGACCTTTTCCTCCGGCAATTTCTTTTGCACGTTTGATGTGTTTTTTGATTGCTATACGATTACATCCAGCCTGGTCTTTTTCAAAGCCTTCTTCATCATAACCAATCTGTGCTGTTGAGATAATACCAATGCCGCCTTCTGCTGCAACTGCACCTGCAAGGCTGCTTCTGCTCACGCCTACGCCCATTCCTCCTTGAATGATTGGTTTTTCAGCTACTAATTCTCCTATCTTAAGTGGTTTTAAAACTCTGTTATCCTTATTCATACTTAAACCTCCAAATGCCCAATATTTATTTTGATATTCAAACTATTTGATAGTATATACCTTTTTATTATTTATGTCAACGTAATGTTGATTCTTTTTCTTTATTACATAGTTTTCAATACTACATAAGTGTATAAAAAAGGGGCTGTAAAAAAACTCCCCTAACAGAAAAATCGCCCAGACCGTGTGTGGTCTGAGCGATTTTTTGGTATAATGTATTTATGCTACTAAACCAAAATACCAATAATAATTATACAGCTCGTCAGCTGAAATTACCATTAGAAATCGAAAAATTAATTGATATTTCTGATCCGGTATACACTTTTTGTGAAGTTATGGATCACATCGACCTATCAGGATATTTTGTAGAGAAAGGCTACAAAACAGGCCGTCCAAGATGTGATGAACAAAAACTGCTTAAAGTGATACTCTTTGCTTTTATGGAGAATGGCGTTTGTTCGTTGCGCAAAATCGAGAAGCTCTGTCATAATGATATTCGATACATGTATCTTCTGGATGAAATGAAAGTACCTACTTTTGCTACATTCGGAAATTTTATCCGAAACAAACTGACAGCTTCCATAGAGCAGATATTTACAGACATAAATACATACATTTTTACAAAGGATCATGTGGATTTGCAGCATACATACATTGATGGTACAAAAATAGAGGCAAATGCCAATCGTTATACGTGGGTATGGAAAAAGTCCTGTATGAAAAACCGTCAGAAAGTCTTTGATAAGATCTCTATTCTGATTGATGCCATGAATCAGAAAGTACTTGGATATCTGGACATAAAACTTGAAAAGCGTGAAGAATATGCCATTGGTTATGTTTCTGAATTACTGGCGATGTATAAGGAAGAAACAGGCATTGATGAAAACTCCTTTGTTTCCGGCTGTGGACACAGAAAAAGTATTCAGCAAAAACAATATCAGGAATTGGAAGGATATTTAAAACGCTTAAAAACTTATGTGCATCATATAGAAATCTGTGGTAATGAAAGAAACAGCTATTCCAAGACCGACCAGGATGCGACTTTTATGCGTCTGAAACGAGATTACATGGGGAATGACCAGCTTCTACCGGCATATAACTTACAGGCTGCCATCTGTGACGAGTACATAGCCGTAATTGATGTAAAACCATATGCATCCGATATGGAATGCTTTGTACCCTTGATGGAAAAATTCAGCCGCACATACGGTCATTATCCGAAATATCCGGTTGCTGATGCAGGATACGGTTCTTACAATAATTATCTTTATTGTGAAGAACATGGCATGGAAAAATACATGAAATTTACCATGTACAAAAAGGAAACAACGGACAAAAAATACCATGAAAATCCGTATCGTGCTGTAAACTTTTCAAAAGATGCGGATGGAAATCTTATTTGTCCAAACGGGCAGAAATTTCTCTTTAAGAGAAGACAGCATGTGAAATATAATAAATATGGGAGAACAGAAGAACTATATGAATGCGAATCTTGTGAAGGATGCCCTCATAAGCAGGAATGTTGTCCAAGAGCATGCAAAAACCGAACAATCCGAATGAATGAAGAATTAACTGCCATCCATCAGGAAGTACTGAAAAATCTTGAGTCCATACACGGTGCTCTTTTAAGAATGAACCGAAGCATTCAGTCCGAAGGTACCTTTGGTGTGTTAAAGTGGGACAGATCGTATAAAAGATTATTCCGAAGAGGCGAGAAAAATGTAATTCTCGAACTTACACTGATCTCATGTGGATTCAATCTTTATAAATATCACAACAAGAAGCAAAGACAAATGAAAGTTGCTTAAAACTTAAGCGTTATTGGCTTAGGTTTATTAAGTGTACCATTTTTTTGACAAGAATGTGCATGCTTGATCAGCAGCAGAAAGATTCATACAAAGAAACGCCAGAACCGGCATTTGCCGGAACTGGCGTTTCTTTATCTACGGACTTATTTTACAGTCCCTGTTTTATTATTTTTCTGATTTACATTGATTTACGTTCTGCAATCTCTGCCATCTTTGCTTCGTTCAGTCGTGTATCACCATGGACACGGCTGTAGGAAAGATATCCATTCATTCGGTCGATCTTGGTCAGGTTATGGGAACCGCATACCGGACACACATCCATCTCCAGTTCCTGGTGACCGCAGTCATCACAGTATGCCAGAGAAAGATTGACACCTTCATAATATCCCAGATTCATTGCTCTGCGGATCAGAGTACGGATGGCTTCTTTATTATAGCCAATCGGATAACGTACATACTGGATCTTACCACCATTACAGAGTTCCCAGAATCGTCCCTCCAGATCCTGTTTCTCAATCGGAGTTACATCCTCTGTTACATGGCAGTGGAAGCTGTTGCTGACATACGGTCTGTCAGAAACACCCTCAACAATTCCGTACATCTTACGGAACTGTTCTACCTGCAGACCGCAGAGACTCTCTGCCGGTGTACCGTAGATTGCATACAGATATCCATCTTCCTGCTTAAACTGGTTTACTTTATCATTGATGTATTTCAGAACTTCCAGGGCAAACTGTCCATCTTCACGGATTGACTTACCATTATAAAGCTCCTGCAGTTCATTCAGTGCTGTAATACCAAAAGAAGCTGTCATTGGCTTCAGAAGCTTGCCGATCTTTTCATTTGGTTTCAGATGACCGCCATAGAAACCGCCCTCGCAGTATGCCAGTGGGTTCGTGGAAGCACGCATCTGTCCCAGGTATTCATAAGTACGGATATGCAGATTACGGATCATCTGCAGATAGAAATCCAGCACCTCATAGAAATCTCTGCTCTCGGCTCTTGCTTTCGCCAGGATCATTGGAAGATGAAGGCTGACTGCACCGATATTGAAACGTCCGACAAATACCGGTGTATCTTTATCATCTGCCGGATACATACCGCCGCGTTCATACCACGGACTTAAGAATGCACGGCACCCCATTGGGCTGATAACTTTGCCATACTGTTTATACATGCTGGCGATATAACCCTTGCCTGTCAGAGACAGCCAGTCCGGATACATGGTTTTTGCAGAGCAGGCAACACCTGCCTCAAAGACATCTTCACATTCTTTTCCATCTCCATGGATCTCTTCATCATACAGGAACACAATCTTCGGGAACAGTACCGGTTTCTTGTGCCCCTTCTTACCCTGTCCGCCTTTGTGTACCTCCAGAAGAGAAATATTACACATCTTCTCAAACTGTCCGGTTCCAAGTCCCAATGTAACTGTAACGAACGGATAATCTCCACGGGAAGAACCTACTGTATTAAGTTTGTACTCAATTCCCTGCCATCCCTGGTCAAAATCACGTCTTACTTTATCCAACGCATATTCGATTGCTTTTTCCTCTCTGCCGTTCCAGTTCTCATCCGCATATTTCAGAAATTCACTGATATATTTATCATAACTCTTCTGTGCATATGGTCCAAGGATCTTGTCAACTTCCGGTACGGTAAAACCGCCATACTGCTGTGCCGCAGTACTCAGGATAATATCTCCCATAACATCAAATGCAGTATCCAGTGTCTTCGGCTCATTGTACCAGACATTACCCATCTCAAATCCGCCTTTTAATACGGAGCCAACGTCAAACAGACAACAGTTCATCGTATCCAGGCGTGCTGACTGGTCATGAATATAGATATATCCATCTTTACATGCCTGCAGCTCGTTGCGGTTCATAAAAAACTTACGATACAGTTCCTTATTCAGTTCATTAAAGATCAGGCTTCGCTTCGTAGCAACCAGCGCACTGTCGGTATTTGCATTGCTCTTGTCCCCGATGTAACGGATTGCCTGGCTCTTTGTATATACGTCGTCCATCATGTGGATAAAATCAAGTTTATAATTACGATAATCACGATAGCTCTTGGCAACTGCCGGATTCACACGCTCCAGAGCTCCTTCAACGATATTATGCATCTCCTGGATCTCAATCTCATTTTTTCCAAGAGAATCTGCATGCTCCTGTGCAAAACGACAGATAAAATCTTTTTCTTCCGGTGAAAATTTATAAAGGATTCGTGCGGCAGATTTGTTTACTGCTTTCACGATCTTCTGCGGATCAAATTCTTCTCTTGTTCCGTCTTTCTTAATTACATAAATCATACCTTGTCTCTCCTGTTTGCTACTGTTTGTAGGGTTTTTCACTGTTTGCGTCGTCCTGAGTGACGACACTTCCCCTATTGCATTCTCCCCATATATTGTGTCGCATATGAGAGTATAACACAATATCATGTGAAATAAAAGGGGGAATTTCATTTTTTATTGTCTGAAATCTTCCCCCGAAAATCCATTATTAAACTAATATTTTTAATCTTCCCACTCCATCAGATAAACACTGTCAAAGTCACTCTCTTCGGATTCTACCTGAATCGTGTCACCTTCTTCAAATGTCAGAAACAGTGTATCCTCACCATCTTTGAGTGTATATTGTTCGTTATCTGCTTTCTTTCTGGTAACAGTAAGTGTCACTTCGGCGCTGGAAGTAAAAACGCCATATTTTCCTGCTTCAAACTGGACGCCAGCCTGTGCCGGTCCATATCCTGCACCAATCGAATAATCCTTGTATCCCTGCTCATCATCCCAGCTGTAAAAATATGTACCCGGATCTGTGGTCTCAGCGGTATCTGTCTGTATCTCACTGCTATTCTCAACCTCAGACTGAATTGCTTCTTTTATGACACCACCCAGATCTTCAGCCAGTGGTGCAACTGCTGCAAGAATAATAATGATCACCCAAAGTATCCCAAGTTTTGAATGCTTCTTAGTTTTTGCAGGCCGGATTTTTTCTCTGCCAGAAGATGTATTCCGATTGCCAGCAGCCTTTCCGGCACTTCCTTTCCCCGGGGATCCGACTCCGGCGCTCTGTGTCTGCATGATCTTACGGGCCTTATCTGATGCATGTCGATAGTGATCACTCCGGCTCTCATTCAGATGATACAGGATTTCATCATTGCGGTATGGCATACCACACTCTTTACATCGTCCATTTACAACCGTTCCGTCACATAACGGACATTTCATAGACAACACCCCCTTAGTTCAAATCATTTCTCCGATTTCACTTCAAATTGCTGTATTCATTATTGTATCCTTTTTATTGCAATCTTACAAGGTAAAAAAATTGCAATACCGACTTTTTCTTGCTATAATAGTTACATTAAATCTAGGAGGATTATTATGGAACAAATCAAGATTCCTGACGGGTATCATTCAGATCTGAATCTGCATGATACACAGGTTGCAATTAAAACTGTCAAAGACTTTTTCCAGCAGACACTTTCCCAGAAGCTGAATCTTCTCCGTGTTTCTGCTCCTATCTTTGTATCAGCCTGCGCAGAGTTTCCGCGCCGCTGTTTGTAGCGCCGGAAACAGGACTGAACGACAATCTTAACGGTGTAGAACGTCCGGTAAGCTTCGACATCAAAGGCCAGGATGAAAACGCTGAGATTGTACATTCTCTTGCCAAATGGAAACGCTATGCGCTGAAGAAATACGGCTTTGCTCATGGCGAGGGCCTTTATACAGATATGGTCGCGATCCGTCGTGATGAAGACCTGGACAACATCCATTCTGTATATGTTGATCAGTGGGACTGGGAAAAGATCATTTCCAAAGAAGAACGTACCATGGAAACTCTGATCAACACAGTCCGCTCTATCTACAGCGTACTCCGCAAAACAGAGAAATACATGGCTGTACAGTATGATTATATTGAAGAGATCCTGCCAAAAGAAATTGCCTTCGTTTCCACCCAGGAACTGGTAGACATGTATCCGGATCTGACTCCAAAGGAAAGAGAATACAAGATCGTCAAAGAAAAAGGCGCTGTATTCCTTATGCAGGTTGGTAAGACTTTGTCCAACGGAGAACGTCATGACGGACGTGCACCGGACTACGATGACTGGGAACTGAACGGAGATATCCTTGTATATTATCCTGTTCTTGACATTGCTCTGGAGCTTTCATCCATGGGTATCCGTGTTGACGAAGAAGCACTTGACCATCAGCTGACAGACGCCGGATGCGATGACCGCAGAGAGCTTCCTTTCCAGAAAGCAATTCTGAATAAAGAACTTCCATACACTATTGGCGGTGGAATTGGCCAGTCCCGTATCTGTATGTTCTTCCTTCGCAAAGCTCATATCGGAGAAGTCCACGTATCCCTGTGGCCGGAATCCATCACCAAAGCAGCCGAAGAAGCCGGAGTAAATTTATTATAAAAGAAGTGAGCAGTAACGTAAATCTGCTGTAAAAGTTACTACTAAGCATTTCTTCTATAGTATGATTTCACCAAATTTTAATAATTGAATTATTGACAGACAGGTACCTTCATACTATCATATCAATAGCAACTGACATAAATTGTTTCAGTAAATATACATCAGCTGTTCACAGCTGCAACATATATGAAAGACCGAGGTACTTACCGTGAATATTTTATTTTTCCTGACACCCAAAAGTGATGTAGCCTATATATTTGAGGACGAGACACTTCGCCAGACTGTTGAGAAGATGGAGCACCGCAAATTCTCCTGTATTCCTCTCCTGAGTATGGATGGCCGTTATACCGGCACGATTTCCGAGGGGGATATTCTATGGGGCATCAGACGACTGAATATCAACAGCACTGACCTGAAGGAAATGGAAAATGTCTCTATAATGGCTATCCCGCGACGCGCCACTTATAAACCGGTACACGCAGATGCTGATATGGAAGACCTTCTGGATCGTGCGATCAATCAGAATTACGTCCCGGTAGTTGATGATCAGGGATATTTCATCGGAATCATCACACGTAAAGAAATCATCAAATACTGTTACAAAGAAATGAAAGAATTAAGCATTCTTCGTAAAAAAGAAGAAGCCGACTCCTGAATGGAGCGGCTTCTTTTTTAATCTTTAATCCGGAATCACCGGAACTGCATCCGCCGGTATCGGGCAGACAAAACCATCTTTTGTTCTCTTTTCAAATTCTGCTCTTGCCTCATCCAAGAGAGATGTATCTTCAATCAGGTCAATTGCGGTTGCTGCAATAACTTTTCCTGCGTGGACCGCTGCTTTATGGCCAATCTCTGTGCGATCACAGGAAACATTCTGCCAACTGTGTCCTGGGCATCCATTCGGCCATGCTGCTACATGGATCTGGGCTGTCGGTGTCAGCCAGCTTACATCTCCAACATCAGTAGAACCAGCCTTAAAGGCATCCTTCTGATACAACGGTGTAAGGAATCCATTCATTGCATGTCCGTATTCCTTCTGCATCTTCTCCACCTGTTCTTTTGCATTCTCATCATTTTCTGCTGCAACTCCAGGTACACCGCTGGAATCATAAGTCTCAGCCAGTGCATCCGCATATGCATTTTCTTCTTCTGTATATTTCGGCACACCAAGTTCTTCAAAATTCTTGTAGAGAACTCTCTCCAGTGCAAAGTTGCTTACAGTATCTGCAAGACCGTCTATGAATTTCTTTTCATAAGTAGTCTCTGTCATCAGAGCAGCACCCTCTGCGATCTTATCCACACGCTTCTGAAGCTCCACTGCCTCTGCCACATGGTTGGAACGGACCATATAAAGAACGCTTGCACGAGGCTGTACCACGTTCGGGCTGCATCCGCCGGCATCTGTGATCGCATAATGGATACGTGCTTTATCACTCATGTGCTCACGAAGGAACTGCACTCCGATATTCATAAGCTCAACTGCATCAAGAGCACTACGTCCCCTCTCAGGTGCACCGGCGGCATGTGAAGCAATGCCGGTAAATTTATACTGTGTCTGGATACAGGAATTTGAAGAGCCTGTAGCCACCTCATTTACATCTTCCGGATGCCAGGTAAGTGCTGCATCCAGTTTTTTCCAAAGACCATCACGAGCCATAAATGCTTTTGCAGCACCACCTTCTTCTCCCGGGCATCCGTAAAGGATCACTGTACCAGAAACATCATTCTGTTCCAGATATGCCTTGATTCCAAGAGCAGCTGCAAACGCACCTGCACCAAGAAGATTATGTCCGCATCCATGACCATTTCCACCAGCTTTTTTTTCTTTACGCTCGATAAGGCCACCTTCCTGGGAAAGTCCTGAGAGAGCATCGTACTCTGCAAGAATACCTATATATGGTCGTCCGTGTCCATATGATGCTGCAAACGCAGTCTCAATATTGCAGGTTCCGCGTTCAACATCAAATCCTTCTTTTTCCAGTGCTTCACAGTAGGTTTCCGCGGATTTGAATTCCTGAAGAGAAAGCTCTGCGAATTCCCAGACTTTATCGGCAATGCCAACGATCAGAGACTTTTTTTCTTCAATTGTCTGCAGTGCAGACTGTTTTTGTGTTGTCATCGTATCGTACCTTCTTTCTATAAAATCAAGAAAAGACAAAGGCAACCAGAGTATTCCGGTCACCTTCATTATTATAATACCTTAGATAAAAATTCCTGCAGACGCGGGTTCGTCGGATTATCAAAGATTTCTGTCGGAGTGCCATCTACAAGAAGCTTTCCGTCTGCCATGAAAAGAACACGGTTTCCAACTTCACGCGCAAATCCCATCTCGTGCGTTACTACAACCATGGTCATACCTTCCTTGGCAAGCTCTTTCATAACATCCAGAACCTCACCTACCATCTCCGGATCAAGCGCAGATGTCGGCTCGTCAAAAAGCATAACCTCCGGCTCCATTGCAAGTGCTCTTACGATTGCAACACGCTGTTTCTGTCCACCGGAGAGCTGGATCGGATATGCATTTGCACGATCCGCAAGCCCGACACGTTCCAGAAGCTCGAGTGCTTTTTTCTCTGCCTCTTCTTTGGAAACGCCTTTGACTTTCATCGGTGCCAGAGTCATATTGTCCAGAATGGTCATATGCGGAAACAGGTTAAAATGCTGGAAAACCATTCCCATTTTCTGACGAAGTCCATCGATATCAAGTTTTACTGTCTTGCCGGAAGCATCTTTGTATTTCTTCTTGGTGATGTCCACACCGTTAAAAATTATCTCACCGTCTGTCGGCTCTTCCAGAAGATTCAGACTGCGAAGAAATGTGGATTTACCGGAACCGGATGGTCCGATGACTACCATTACGTCGCCTTTGTTGATATCTGCTGTCACACCGTCCAGTGCTTTAATCGCGCCTCTGTGATAATGTTTCTTGAGGTTTTTTACCTGAATCAGACTATCGCTTGTCGCCATGGCTCATTCTCCTTTCGAAATATGCAATCAGTTTGGAGGTTGGGAAGCACAGGCAGAAGTAAATAGCTGTAGCTACCAGCAACGGCTCGATGATAATGAATGTCGCACCTTTGACTGCGTTTACGGCAGACATGATATCCTGTACACCGATGGTGTATGTGATCGCGGATTCCTTGATGATAACAACGAATTCATTCGCGATCGCCGGCAGAATGTTCTTGAGTGCCTGCGGAAGAATAATGTAACGCAGGTTCATAGTCTGAGAAAGTCCAAGGGAACGTGCTGCTTCTGTCTGTCCCTGGTCAATAGACTGAATACCAGCTCGCATGATCTCGCAGAGATATGCGCCTGAGTTCATACCAAGTGCAACAACACCCGGGAAGAAACGATTGAATTTGATAAATCCAAACAGCTGGAATGATGGAAGATCGATCATTCCGAACACACCATAGTAGATGATAAAAATCTGTACCAGTACCGGAGTGGAACGAAGAATCTCTACATAAGCAGTTGCGATAAAAGAAAGGGGATTAAATTTGGACAGCCACACCAGCGGTCCTCCCTCTCTCAGATGTCCATTACGGTCTACTGCCAGAGCACGGAACGGACGGATGTTTGACATACGCATCAGTGCGAGGATCAGAGCAAGAACAAAACCAATCGCTACTGTAAACAGTGACAACAATACAGTTACGAGAAGACCCTGTCGAAACAGCTGTGCATATGGGGCAATTTTGCCAAAATTAGATAATTTAATAAAACTGTCCATATAAACTCCTTTCATTGTATAGTTAATTTTCATATATCATTGCTGAATACTGAACTTAATTACTTAAGTTTAAACAGCAACAATTCCTCCCCATATATATCTGGGGAGGAATCTATGATTTTTGTGTTGCCTGAAATATCTTATAAAATATTTTTATAAGAAATCTTTCTTAAATATTATTCAGCGTCATCTGCTGCATCAGCTTCCGGAACTGCACCGCTCTCGTCCAGTGTTCCTTCATATGTCTGACCTGCTGCAAGCTCTGTTGCATCTGCTACGAATTTATCCATAGAACCATCATCAATAGCATCTGCGATCGCTTCGTTTACAGCTTTAAGAAGTGCTTCGTTTCCTTTTGCTACACCGATTGCCGATCCTTCTGTATCATATGGTACATCACATACGATTTCAAGATCCGGATAGTTTTTCTGGTAGCTTTCTGCTACAGCTGTCTCAATGAATGCACCGTCCATCTTACCTGTCAGAAGCTCAGTGATGATATCTGTAACCTTCGGGAGAGATACGATATCTGCATCCGGAGTGTTTTCGTTTGCAAGATCAAGCTGGATAGAACCTGTCTGTGCACCGATAGAATAATCTTTGTTGTTTGCATCTTCAAGAGATTTGAACTCGTCTGCTTTGTCTTTTACTGATACAAATGACTGTCCGCCTTTGTAATAAAGATCAGAGAATTCCATTGCATCTGCACGAGCCGGGTCTGGTGAAAGACCAGCCATGCCAAGATCTACGTTCTTCTGTGACAGCTCGCTTAATACACCATCAAAGTCCATCGGAACTACTTCCAGTTCCAGTCCCATCTTGTCTGCGATGTATTTAGCCAGATCCATATCAAATCCTGCAAGTGTCGGGTTGCCATCTTCATCGATTGAATAAAATTCATATGGTGCAAAGTCCGGGCTTGTTGCTACTGTAAGTTTACCATCTGTAACAGTTTCTACCTTATCATCAGCCATCGCCGGAACTGCCATGGATACTGCCATAACTGCACCAATCATAAGTGCTGTAATTTTCTTTAAGTTCATTTTGTTCTCCTCCTCGTTTTATCCAGGAATATTTATGCATAAAATTGCATAATTCCTATTCATTTTTCTTATTGTATCATACTATCCCAAAATTACAAGCAATACTTTCTTTTATAAGTATACAAAATTTTTGACACATTCACAATTTACCTTGTTAGAATGCATAATTTTTTATTTTTAAAGGCTTTTTTATCTTCTAATAGTCCACTTCTTATAGCTCTGTTAACACAAAACCCATGGTGTCTGCTTGAATATCCTAATGATATCTCATATAATAGAATCAATCCACTTTTACAATTTATAGCAATAAATTTTTCGTTTTTTGCT
>ENA-OPCF01000750-OPCF01000750.1-human-gut-metagenome-genome-assembly--contig:-NODE-750-length-17619-cov-5.745844_pt1 | contig 17619 bp, 9 predicted proteins | sample MGYA00241077_ERZ501470 | MGnify/ENA primary metagenome ERZ501470 (study PRJEB25962, sample SAMEA2042571) | human gut metagenome | biome: human gut; feature: human-associated habitat; material: faeces... | reverse complement strand
CCGACAATCACTCCGAATCCCGACCCACCAATGGTAGCTGTCTCGGCACCACCGTTACTCCGTTCATGCGCCAATCCGGATTCAGGATGGGCAAAATCCCAAAAGTAACGGAAAGTTTGCTTCTGAACGAGGGTCATAAGTTCGTCGTCAGAAAGCCGCTTCTGCTTTTTCTGTCCCGAAATCAAATTAAAAGGGTATAGCAAAAGTATCAAATATATTAATATTCTCATCATAATCATTCTTTTAGTTTAAGCACGGACTCTGAAAGCCAAGCTTCTTCAGTCCTTGTTGGATTTCCGGTATAGACATAAATAAATTCCAAAGGAGACCTGTTCTATAATTCTCTATCATACAGATTATCGGCCCTTGGTCAATGGCTATGTACTGAGTATCGTACCAATCTGCCGTCAAATTAAAGGCATCTATAAAACCATAATCTTTCCAAAGTTTGTCTCCCATCTTATAATAGAAGAAATGCAGCGCTTCCATTGACTCCTCCGGAGTATAAGGAAATGCAGACAAAGCAGCTGTTGGAGCAATGACCCCTTTATCATTAGTAGGTGAATGAGCTGAATATCCCGTATCGCCGTCACTTGCCGTCAACCCCCAACAAGAAGCGCTATAACCCGTATATCCTTTAGGATTTTCCTTACAATAATTGTAATTAATCAACGTATGATTGCGATTTTGCATCCAGTAATCGGCATATTGGTCTTCCAGTCCTTGTGGGTTAATGCCTAGAAAAGAATATTGAGATAAGAACAGCGGTCCCCCTTTATCCGAACCTAAAGGAAGAGTGATGCCATAATAAGATTTTCCATTCCTGATTCCTCCATTTTTAGCCCAGCCCGCTTCATATACAACTTTATCGATAGCATGTGTTGGAGACGAAGCAGCAAGTATATAAGTAATCAGACACTCATTCCATCCTCTTATTGCCAGGTTCTTCTCAAAACCGTAATCGGGACTCCAATGCCAATATAGTACATCTTCACCATTTTTCCGGAACCAAGTCCAGTCAATAGCTTCCCAAAGACGGGTTATGTCGGCACGCAACCTGCTTTCTACTTCCGTATTTTCCTTGAAATAGGCTCGAGCGGCAAGCAAACCTTGAAATAACAAGGATGTCTCAACCAAATCGGCACCGTTGTCTTTCTCACTGAAAGGTTTGGTTGCTCCCGTTGCGCCATTTATCCAATGTGCATAAGCACCATGATAAGCCGTACATTCCTTATCAAGAAAAGTAACTATCTTCTGCACTCGTTCAACAGCTTGCTGACGGGTAATAAAGCCCCGTTCAGCAGCTACCAGCATGGCCATCACGCCAAAGCCGGTACCACCGGTAGTAACGACATCGCCCGAAGTAGTACGTTCGCGCGCCATTCCGGAATATTCATGCCCAAAGTCCCAGAAGTACTTAAAGGTCTGCTTCTGTACCAATGTCAACAAGTCCTCATCAGGGATACGCTCAAACTTGTCTGTATCATCCATTCCAGTCTTAATCATACAAACCTTGCCATTGGAAAGCAGTGTCCCGGAAGTGGATTTCACCCCCGGATTGACAATCAATTTATACGATGACAAGACTTTAAAGCCTCCCTTAGGAGTCACCGATACTTTTTTCTCTTGCAGGAACTCATAATCGCAGCTTACAGGAAGCTCCTCATGTTTCAAAGCAATATTGTTACGGGCTGAAGCCTCATCTACAGCATCCGAGAACTCCAAAACAATGGCTACATTGGGAGCAACATTCTCAAATGTCTGTTGGTTTTGTTGGTCACCCACAATGATATTCTTCAACTCGAAAGGCTGATTCACTTCAGGTTGATTATCACCACTGCACGCAACCAACAAAAGACATACTATGAAATATAATACTTTCATCCTATCATCAGATTAAAGTGTAGCTTCATTCTTTTCCAGAGTAAATACTCTGGATTTCGGTTGCCGTCAACACCTTGTCATATAGGCGGAACTGATCAAGCTGACCGGGAAAGTTCTTTGCCCAGGTTTGTGCTCCTGCACCCGAAGTAAGACTCGGAGTAGTGCTGAACTGAAATGCACCGACAGCCAAAGAAGCGCCTACATTATTAAACTTCAATTTCCCACAATCAGGCAATTCTTTGGTAAAGACACCCTCACCATTACGATAAACAGTAATGGTAGAAGTATTACCATCATACACAAAAGCCAGATGCACCCATTCGCTACCAAAAATATCATCTATTTTTGCCTCAACCCATCTTTCATCATTCTCTTTTGCTGTCTGATTGAAGATATGAACCTTGAAAAATGCCTGAGTCTCGCTATTATTATTCTCCAAGAAGATGTCGAAGTTGCCCCAGAATTTAATAGAGTTAGGGATAGAGAACAAACCTTGCGCAGAAGTATTCTTAGTGGTTCTCATCCAGAAAGCTACAGTCAAATCACCGATAGTGGGCATGTTATTTTCCAATATAGAAGGAGTCTTGGCCAAAATGTAAGCATTCTCAGCACCTTGATAGGCCATGCCAGCGATTCCGTCTTCCGCAAACTTGGCATTACCGTTATCTGCTACCAAAAATCCCCATTCACCTTTATCCCGAATGTCCTCTTCATCAAAAGGAAGATACATCTTCAAAGGGGTAGTAGGTACTTCACCTGTACTCTCAGGGTAGTCGAAAGCAGGATGATCCATATCCTGAAAACAAGACTGCATACACAATGCAAACAGGCAAGAAGCCACAGATACTATATATTTTTTCATAAGTAGTTAGTACATTTATAGATTAATAATTGGGATTTTGAACCAATACACCATTCGACTTGTCAATTTCGTCTTGCGGAATGGGCAACAAAGCATGTCTGTCTTGATAACCGGTCTTGCCTGCCGCATGAAGTACCTCTTTAGCAATACCCCAACGAACCAAGTCGTAGAAACGGTCGAACTCCATACCTAACTCAACACGTCTTTCATGACGAATGGCCTCACGCAGTTCATTCTGGTTGTTGGTCGTCACTTCCGGTAGAATTCCGATATTATTGCCACGAGCACGAGCGCGCACCATCTCCAAATAGTTACGGGCAGAAGATAAATCACCCAATTCACAAGCAGCTTCGGAAGCCATTAATACCACATCAGCATAACGTATCAGACGAATATTTACCCAATATCCTCCCTTTGTGAATTTCAAACGCATCGCCGGGTCCGTATATGCCTTCTTGTTAAAGTATTTAGCTATAACATCAGCATTCGAAATAGGTTTCTCACCATAAGGCTTGTTAGCAGGTATGGACTCTGGATCGTCCTTGCCGTTGCGTATAAAATAAAGCAAAGTTTCGTCTTTTCTCGGATCTCCCTCTTCAAAAGCATCTGCCAATTCTTGAGTAGCGGTGTGTTGCCCCCAACCGAGATTCCACTCGCCTGCGCCACGTACACCCTGAACGGAAGCAAACTGGCTTCCTATGTCATTAGAACCTGGTTGTGATTCTGTTGCCGTACATTGCAATTCAAAAACAGATTCACTACAGTTTTCACCTTTTTCTCGGAATATGTCTTCATAAGGTGTTTTCAGATTATATAAACCGGAGTTAATCACTTCTTCAGCGGCAGCCTTCATATTCCCCCAGTCATTACGCATCATGTATGTGCGTGCATGAAGAGAACGAGCAGCTCCCCAAGTGAGACGACCTACATAAAGTTGCTCCCACGTTCTGGGCAGACTGTTTTCGGCTTCCGTAAGGTCAGAATCTATTAATTCATATATCTTTGCCACAGAAGACTTTGGAACATTTGCCTCAGCTGCATCATAAACTTTAAAGTCAATCAAAGGCACTTCACCAAAAGCGCGTACAAGGTTGAAATAACAGAAAGCACGTACAAACAAAGCTTCCCCCTTATTGACGAGGTCACCTTCTGTCAATGACGGATTTTGGCTCATCTCATCAAGCAAATCATTTACCTTATGTATCAATGAATAGTTATCATTCCAATAACTCTTAATCATCCCATTACTTGCCAAATATTCAAAGTCATCGAACATCTTGCCGGTAGCAGCTCCATCGGACAATGTACTTCCTTTCTCTGCGTCCTCAGAACGCATACCGTGGATTGCCAATGCAGTATTGCCGCTTGTCAAATGAAAACCGCGCAACTTGGCATACATATTAAAAACCTGTGTTTCATAAGTACCACCAGTCAAATCATCCTCTGTCTGTTGTCCAAGCGGTTTTCTATCAAACATATCCTCACACGAAGTTAGTGCAAAGCTTACTGCTAAAAATGCTATATAATAAAATATCTTCTTCATAGTCTGTCTCTATATAATTTTAGAAAGTCAAATTAAAACCAATCGTATAAACTGTAGGCATAGGATAGCCTCCACCATCAATACCAAACGAAATAGCACTTCCGCCCACTTCCGGAGTATATCCTCCATTACGGCTCCAGGTCTTGGGATTCTGCACATTGGTATAAAGACGCAGTGACTGTACCTTGATACGATTCAACAGTCGTTTGTCAAAGTTATACCCCAATTCGATATTACGGATTCTGAAGAAACTGCCATCTTCGATGAAATACGTGGAAGCCTCCTGATTTATTTTGTGTGAAGGGTCGAGCAAGGGCTCCCAATTGGAAGTGCCCTCTCCATGCCAACGATTCAATTGCTCTGTGCGATAATTCAGTTGTGCATAGCTACTGCTTCCCCAATTACGGTAAATTTCATTTCCATAAACACCCATCATGTCAACAGTCAGGTCCAGATTCTTCCATCCCAAATTAACATTAAAACCGTAAGTAAAATCAGGAGTTGGATTACCTATCATTGTACGGTCATTATCAGTAATTTTGCCATTACCGTCAACATCAGCAAATTTCAAGTCACCCGGTGTTACCGAGCCAACCGAGTTAATCGGAGAGAAACGGATGTCGTCTTCGTTCTGATATACACCCTCAACCTTGTAACCATAGAAATAGCCAATCGGATAACCTTCGGAAACACGTGAGGGACCACTGATAATATTATAGTCTTTGTTTACCAGTGAAAGCACCTTGTTATCAATAGTGCTCAAATTAGCACCTAATCCATATCTCCAATCTTCCCCAATCTTGTCGTTCCAAGAAGCACTAAGTTCAAAACCGCGATTGCGAATCTCACCCACATTCTGTAATCCGGGAACAGTACCTGCAATACCCGGAATGGAAGTCAACATATCTTTTGTTGTTTTGTTATAATAAACCGGAGAAAGCTGCAAACGATCATTGAACATATGCATGTCAAAACCTACTTCCCATGAATAATTACGTTCCCATCCCAAAGTAGGTGAAATCAGTTTGTTGGGGCCTTTACCCGCAATGATATTGTCACCGAACACAGCTGAACCCGAACTAACAATGGTGGCATATGCCGGATAACTGGAACCAGTATTCTGGCTACCCAACACACCCCAAGAGCCTTTCAACTTCAAGAAGTTAATTACATTCTGGTTCTGCATAAACTTCTCTTCGGTCATTACCCAACCGGCACCGAAAGAGTAAAAGTTGTCCCAAGTATTACCTGTCTTATAGAAAACAGATGAACCGTCCCTACGGAAAGAAGCATTAAGTAAATAACGATTCTTGTAGTTATACAATGCTCTGAACAAATAAGACATGGTAAATCTGTCACTCTGAGAACCGCCATTAGTTGCCGTAGATACATCGTCGATGGTAGAGAGCCACCATCTGTCCGGGTCGTCGCCCACCAAAATGCCGTAGCCCGCAAGCTGGCTGCGTCCACCACTCAAACTGGAAGACTCATTGTAATTGGTTGTAAGACCGGCAGTCAATGTCAATCCATGATTGCCAAACTGTCCGAGATAAGTCAACACATAGTCAGACTGTGCAGCAAGAGAGGTAGACTTGCTTTGGTTCACACTTTCTCTTTCAGTCAACCGTTCTTTCCCCCCCTCCACATCGGGATTATAAACATAAATCAGCGGAGAATATGAACGTCCCTGACTGGAAGCATAGTCCATAGAGAAAGTTGCTTTGAACGTAAGGTTCTTCAGAATATCTATCTCTCCGAACACATTACCTGCCACGCGATAGTTTTCAGACTTGTTGTGAGCACCGCGCAGCTCTGTTTCAATAAGAGGATTCCACACTTGTGCACGCTGGAAGTCGGGCAGCGTATGTATCAGTCCCGATTCAAGGTCATGAGTAGGAGCAATAGGAGCAGCCTTCAAAGCACCATCCACACCCTTTGCATCAGGATACTTGGCACGAACTCCATTAAGCTGGAAACCAAAACGCAGGAAATCGGTTACGCTATATTCACTGTTCAAGTTTACGGTAAACTTATTGAGCTTTTCCGTTTTAATGGAACCTTCTTCCATGACGTAACCCAAACCCAAATAAAACTTACTCTTATCCGTTGCACCCGTAATGCTCACATTGTTATTGGTCAGAAAACCTGTCTGGAATATCTCATTCTGCCAATCAGTATTACCAGTCCATTGAGTATAATCATAAGGGTCGCTTCCTTGAGATATCAACTGCTCGTTGTACAGCATCTTAAACTCTTCGGCATTCGTCACACCTACACGGTCATAAATAACCTTCCAACCCACTGAAGAGTTGATGTTGACCATCGTCTTCCCTATTTTTGCCCTTTTAGTAGTAATGATGATTACACCATTGGCACCACGCACACCGAAAATAGCCAAAGAAGAAGGGTCTTTCAAGATTTCCATAGATTCAATATCCGCAGTGTTCAGATAATTGATATTGTCCGTGAACAGTCCATCTACCACATAAAGGGGTTTGAAACCGTTAATGGAGTTCGTACCGCGAACACGGATTTCAGGGTCTTGTCCTGCACGACCCGTATTCACCACCTGTACACCGGCAACCTTACCCTGTATGGATGCCAGTGGATTGGTAGAAGGCTTAGAGGCAATCTCGTCCGCTTTCACAGTAACGATAGAACCGGTCAAGTCGCGTTTCTTGGCACTACCATAACCAACTACAACCACCTCATCAATGAGCTGGCTGTCCTCTTCCATCTTCACATTGATAGTTGAACGCCCATTTACGGCAATCTCCTGCTCACGCATACCTATATAACTAAAAATCAAGGTAGCATTAGATGCCACATCAACAATCTGATATTTACCATTTATATCAGTAATACTACCTTTACTCTCCTGCCCTTTTACACGAACAGAAGCACCGATAACAGTTTCGCCTGTCTTGTCCGTAACGACACCCGAAATCGTAATTTTGTTCTGTGCCATCGAAGTAATGGCAAACAATAACATCACACATGTAATTAGTAGATTTTTCTTCATTTTGTATTGATTTAAAATTCTTTTGCAAACATACCGGAGAAGTTGATATATGTCAAAAAACAAGCTACCACAAGAGTACCACAGTTCACCGGAGGGGTACATCATTACTACTACTGTATAACATAAACGACAGATTATAAGGAATATAAAAGTACAATAAATATTTAGGTACTATTCATATATATAGAGCAAGAAGATAGAAAAGCAAAGGGGGCTTTTATCCTATTCTGAAGTTTTTTATCCCATATTCAAGAACGTCATACCTTTCACTGCCTCAAAGCCGACCATAAGATTTCCATAACCGATTGCCATTATACGATAGATTATATACCAAGCAAATACTGCAAAACGTTTGCAGTGAAGATGTAGACAATATGCAGCAACAATGCCATCTCAACGCAGTGGCTCGAATGCTGCATATTGCCGTCTTGGGAATCAGTTAGAGTAACTTGAACGCTGCTTTCTTTACGTCCTGGCTATTTCTGCCAATCATCACCTCAAAGTCACCGGACTCGCATACAAAATCAAGATTGTAGTTGTAGAACTTCAGCAATTCGGGAGTAATCTTGAAAGATACTTTTTTAGATTCACCGGCTTTCAGGAAAATCTTCTCAAAGCCTTTCAACTCTTTCACCGGACGGGTTACACTTCCCACAAGGTCACGAATATAAAGTTGAACCACTTCTGCACCGTCTCTCTTGCCGGTATTGGTCACAGTCACGGTAGCAGTCAGTTCGCCCTTATCCGTCATGCTAGTCTTGTCCAAAGACACGTCGCTATAAGAGAATGTGGTATAGCTCAAGCCGAAACCAAAAGGATAAAGCGGTTCATTGTCTATGTCTATATAGTTGCTGCGGAATTTCTGGAACCATGCACCGTCGGCAAGAGGGCGGCCCGTGTTCTTGTGGTTGTAGAACAAAGGAATCTGTCCCACGCTCTTCGGGAAAGTCGTAGTCAGCTTTCCGCTCGGGTTCACATCACCAAACAGTACATCGCCGATGGCAAAACCTGCCTCACTGCCCGCAAACCATACATTCAGAATGGCCGGCACGTTTGCCTGCTCCCAGTTCAGTACCAGCGGACGACCGGTAAACAGCACCAGTACCACAGGTTTTCCCGTTTTCAATAATTCCTGTAACAGTATGCGTTGGGTGTCCGTCATTTCAAGATTCGTGCGGCAACTGCTCTCTCCACTCATTTCCGAAGACTCACCGAGCGCAGCCACAATAACATCCGATTTGGCAGCCACGGCAAGAGCCTCGTCCAGCAACTCCTTGTCCGAACGATTGTCACGGTGTAAAGAACGTCCGAACATAGTGGCACGTTTCTCATATTCGGCATCACTCATCAAATTACAGCCTTTCGCAGTCAGTATTTCGGCTTTACCGCCTGCTACCGCCTTCAAACCTTCAGCCAAAGAAGTAGCATTCTTCAATACGGCAGCCACACTCCAAGTACCCGGCATATTACTGCGGCTGTCTGCCAACGGACCTACCACAGCAATAGTGCCTTTTTTGGCCAGCGGAAGCACATTACCCTCGTTCTTCAACAACACCAAGCTCTCCGAAGCAATCTTACGCGCAACAGCACGATGCTCTTTGGTAAAGATTTGCTTCTTGGCACGCTTCACATCACAGTATTTATAAGGATTATCGAACAAGCCCAACTTGTACTTAGCTTCCAAAATACGGCGACAAGCCGCATTAATTGCTTCTTCTGTCACTTTTCCTTCTGTCAATGACTTCTTGAGCGTACCTACAAATGCATCGCTCACCATATCCATATCGACACCAGCATTCAGCGCCAACGCGGCAACAGTCTGCGTATCGCCCATGCCATGGTCGGTCATTTCTGTAATTCCGGTATAATCTGTCACTACAAAACCGTCAAACCCCCACTGCTTACGCAATACATCCGTCATCAACCACTTGTTTCCAGTAGCGGGAATGCCATCGACCTCATTGAAAGAGGCCATCGCACTTCCCACACCGGCATCAACCGCCGCTTGATAGGGCAACATGTATTCATTGAACATGCGCTGATGGCTCATATCTACTGTATTATAGTCACGTCCTGCCTCACCGGCACCATACAAGGCAAAATGCTTTACACAAGCCATAATCTCATCATTACGGTTCATATCCTTTCCCTGATAACCACGTACCATGGCCTGCGCAATGGCTGCTCCCAGAAACGGGTCTTCACCGTTGCCCTCGGACACACGCCCCCAACGGGCATCACGGCAAATATCCACCATCGGACTGAATGTCCAGCAAATACCGTCAGCACTGGACTCAATGGCTGCAATACGTGCCGATTCTTCAACCGCCTTCATATCCCATGTACACGACAATCCCAAAGGAATGGGAAACACCGTTTCATATCCATGAATAACATCCATACCAAATAAGAGAGGAATACCCAAACGACTTTCTTCAACCGCCTGCTTCTGTACATCGCGGATACGTTCCACGCCTTTCAGATTGAAAAGCCCGCCCACTTCACCGGCACGAATACGTTTGGCCACATTACTACTTTTAGCCTGACCGGTCGTAATCTCACCGGTAACCGGCAGATTCAACTGACCTATTTTCTCTTCCAGGGTCATCTTCTTCATTAAATCGTCGATGAAACGATTCATATCGACCGGAGATTTCTGCGCATACGCACTAGCGGCAGTAAACACCAACAAGACTAAAAATGATTGTAACTTGAAAAGTAAATGCTTCATGTCTTTCATGCTTTTAATTTATAGAAATATTATTTTGCTGCAAATAAAAGAAAAGCATGCGACAACCTCCACATCCCGCACTACAACAAAAGTACACCCATCACTAAAAAACAAAAGAGGAAGTACAATATTAGTACTTCCTCCATTAATATTTTACTGTAAAACAGTCATTTAAAATTTATAAGGAAATCAGTCAGACTTTCTTCCGGAAGCAGATTGAATTTCTTGCGCAACCGGTATCTTGCAGCATCAACCCCACGCGTGGAAATGTTGAGCAACTTCGCTATCTCCTTTGTCGGCATATTCAAGCGGAGCAATGCACAAAAGCGTAAATCTCCTGAAGTCAAATCAGTATATTGAAGTTTCAGATTCCGGAAGAAATTTTCATGTATACGGTCAAAATTAGCTTGAAACATTATCCAGCTCTCTTCATCAGACACTATATTATTGTTAACCAAAGCGAGAAGCTTATCCAAATTCTTACGACTATGCTGTCCGGACAACTTTTGCTTCTGTATCTCCTCTTTCAATGAATTCAAAAACTCCTGATGAGCGATATTCATCATTACCACGCTGGACAATTCTTTGCTTTTAAAACGCAAATCGGCCTCAAGCTGTTCCTTTTCCAACTCGATAATCTTCTTCTCTTGCCGTTCAAGCTCTGCCTGATGGGCTACACACTGCTGCTCAATCACACGATCCTTCTTTTTCTTCACAAAACGATAAACAATATATTGCAGCAAGGCCAGCAGGCACAACCCTATCAGAATGTAGCTTCCCACAGCCCAATAAGACAAATACCACGGAGACAAAATCTCAAAGGGAAACTCTACCGATGCCAAAACTCTACCAGTATCATATATCTCCGCCTGAAAAACATAACTTCCATAAGGAAGACGGGCATACTTTTTCTGCAAATTGCGTCCATCGGGTATCCACTGATCAGAATACCCTTCCAACCGGTATCTTACTTTATAAGTATAATCGTTATAAACCGGATAGCACAATGTAAAACTCACTGTATTAAACTCATGTTCGACCTTGACTCCCGACTGCACGACCAATGTTTTCCGTTTATCACTGAATTCCTCAGTAACCTGCATCTCTGAAATCCATAAAGAACGCCTAGTCTGAGATTTATATAACGAGGAACTATCTGTTTCAATACGGGCAATAGCATTATTCAAGCAAAGATAGGAATGATTATTTCTCTTGTCATAAACCACGCTTCCTCGTTCTTCCACAGCCAGACCGTCAAACAAAGAATATGGAATCCGAAGTTCGATATTGAAAGTATTTATCGCACACTTCACCAAATACACAGTCCTGTCGCCCACAAACCAATAGTAATCTCCGTTCGCATGACTCACAGTCTTGATTCCCTTCAATTCCATCAATTGTTCATTCATTGTTTCATAGGGAACAATCGAATCAGTCATATCTTCGTAAGTATAGAAATATTCCCCATTAGAAAAAACTACCCGACCATTGATTTTGAACAAAGTAAAACTCCCACCTTTCACTTCTCCCAAACTCTCATACTTCCGCACATCCTTTACCTGCTTCATATCCGAATCAATCCGAAAGCGATACAAACCATTCCTTAAATGTTTCGCCCAAATATTCCCTTGATGGTCCACTTCTATATGACGAATCATGTGACTGAACCCACGTAAGGACCGAGTAAAGCAATACTCTCCCGAAGCAGTCTCCGTATATAAATTCAGAAGCGCATAAGCTCCCTCCAACAAAAAAGATTGTTCCTTCAATTCAATTTTTTCCATACACATCCCTCCTTTTACATCAGATGCCAGCTTTGATTTCAGTCCTGATATAAGGAAAGTTCCCTTGTTGTGCCCGCAGAAAATCTGTTTTCCCCATTCATCGACGAACCACGCTTGTTCTTCCAAACCCGGAACTAATTCAGTCTTTCCATCCCTAAGCCAATAAAGTCCTTGATTAGAAGCAATATAAGCTTCATTTTCCCTTACCAAAACATCATATACCATGCCTATTTTACGAAATGGAGGTTCATAATAATAGATTAAAGAATTGTTGTGTATATAGGCAATACCTTCATCCAAAGCTGTCCATATATTGTTGTCATCATCACAATACAATCTCAAAACAGTATTGTTCTGTAGTTTATTATCCGTATTGACCTTCCAAATCAGCTTTCCCTTTTTATCCAACGCATATATGCCATCGGATATTGTGCCAACAACGTAGCAACTATCTTTGGTCATCACCGCACGATTAATGGTATGCTTCTTGAATATATCATCACATTCAGTTTCCCATTTTTCTACCCTCCCATCTCGATACAGGAAACCTCCCTGATTACGGGTAAACATTAAAACCGCATCATCATAAGGGAGCCCGGCCAGGACATCACTATCTCCAAATGCCTTTCTGGGAATAAGTTCTTTCATTTCCCTACCGGCAAAGACATAAAGTCCACCGTTTATTCTTTGAGAATAAAAAGTATTTCCAACCTGGAACAAATTCAGTGGAAGGTTCTTCATTCGAATACCTTCTACCGAATTTCCATTATAAAAAAAGAGAGAACCGAATGATTGAAATACAATTTCTCCTTGAACGCAAGCAATATCCCAGATTTCGTCATTATGAAACGCAAAATCTTTCACCTTATTTTTCAATGAATGATATTCAAGAGTGTCATAAGGAGTACGGACAAAATAACCGAATTCTTCGTAAGAGCCTACATAAATTCTTCCATCTTCACTGATATATATAGCACGCACAATTCCTTTTGTCGGTAATTCATACAGCCGCCAAGCACTTCCATCAAATTCCAACAGCCCACTGTTATTACCGAAATACATCACTCCTCTTTCGTCTTGAGCAATGGCCCAATTCTGAATACCGGCATTATAATCCGACACCGAATAGTTCCTCACTATAGGAGAAAAAGGTATGGGTGAAGCTTGCAGCAAACTACTGAAAACCAAAAACAAGAGAAACGTTATTGCAATTCTCATGAGTACTGTTTATAGGTATTTACCAGCAAAGATAAAGCTTTTTGCGTTTTCGTAAAAACAAAATCGCAGATTATCCTCTTTTATAGAAAGATAACCCGCGACAACTGATAACTCACTTTATTAATTTTCAGCCGTTTTCTGTTTTCCCAAAGGAATAGAAACCCCCAAGTAAGCATTGACATTCTTCGTATTCTTGCCAAAGAACATATAGTCTGTTCCCGCAAAGAAAGGACCCAGTTTCAGTGCCAGACCGAAGGTTTTACCGGCTCCTTGAAGTACGGAATAGCTGGCAGCTACATTGAAAGCATTCGTCGGACGGATGCAGGCAGAGAAAGTCAGCTCATTCAAAGTTTTCGGTTTGGCAAAACGACCGGTATACAAGGCACCCACTACCAGCCAATCATTCAGTAAGGCATATTCAGCGCCAAGAACCATTGTAGAAGTCAATCCACGGGTACGGCTCTTCTCAGAAGCCTCCTCCGTCTTGAGCTGCAACATGTCATAGTTAAGAATCTCGCCGCTGTTCACAATATCCATGAACTCCTGCTGCGAGGCCGGGTCAAGAAGATCATAAGTCTGCTCTGTATTGGCTCGCGCTATACTGGTATTCGATTTAGACCATTTGATAAAGCCCAAATCAAGAACTGAAGCAGAAAGTGTCAATTTATCCAGTAACTTGTAAGATACTCCCAAATCAATAGCCCCACCATATCCGGCAAAACCAAAACTGCCAAAATCGATTTCATCGATATAATCACCATTCTCATTCTCGGGAAGTTCTAACAGCTTTGACGAGTTCTCCAAAGTTGCATCCACTTGAATGGAAGCTTTACTCGTCACTCCTGAAGAGCCGACAGAAGGAGTTTCCACATGAATCTGGTTGATGTTCAGCTTTAAGTTACCGATACCCAGCAGCATCTTCACCTTACCACCTACAGCCAGTCGGTCTGTGATATTCCTTGCAAAGCCAAGGCCGACTTCCGCATAGGAATTTATCTCAAGCTTCTGTCCATTAATGGTTTCGTTAATACCCAAATAGTCAGAAATATTGTCACCGAACTCCCGGCTGCTCATGTTATTCATAAACTGGAACATGGTTTTCGGTATGGCGGCACCGATATCATTACGCAACCCCACATTGACTGACCAGAAGTTCTTTCCTTTATACCACCCGGCAGACAGAATGTCGGTACTCAAATTCACATTCAAGTTATTGGTAGCATCCAGTCGGTTCATAAAGTCATTGCTCATGAAATAGTCGCTATCATCACTGTTCTCAATAATGTCCATAATATCCCTATACCCCAGGGAACTGGAGTTGACGGTAGCATTCAACGAACCTATCACGGGAATATTCAGATAACCGCGTCCCGGCATCAAGGCCGGATTGAGCTGCATACGCTGGTTACTTCCTTCCATAAAGTAGGAAGTGCGCAGGAACTGGGCTTGTCCGGAAAGAGAGAAGCAAAGCAACAATACCACAAACAGCCATACTCTCAGAGAATTCAATTGTTTCATAACCTTGTCAATATTTTCATTATCACCTGCAAAAATATAAAACAAGTTAATACCCTACAAACAACTTAACCGAATAGTCGTGTATAAAAGGCTTATACAGAGACTATCCGGTATAAATTAAGGAGCAAATAAAAGAATCCTCTTAAGAGTGTCCTTATACTATTTCATCATAAACATGTTCATTTGCTCTCGTAGCGGTACTCAGAAAAACCGGGGCTGTCTCCTTTCTTTGTTGCAGAGACATTGACGTCACTGCCGGAGCACTCAACATTTCCTTATATTTTTCCGGAGCAGTGAGTATCTTTACAGCCTCTTTCAAATCATCATCATCTTTCAACTGCTGGATAATGCTTCCACGCTGGAAATAATAACGTTTGATGATTTCTACCGCAATCATGCTCTTGATGTCCTTGGAGAAATGGTCAAGGTCACGGTCCAGATTATGCGACAATTTTTTCTCCAGCGCTTCAAACTCTTTCGAAGCATCAGTCAGATAGCCCTCAAATTCGGCCATCTCCTTCAGGTTCTTCAGCATCTTCTCTGTCTGCTGGTCGTATTTGAAGTCCGCCTTTTTCACCATCGCCTTGAAGTCCGCATAATCGGCATCTGTAATTTCAAACTTCTCTGCTGAAGGGATGGTAGGATGTTTCAGGCAATAGTCCGTGGCATAATTGAAAATAAGATTGTCATTGACAAGATAGAACAGAATGTTGGGCAGCTTCTCCTGCTTCACCGCAATGTCCGGAGTCACGCCTCCACCATCACGCACTTCACGTCCGGCAGCCGTATGGAACACGGTAGTAAGGCTGTCCGGAATACGTCCCACACTGCCGTCCTCATTCCGGTGCTTGTAGTCGATAGCCTGCACACAACGGCCGCTGGGAATATAATATTTGGAAGTCGTCAGCTTCATGGTACCACCGTATGGCAACGGACGGGTGGTCTGCACCAATCCCTTACCGAAAGTACGGTTACCGATAATGACCGCACGGTCAAGGTCCTGCAAAGAACCCGCAAGGATTTCTGACGAAGAAGCCGTTCCGCCATTGACCAGCACAGCCAAAGGAATTTCCAAATCCAACGGTTCACGCAATGTTTTGTAGGTATTGCTGGCTTGCTTAATCTTGCCTTTTGTCGTCACAAGTGTCTTTCCGCGAGGCAGAAAGAAGTTGGCTATCTCTATAGATTCATCCAGCAAGCCGCCTCCATTGTTCCGCAAGTCAATCACCAACGAAGTCATCCCTCGCTTCTTCAAGTCCAGAAAAGCCTGCTTGAACTCCTTGGAAGGATTCCCCGAGAAGGTGCTGAGATTGATATAACCTATATTATTATCCAGCACTGTATAATAAGGTATGAACGGCAATTGGATGGAACGGCGCACAATGTCGAAATCCAACGGTTTCTCTGTACCGGGACGTTGCACTTTCAGCTTGAAGCTGGTACCCACTTGTCCGCGAAGCATCTCGCTGACTTCCTGGTTGTTCTTTCCGGCAAGGTCCTTTCCGTCAATCTCCATCAAAATATCTCCGGCTTTCAAGCCTACATCGGCAGCAGGCATATTCTCATATGGCTCAGATATCATGGAACGTTTTAGTTTCGGATTCCAAGTAATCACAGAACCTATACCACCATAGGAATTCTTCAGCATCTGCTCCAGTTCGCTTTGGTCATCTTCCGGATAATACTCCGTGTAGGGGTCCAGCGAGTAGAGCATGGCATCAATACCTTCACGGATAGTCTTGTTCGGATCAATCGTATCCACGTAGAACATATCCAACTCTTTCACAATGGAATTGAATATATCCAGATTCTTTGCTATTTGGAAACTACGGCTATCACCACTCTTAAACCCCCAAAAACAAAAGGCTCCTGCTACAATCAGCAAGGTAATCATCCAGCGTATCTTTAAAATTCTTCTCATAATATGTCTATGTGATAAATGCTAATTAATTAATAAAATTTCTTCCTTGATTTTTTCCCATTGTGCTACCTGAAGCTCCGTACCCACCACTTGTATCACATCTTTGGAGAGAAGGGAGCCTATCTTGCCACATTTCTCCAGCGAGTAACCACACGTCAGTCCATACAAGAAACCCGCCGCAAAATAGTCACCCGCTCCTGTAGTGTCCACCACTTTCTCTACCGGAGCCGCTTGTACCTGCACCATCTCTGTACCTTTACGAATCAGAGAACCATGGGCACCCACCTTTACAATGGCTATGCTACACATTTTGGCAATGATATCCAATGCTTCCTCCGGTTCCTTACCCGTAAAAGCCTTTGCCTCTTCCTCATTGGCAAAAACAATATCCACATATTTGTTGACCAACAGAGAGAAAAATTCAAGGTCTCCTTCTACTATATTGTAGCTCGCCATGTCCAAACATACTTGTAAGCCGGCCTCTTTAGCCAGCTCAATGGCACGGAGAATCATATCATGGTCTTGCACCAGATACCCCTCTATAAATAGGTAAGCATATCCTTTGAACATATCCAGCGAAAGATCTTCCGCCTTCAATGTAGAAGCCGCCCCCAAATAAGTGCCGAAAGTGCGCTCTCCATCAGGAGAAATGAAAGTAGAGGCTACACCGGACGGAAGGGTAGTGGAAAGCAATAAATCCGCCTCTGTCCCATGCTCCAGCAGACTATCCCGGAAAAAGTTACCATAAAAGTCATTGCTTACTTTTCCGATGAATCCCGTACCCGCACCAAGGCATGCCATTGCCCGAATTGCGTTTCCGGCAGAACCTCCGTTAGCCAGATGCGTCTCCATCCGGCTGAAATACTCACTAATTTTCAAGAACTTATCTTCATCAATCAGAGTCATACTTCCTTTCGGGAGCTGCATCTCCGTCAAAATATTATCATCCTCAATGATTGCCAGTGCATCAACCAAAGCATTGCCCAACCCAATTATTTTATCCATCTTCGATATTTTTTTTGCAAAGATATTGCATATTTCAAAATATCCTATTACTTTTGCAGCGCATTTGAGAAAAAACAACATTCTTCCTTAGCTCAGTCGGTTAGAGCATCTGACTGTTAATCAGAGGGTCC
>ENA-OPCF01000722-OPCF01000722.1-human-gut-metagenome-genome-assembly--contig:-NODE-722-length-18279-cov-15.976240_pt1 | contig 18279 bp, 17 predicted proteins | sample MGYA00241077_ERZ501470 | MGnify/ENA primary metagenome ERZ501470 (study PRJEB25962, sample SAMEA2042571) | human gut metagenome | biome: human gut; feature: human-associated habitat; material: faeces... | reverse complement strand
CGATCTCCTCGATCGCCCCGACGGCATATATTGTCTGGCAGAACTTCGTGAACTCGTATCAGATTTACCGCCATGACCGACGGGAAGAGCAGGCCTAACCGGGAAACTCGGGCCCGGGAGGATACGTATGGATTTTATCGGCAGGCATCGCCTGTCGGGTACTGCCGTACGCCCGGCTGAGGGCGCGGCTATTTCCGGAAGATGAAGTAGACCGCCAGTATCAGGCAGAGGAAACCTGCGAGGTGGTTCCAGCGCAGGGAGTCCGACTTCATGAAAACCAGCGCGAACAGCGTGAAGACCGAGAGCGAGACTACCTCCTGGATGACTTTCAGCTCCCAGATCGAGAACGGCCCGCCGAATTGCGACGACCCGATGCGGTTGGCCGGAACCTGGAAGCAGTATTCGAACAGGGCGATGCCCCAGCTCAGCAGTACGATGGCCAGTATGCCGAAGCGTTCGAGTTTGGATTTGAATGCGATGTGGCCGTACCAGGCGAGCGTCATGAAAGCGTTCGACAGGACGAGCAGGGCGACGGTGGCGATTCCTTTGAACATATGCCGTACGGGATTAAAACCGCGCAAAAGTATCAATTTTTTCCGTATGATATGCACGTCCTGCAAAAAAATGCCATCCGCAACGTTTTTCATCGGGATGGCGATAGGGTATCGGGTGTACGGTGCGTTTGGGTACGGCCTGCGGCAGGTAGCGTCCGTATGCCTTGCGATCTGCGATGCTGCCGATCCGCCGACGGCCTCCTGCCTGCCGCCCGATCGTTGCCGGGGGCGGCCGCGAAACCTGCCGGTTCCTGCTTCCACCTGCCTTGGAATTGTCGCCGGGGCGGAGGAGCCGCGGAAATTGCGGACGGCCTGTCCGGCCTCTGTGCCCGGGTTATTTCAGCAAAGCGTCGAGGTCGGTGATGTCGCGGAAATCGTCGATGACCCTGTCCGCATCGGTCTGCGCCAGCGCTGCGCGGTCGAGCGTCGTGGCCAGCGCCACGATATGTTCGGCCCCGGCCCTGCGTGCTGCTTCGATCCCCGCCGGGGCGTCTTCGAAGACGACGCATTCCGCCGCAGGCAGCCCCAGGGCCGCGGCGGCCGTAAGGTAAATCTCCGGGTCGGGTTTGCAGCGCGAGACCATGTCGCCGCTGATCCTGGCGTCGAAATAAGGCTCGATACGGCATTTTTCCAGCACGAAATCCACATTGGGCTTGTAGCCCGACGAACCTACGGCGCAGCGTATGCCTGCGTCGCGGAGCTTTTGCAAGAGGTCGGTGAGCCCGGGCATCGGCACGATCTCGGGGGCGTAGATCTCCCGGTAGATGGATTCCTTCTCTTCGGCGAGTGCCGCGAGCCCCTTTTCGCGGATCACCTCCGCGGGCATGATGAGCCTCATGATGTCGTCGTTGCCCATGCCGTATGCCTGGCCGAGTTTCTCCTTCCAGTCGCGGATGCCGTATCGTTCGCAGAAGATTTCGAACGCACGGATGTGGACGGGCGTGTTGTCCACGAGTGTCCCGTCCATGTCGAATATTGCACCTTTTATCATAGTTGTCCCCTTTTTTCCAGCCCAAAGGTAGTCAAAATCCCCGGGTTCCCGGCCTCCGTGCATCAGAATTTGAGTTTTATGCCCAGGTTGACGGCGAAATTCTGGATCTCCTGTCCGGGTTTCGGGTCGCGGTGCGTGACGCGCCAGATGAAGTCCACGCGCAGCAGCCGGAAGATGTTTTCGACGCCGAATCCCACCTCGACATAAGGGTCGGACACCGATGTCATGCCGGGCGGGAAGAGCAGCGGTGCCTGCGTTGCGGCGAGGCTGCCGTCGTTCTCCTTCGACAGCGTGCCCCACACGCCCTTGCATACCAGCACCTCGCGCCATTTGAGTTTTTTGATGAGCGGGATGCGCCCCAGCAGGATGCCGTTGAAGTGGTGTTCGAAAAACAGCGCCACCCAGGTGTCCGAAGCGAACTCGTAGAAGTTCATGCACGAGAACGCCATCGGGTCGTAGAAATAGGTGCCGTTCCCCTCGTGGAGCTTCAGCAGCGGGTAGGGTACCTTGCCGAAGATCTTGCCGCCCTGCACGGTGATGTCCGAGTAGCCCAGCGGCGGCAGCTCGGGCTTGTAGTGGATGCCGCCCTCGAGGCGGTAATATTCATAGCTGCCGCTCAGCACCCGGGGTATCCCGGCCGTGAACCCAAGGGTCAGGACGGGGTATTTCGTCCCCATGTACTGCTTGTCGAACGGCATGCGGTAGATGCTTTCGTTCTTCGAGATACGCATCCCGACGTGTACGGCGGCGTCCGCTACCGAGTTCATGACCGTGCCGTCGGGGCGCACCAGCGGGACGTACCGGTTGCCGTAGATCTTCTGGATGCGGGCGCCGAGGAAGTTGCTGATCCCGTGCCGCCATTCGTGCTCGTAGACGGCCTCGCCGCGGTTGACCATCGAGAGCCGCGAGTCGCCGCGCGAGAGGAGCGAGCTGAGGATGTTACTCTCCGTGAGGGCGTTCTGCCCCGCGCCCAGCTGCATCACGTCGTGGCGGCCCGAGACGGTCAGCTTGCGCGTCAGCCGGCGGTTGAAAGCCAGCTCGACGCTGCCGCCGCCTTTGAACATCCCGTCGCGCGTGCCGTATGCCGCATACCCCGAGAGGCGTATGCGGCGGCTGACGGCCGTGGTCGTGCGGAATCCCGGCTGCATGCGGAACCCTTCGAGCTTGTTGAAGCTCGCCAGTTTATAGTAGGGCCCGATGCCGATGTATTTGGTGTTCCAGTAACCGACGATGACCGTGTTGATCAGGGTGTAGATATTGCGGTACAGCGGGACGTTCTGCACCGAGTCGACCATCGAATAGATGCCTTTCTCCTTGTCGCTCAGCCGGTAGGGGCGGACGCTCTCCCAGAAGGCTTCGTCCTTGCTGCTCTCCGGCCCCTGGTCGCCGATCACGACGTTGTTGTCCATGCGTATGACCTCGGCGGGGATCGGTTCGCCGATCCGCACGTCGGTGTAGACCACCTCGCGCGTCCCGATGAACGAGGTCAGTTTCGATGAGTCGGCCGTGGTGACCGAGAATTCGGCCGATACGCGGTCGCGGCTTCGGAACCACGTGCTGTCGCGCACGATGCGGTTCTCGTTTTCGAGCCGCAGGTGCTTGATCCAGTTTACGTTGACGCCTTTGGGCATGCGCGCCGAGGCCGATTGCAGGGCATACGACGCCGAGTCGATGTTCACCTCGCCGTCGAGCACCGGGGAGGTGAGCCGTTTGGGGTGGAACCGGATTTTGTAGGTCTTGCGGCCGTCGACCTGCATGCTGTCCACCAGGAAATAGTCGTAATAGAAGAGTCCCCCGTCGGAGAGCGGGCTGGCAAAACGGACGTTGAAAATGTCGATGAAGTTGGCGTAGAAGTTGACGTTGCCGTGCATCTGTCCCGTGAACTGGGCGATGGCGAAGCTGTCCTCCACCCCCGATACGCGGTTGGCGCGTATGATCTCGCGCGACAGCGAGGGGTTGCGCTTGCTGTGGTAAAAGTCGGCCGTGGTCTCGGAGATCATGGCCGGCAGGTAAGCCTGCCCGGTGAGGGCCGACGTGTCGACGTATTCGAATATGAAGCCGAAGTTGCGTTGCAGCCTTTTGTTGCGGAAGCGCGGCTTGATGTTCGTCAGGTCGAGCTCCATCTTGGTGTACGTGGCGCAGTGGTAGCGTTCGTACTCGTCGGGGTCGTTCTGCGGCTTGCGGCGCACGACCCCTTTCAGGATCGGGTGTGCGGGGTTCTCGCCCGGGGTGATGACGACGCTGCCGATGCCGAATTCGACCGCTTCCAGGGCGAAGTCTACCTGGTTGAAGCCGCCCCGCGTGAGCGGCTTGGTCTGCGTGGCGTAGCCGACCATCGAGGCCTGTACGCGCCCCACCGTATCGCGGGTCTCGAGCGTATAGATACCCTCCTCGTCGGTCGTGATGCCGGTCGTGGTGCCGGGGAACACGACGCTCACGAACTGCATCGGGGCACCGCTGGCGGCATCCGTCACACGGCCGCGGACACGGGTGCTCTGTGCCGACAGGGTCGTGCACACGGACAAGGCTGCGAGCAGTGAGGCGAGCAGTCTGTATGTAATTTTGCCACGGAGCATTTTGCAAAAATAATTAAAAAGAACCTGTTTGGTCAAAATAAATTACTTTTGCATAATATAAGCCGAAAAATCGAACACCAATAACTGAAATGGCACACGGAAAAATCGAAAAGACCAATGCGGCCCGCTTGCTCGACCGCGCTAAGATAGCCTACGAACTCGTCCCTTACCGGGTTGATGAAGAACACCTCGCAGCGACGCACGTGGCCGAAGAGCTGGGCGAAGATATAGGAAGCGTATTCAAGACCCTCGTGCTGCGGGGCGACCGCACGGGGCATTTCGTATGCGTGGTGCCCGCCGACCACGAGGTCGACCTCAAGGCCGCCGCACGCGTATCGGGCAACAAGAAGGCCGACCTGATCCCGATGAAGGAGCTGCTGCCGGTGACGGGTTACATCCGTGGCGGCTGCTCGCCGATCGGTATGAAAAAACAGTTTCCGACCTATATCCACTCCTCGGCCGCGTCGCTTCCGGCCATCTACATCAGCGCCGGCGTCCGCGGCCTCCAACTGAAAATCGCCCCGGCGGAGCTCATAGCTTTCGTCGGGGCGATCGTGGCGGAAATCAGCCGGGGAGGGTAGTGCCGGAATGAGTTTCGGGTTCAGGGAACTTGTTTCCGCCCGTTTAATTTATCATATACGGCGGCAAGCCTTTTAACGATGGCCGTCCAATCGTATGCTTCCAACTCATATTTTTGTTGCCGGGGGTATTTGAGTTTCCGCTCTATTTTCCGGGCCAGTTCCTCATAGTCTCCTTTGCTGAAATAGTCGTCTGCAGGCAAATCTACCAAATGGCTGGCCGGAATGTCGCTGACTAGCACATCGAGGCCGTAACTCATCGCTTCCAGCAATACCAGGGGAAATCCTTCGTTGTAGGACGATAATACGTACAATCCGGCGTGTGTGTACAACTGGTTCAGTTTCTCGCCGTACACATAGCCCGTGAAGACGATCTTTTCCGGTGGCAATATTGATTTCAATTCGTCCAGATAGGCGGATTCCGTCTCCACGCCCCCTGCAATGACCAGTTTGTAATCGGTATCCACTCCGGCAAAAGCTTTTTCCAGACAATCGAAGCCTTTTTCCGGAGTAATGCGTCCAACACCCAGTACATATTTTCCCGGAGTCAGGCCTAATTCCCGGATATAATTCTGCTGTGTCGCAGGAGTGATGCGCGGAATCCCGTTCGGGATATAATACGATTTGCTCCTGGTTCGCTCATCGTATTTTTCCAGTTGAAATTTATTGACGAAGATGACTGCGTCGGACATTCGCAATGCTATCTTTTCGCTCCATTTCAACAGCGTTCGGGCACCCCATCCCCATTTTTTGTGTTCGTAATTGGGACTATGGTACGTAAGCACGACTTTTATGCCGCACAGCTTCAATAGCGGAGAGAACAGAGCGGGGCCTATGTTGTGGATATGTACGATGTCCGGTCGGCTGAGAACCGCACGGCAGGTGGACAGGAATGAATGGTATACGGCCTCGAAACCTTTTATTTTCGTGGACGGCAGGTCTATGAAAGTTATGTTGGGATAGGACGGAGTGACGCGGACATACGGTTTCCGCCTGAAAATAACAAAGCGATATTCTGCAGGAAATTCCGTATACAGGGATTCGCAGTGTTTTTCGACCCCGCCCTGGATCAGGGGGAACCCCCTGGTTCCCAGTACGCAGATTTTCATAAATACGACCTTACCAGCAAATATCCTTCCCCTTTGCTATGCGTATCTTGTTTTTCAATATCCACATGATCGGCTTCCAGGGCTTGCGGATCATGTCATGCCGCTCGGTTACGATGAAAGCGCAGTTCCGGTCGCAGGCTTTTACCTTTTCCGCGACCTCTTTGGCTTTCTCCGACTTCATGATGTTCTCGAACGAATCATCCTTGATATTGCCGATGATCCACTCTTCCGAAGAACCGTTGCAGGGCGAGACATTTCCCCAGGGGTCGATGAAGAAAAAGTCGTTCAATGCGCCGCAAGGGGGTCTGTAACCGGGTTCGTCGCCGCGCAGCCGGCGATGGATGCTGCGGTTGAAATAAGCACGGCCGTAATCTTTCAGTTTGTTCTTGAATCCCCGGCGCTTGGATGTCAAAAGCGCTTTGACGAATTTTTCGTGCTCGTGCAGGGCCTTGTCGCTTGTCAGATTATTGTCCTCTTTGTGGAAGTACCACGAATTATGGACGACAGAGTTGCCCAGTTCGACATCCAGCGCAACGCAAAGGTCGTACAGATAGATCAGGTCTTTGTAGTTGTCCGGGGAAATGACCACCGAGAATCCGATATTCTTGCATCTGGTCTTTTTCAGTTCGAGCATTGTTCGCAACGCGTGGTCGAAGCCGTTGACGGTACCCCGTTTGGAGTCGTTCAGTTTAGGAAGTCCCTCGAGGCTGACGCGGATCAGGATGTTGGGGTATTTATTTGCCAGCGCGACGATCGTTTCCGTATTGTATCCGTTCGTGCTCAGCTCCAGCAGGGAAGCCTTGGGATATAATATCCGGAATATGTCGTCGATGTCTTTACGGATCGTCGACTCTCCGCCTGTAATGTTGATCCGGAGCCCGGCCGGGAGCTTTTCATAATAGTGGTAATCTATTTCCTCTTCCGGTTTGGTTTGGTGCTGCCAGATATTACACATGTTGCACTTGGCATTACAGCGAAATGTCGTAATAAGACTACCTTGTACTACTGTTTTCATTATAAAATATCGTTTTAAAAAGTATTGTATGTATTGGATCACCGCAGGCTTTTCGCCGGTTGTTTTACCGGCTTCAACCCGAATAAAAAGCGGAGAACTCTGTTTTGGGAAAGGATGCGGCGGTGAAGGACGATAGGGAGAATAACTCCTGCTCCCACAATAAGTGCCGCCCCGATGGTGAAATACAGTGAATTGTTCCCGTTTGCCAATGTGGGGACTTTATGGATGAGCGATTTTACGAATCCTTCGAATGTCGTGTGGAACAAATATATTATGTAGGACGATGCCGATATTACCAGTAATTTTTGTGTCGCGTAATTCCAATGTTTTATTCCTCTCGACAGGACGCATATTGCATAAATTCCGATGAACGGCAGTATATAATCCAGAATGGTGGTTAATATAGTATTTTGGGTAACTCTATTAAAGATGAACAATGCAGGCAATGCGCAGACCGGAATAATTCCCGGCACTTTTTTCCCGATCTCAGTCCAGCGCGGATATTCATTGAGGATTATGCCCAGCATAAAATATTTCAGCATTCGTATGGCGAAATTTATGCAGAATATTTCGGGCCATTCGATGGGCAGAAATGTAACGCACAAACTTATTGCGAACAATACGACTTGTCCTGCTTTTGATCTTACCGCGGCGACGAGCAAAAAAATCAGCCAAAGCGCCCAGATAAACCAAAGGAAAAAACCGGCTTCCGGCAGGTAAAACATCTTGAAATAGGACAAATACGTCACCGGATTCTCCACCAGCATCCTTTGTTGTGTCAAAAGTTTTATGCTGATTATGATGATACTGGTGCTGAAATAGGGTATCATCAACCGTTTGAATTTTTTATAAAGAAACTCCCCCCCCCTCAGATTCCCGATTGTCGCTGCGTACACATATCCACTGGCAAACATGAACAAAGGCATATGAAACGTGTAGATGAACAGATTGATTGTATGATACCATTCGGGGGCGTTATCCGGATTGTAATGACCGATGACAACCAGGATAATGCATATTGCTTTGGCAATGTCGATTGAGATCAAACGATTCATACTTGTCTATGCCGTTTTGGAGAAAAACAGAGCGTTTCTGCCGTATTATAAAGAAGTGTATATTTTCAGGAGTTTTGCATAGTACCTTTCTGCCGAATATCTTTTCTGGGCGCCGAGTGCGATCTGCCGGTATTCGAACGGGGTGGCGAACATTTGTCCGATTCGGGCCTTCAGTTCTTTTGCATTTCCGGATTCGAACAGCATTCCGGTCTTGCCTTCATCGATCAGTTCGGGAATGCCGCCGATCCGGCTGCCAAGCACCGGAGTGCCTAGACATTGTGACTCGATGACGGACAGCGGATTGTTTTCATACCATTCCGAAGGCACGACGCAGAATCGGGCCTTACCGACTATTTCCTTGATTTCCGGCCAGTGTTTATAACCCAGAAGTTCTATATCGCTTCCTGCAGCTGCGGCGCGCAGCGTCTCTTCGAGCGAACCGCCACCGATTATCTTCAGTGGGTAGGGCAGTCGCTTTGCCGCTTCGATCAGTGTTCCGATCCCTTTTTCAGGACTAAGACGGCCTATGTAACAGTAATAGTTCTCTTTGTCGTAATCGTCTTTCCGGGTTTTGGCAATGTCGATAAAATTGCAGAGCGTATTGAGCTTCTGTTTGTCGAAGTTGCCCTGAACCATTTTGTCCGCCATAAACCGGCTGGGACAAATAAAGGCGTCGGTAACTGCTTCCAGGCGCATACGAGTCCATTTCATAGCTTCCTTGTATGCCAGGAAACTTGCCAATGCGGAATTTTTCATGCATTTGTGCTCCCGCACCTTGCGTTTGTCGCTAAAGCACTCTTCGCAAACCTGCAACCCGTTGCGCAGGCAGTCGTAACGAGGGCATAGCAGTTTGTAGTCGTGCAGAGTCCATACGACTTTCACGCCTCGTCGATGGGCTATTTCGGCGATAACGGGAGAAAGTTGGGTGTGGATATTGTTCAGGTGGAGTATATCCGGTTGGAACTCATCGAGCAGTCGGGTGAACTTTGTCCTGACTTCACGGGTGCCGAATGGGCGGCGCAGCGCCTCGATTATTCCCAACCCGGGGGCGAATTTAACCTCGCTCGGAAAGTATTTGCTCCAGGGAGTTTCCAGATTTTCCGGATGCTGCATGGAAAAAACGGCTACTTCATGTCCTTTTTGTTTCAAAAGCTCTTCTAGATTGATCGTGCAGACACAATCGCCGCCGCGCGGATAATAGAATTTATTGGCTAAAAGTATTTGCATAAATTGTTTTATGTCCGGTTGCCGTTGATTTTATAGTTATTCGTCAGTATTATGATTATATATCAGTGCTTTATCCGATTATAATATTTGACGAAAATTTCTTTAGGTGTTTTTCTTGTCAGAAGAGCTGCAGCAACATTACGATTTGCTGCTGACATTATGCTGGCATTATCACCGGATACTTTGCTCTGTATTCGATATTTTAAGCTTCTCAGAACTGCTATTACACAGGCAAAGCATGTTAAAAATATATATAATACTACAGACGACCCGGAAAGGAATCTAATCACCCCTTTTTCACCTGCAGGGGCTGTTGCCGTTTTGATCTGGGAAATGTGTGTTTTGCCACTACAGCCTTCATAATGAATTAATTCGACCGATGCGTTCACGTAGCAAAAATAACCACGTCTGTTCAGTGCGGTGGACAATGCGATATCTTCCGGACAGAAAAAGTAGTATTCGTCGAAAAATCCCATTTGCCGGAATATGTCTGTTTTGATCATAAATGCCGCCCCGACGAGATTGTATGTCCGGAATATTCCGATTCGGTTCGTATAGGGACTTTCGACCGTTTTTTCGCGCCACAATCCTAATTGGGCCAAAACATATGTTTTCCAATTTATTTCAGGTCGGCCGCAGTATTGAAGCGAGTGGTCGGCAAATAGCAATTTTGGACTGACGACAGCAGCCTCCGATGGTAATTGGTCGAACGTCGCCGCCAAACTCGTGATTACGTCCGATTCTATTTTTGTGTCGTCATTCAGAACAAAACAATATTTTCCGGTTGCTTTTCGCAATGCCAGATTGTTGTTGGCCGAGAATCCACGGATTTCATTACTTTCAATAATCTGCGCCCACGGGTAATTTTGTCTCAAATGCTGAAGGTTTTCCGGTGAGAAGAGATATGCGACGACAAATACCTCATAAGAGGTCGAGGTGTGTGTGCGGATACTGTCCAGACATCTGCTTAGCACCTCATAATTGTTCATGCTAACGATGATGACTGAAACTTCCATTGTTTCGCTTGTTTATTCGTGATCGGTTGCGATCTATTTTATAAATCAGAATGTAGACCAGATAGAAAAGATAAAGGTGCATTCCCGGTGTTGAAGATACGGTCGACGCCGCTATGAAAGCCAGCGGGAGAAAGAACAGGCATTTTCCCCGCGAGTGCCAGCCCAATCGGCATAAAGTAAAAATAAAGATACAGTATGTGATAATTCCCAATATTCCCCGTTCGACCATAATCCATATCCAGATACTTTCCAGTCCCAGAAGCCGGCCTACCAATATGCGATCCGGAAAGTACAGTGTCGCTTTCTGTCCTAATCCCCATATGGGGCTTTTCGACATAAGAATATAGGCGGCTTCGAACTGATCCTGGCGCATTTCTAAACTGCTGCCTCGTATTTCGGTTTTTTCCGGATTTAATACCGATACGATCAGATTTTCAACAAAATCCAGATAAGGCATCAGGACGATTATACTGATTACCGCAAAAGCTAAGATGCGAACGGATTGTTTGTTTTTTAGATTGATCAGCGGGAGTATTCCTACTGCCAGAAATACCAGCGGTGTTCGGCTGTTGGATAGCAGGGATGCGATGAATGCCATAATGCCGACAAGCAGCATGGTTTTTTGCTGTAATTTACTGAAATATGCTTTATAATACACGTACCCGTACAGGCAGAGGCAGAATATCAATCCGAAATTGATGCTGCCGCCGATCGGATGAAGGAAAAACGATTGGACACGGGTTCCTCGCTCATCTTCCAGATATTGCCAGTCTGTTGCTCTGGGACCTGCGAGGTCTATTTCATAATCCATTACGGGATTGTAGCCCAGGAATTTTTCGATAAATGCATATGTGCAAATTATCAGCGAGGCTCCTAATAATATATTGACAACTTTCAGTATATCTTCTTTGCTTGATATTAACATCCAGCATAAATAGGCACTGATGAAATCGCAAAAAACAACGGATAGCAGTGACGTGAAGGTATTCTGGATTCCGGCGATCGAAATAAAGCTCGATACTACATAGGACAATAGTACCCAGATAAATACCTTGTTGAACGGCAGGGGAGATGTCGTTATTACCCGGCTGTATCTTTTTCTTTTGATTACATATAGCAGTGCGAAGAAGATCGACATGAATACTTCCAGGGTCAATAACGGAACGCCCGGAAGGTTTATCAGGTTTATGTTGTTGTTTAGGAACAGCCGGAACGCCAGAAAGAGAAAAAAACCTTGTTTGTAGTTTTTTAATGAGTACAGAATTAGCAGTGCCGCTATAATCAAGAATGGATTCATGCAGTCATTATTTTATAATTCGGGCCGGAATCCCTGCCGCGATCGAATACGGGGGAATATTTTTTGTAACCACCGCATTCGCACCGATGATGGCCCCCTCGCCGATCGTGACTCCGGCCAAAATCGCGGCTTTCTCCCCGATCCACACATTGTCTCCGATGACGATCGCACCTTTGGAATAAATAGGCCGGGCATTCGGTGCGATGTTCCGGAGCGCCATATCTTTGGGATCTCCGTGCGAATTGTCCGAAATGAGCACGCTTTTCCCCGTGCGGACGTTTTTACCGATCCGGATAGAATTGACTGCGGTGATATGCATATCCGGACCGAACATGCAGCCGTCACCAATCGATATTTTCACCGGAGTATTGTATTGCGGCATTTCATGAGCCGTGATATGGGAATTGCGGCCGATAAGACAATAGTCCCCAATCTCAATGTATTTTTTCCCATTGACTAAATATAATCCCGGTTCTACCTCTGTATGAAGCCCTATTTTTCGGACGTTATGTGCAATCCATGCTGTATAAAACCATGCGTAATACCGGCTAAACCGTTGTGAAAGCGAATATGGCCATATACAATGAAGTAAATTGCCGAATGTTCGTATATATTTATAAAGCATTTTTTATTTTGTATTTAAAAATTTATTTTTCAAATACCCGTATAATGTTTCCTTACCATCTGCCGTTTCATAATATGATAACCGATGGTTTAGTTTGAAAACCGTCGTTTCTTGTTTGATGCGATCGAATTTTTCTGCATCATATGGTTGGTTCATCTCGGAAAGCAATTGGTGTAAATATGGGGATGTATAGGGCATCGTGTCTACGCTTCTGCGGAATGAATCGTTTTTCCGATAAATTAGGTCGAAGATGTAATCTATCAGAAGATAATCGATCATCTTATTGTATTCTTGGAGGTATTTAAGAAAGATACTTTGGATAGTGCCAAATGCTGGATTACCATGAGTTGATGCAAGGAAAAATGTAGCCCACCTGTATGCAGATATGGTGGTATTGGATCCAGTCACAATTTTTATTGAGTGAAAATAGTCTGGGGCAGGAATTGATATTGAATCGGTAATCAGTAAAGTACTGTCCATCCAAATACCGCCTTTATCAAATAATAAACAAATGCGTAATATGTCGGAAAAGTGGGTGTATGAAAGTTCTCCTCTATTCAATCGATCATAAATATAATTAGGAAGTGTAACGTGTGAGGCAATATTATCTTTGGTCAATAAATGGACTGGCCGGTCATGTATATTCGAGACAATACTATTGTAACATATTTTTACAATTTCAGGCATTGCAGTCTCTCCCTGATACCAAAAGATCCATACCGGACCGTTATTTGACTTTTCTTGTAGCGATGGAAATGTTGCAGGAACCATATCGCAATAATGTTCATCCATCCATCGGCGAATAGAATCTATTTTCTGGTTTTCAAAAAAACAGCATTCTTTGAAATGAAAATAGAAAAAATCCCGTATCAGTTGGATGAATAACACGCAAAGTGTCCGTATCCGTAAAAATGAACTTAATCGGACGATATTTATGATCTTAGATCCGTATAAACGAATTGTACGATACATTACTCTGGATTATTTTGGTCGGATATTTTTGACATACATCTTTGTCGATGAGAAATAATTTTTTGATAGATATCGGTTAACGTATTTTTGATAGATTCGGGATTATGCCGTTGCCGGGCTGCTAGTTGTCCTTGGTGACTCAGTTGCTCCATTAATTTTGTATCCCGGCTCAGTTTAACGATCTCCATTGCCAGCATGTGCGGTTCATTTGACGGGATGAGAATGCCGGTTTCGTAGTTTTTGACGAGAGACGGAATCCCGCCTACATAGGTCGTGATGACTGGAATTCCGATTATTTGGGCCTCGCATAATGAATTAGGAGAATTGTCGATATATGCTGTATGTACGTAGATGTCGGCCTCTGCAAGTTGAACGGCTAAATCTTCGGCCGAAAGTGTTCCCAGAAATTTTATGTTGACTGCATCATGAGGCGTACGTTCATTTTTCTCGAAGAAAGGGAAAGACCCGGTGGGGCCGGCAATAAGCCATTCGAAATCAAAATCCGTATGATCTTTTAATAATTTGGCTGTCTTCAAAAGGAGATCCATGCCTTTGACCATACTGCATGACCCGACGCTGAGCAACTGTATGCGCTTCCTTTGTCGAAATGTCCATGTTTTCGGGGGATTGAAGAAGACTGGGCGTAGTGCTTCATTACAATGATAATATTGTGAGTCTGGGGCATACAGGCGTGTGATATTGTAATCCCAGTTCGTTCGCCCCATGACATAACGGCAGTGTTTCAGGATATCTATTTCACGTGCTACTTTATAGTTGTCATTTCTACTCCATACAAATCGTCTTTTTAACAGTACGATAGGGTTGTAGTGCGATGTTTTCCACTGGGTGAAGAAATTATAGCCTGGAGGATACGAGGCATTTACATAGGGAGGAAGGCTGCCCTGCATGTGGATGACGACTGGTATGTCTACGTATTTCTCAACCAATCCGAATCCCCATTCCGAACCGAAAACATGGATGATGTCCGGTTTGAAATCCTCTATGACTTTCAGGCAGTCCGCAATAATTATCTTGTCTTTTTCCGATGCGTATATGCGTCGCCGCAATCCCGGTTTTACCCGGATCGGATAATAACACACCCCGTCGATTTCTTTCTTGAATATCGGATCCGGATGTTCGAATGCTACCCCCAGGCGGATGTTATCTGATGTTCGGATTATTTTTTCCAAGGATGCGATCCAACCGCCGCCGTTATGTTCGCCGTTCCGGTGGGCATCGTAAAGAGATGGATTTACGGCAAACCAAAGTACTTTCATATTATGAATTGGTATTATGTGACAGGAAGCTTTTACTCGTGTCGATTTTCCCGGACAGAAGATCGTCTATGCGCTTCCAATCCGGAGTTGACAGGGGTGTCGTGTCCTGTATCTGTTGAGGATCGAATCTGTCGGTCATTCCCAATCCGTTCAGGAAATCCCGCATCCGCGAATGGTTCGTTCTGCCCCGGAGCGGATAGGTCAGGAACGGTTTATGGAAAAGGACGGAGAATGCCGTCGCATGAAACGAATTCGAAATGACGAATTCCGCATTTTTAATCCATGCGAGGAATTCCAGCGGCCCGGCGTCCGAAATATTCCGTTCCGCATAGGCAAGCGGTGCGAAATCGTTCAGGGAATACAATCTGGCGCCGAGCTGCCGGGCTATTTGCCGTGCATGTTCCCTAATAGTGGGATCATTCGAGAAATCATATACGAGAACATACCTTTCTTGGGGTGTTATGTCCGCGGAAATTTCCTCCCAGCTTTGTCTGTTCAACAGAAAAACCGGATCTTCCACCTGTTCTGCCGTTCTGCCGACAGAAAGATCCCTGATTATTCTTACCCCTGTCTGCTCCCGCACCGATATCGCATCGAATCGCTGCAGTTTTTTCGTGACGAAAGCCCTGTATGCGGGAGCGATCTCCGATACTGCAAAACTGGCTGCATAGGAGATACGCCGCGTATCGTCGGATCCGAAATCGAGATAGAACGCTGCATCCTTTCCGTTTTCACACGCCGTGTTCCAAATCTGGTCGCTTCCGGCAATATATAAATCTGCCTGCGGTGGAGTGGCCCTTAGCTCTTCGGCCGAAGTATAGGTATTGTCGGTAAGCGTCAGGAATTTTTGCCTGAAATCGTCGAATTTACGTTTCCGGCCGATCGTTTTGTATATTTTCCGGTTTTTGAGCAGAAAATAGATACATTGTGTCCCGACGTAATCTTTATAGGGATATAATCTTGATTCAGCGGGAATATGCCGCCAGTTATATCTGCTGTTCAGATAATAGGGCTTGTAATCGATGATCTCGACATCGTGTCCCTCCTGCGACAGATACCGTTGCAGTGCGTACGCCTGCAAAGAGGCTCCGTAATTATAAACGTTATGACAGGTAATCGTCGCTATTTTCATTTTGCGATGCGTTTTATGAGTTTGCGCATTGTCGCTGTCGGATGACGGGCGTGATTTACTATCCGCGTTAATTGTTCTCGACGGGTTACGTAGCGCTCTATTTGTCTGAGCGAAATTTTCGGGTTTCGCAGCAGCGACATGATGTGATCATAATTGCCGGGTTGTCGGGCGTTCTCCCGCATTTGTCCCTCCGCTGCCGTTTCGAATGAAATCTCCGATATATGGCAGCCTTGCAATATTTCGACGATATTTTGGCCTCGCTCCGTGAACGGGATCAGCGCGCTGACACCTTGTTCGTTATCCTGATAGCGGGAACCCCAGAGGTCGCCGACCCGCAAATCCGCGGCTGAGTTGTCGAGTTTATATTTGCACTGTTTGTAGCAGGCAGAACCTAAACACATATCTTTTAGGAATATTTTATAAAAAAGATCTCCATCCGATAATGCTGAAAATCCTTTGGCTATTCCGTCTGATGCCGAATATGTGTAGTCCATGGCCCATGAGTCGTGCCAGCCCCGCCGTTTGCTTCGCCATTTGATGTCCGTGAGTTTTGCGTTTTCGCCGATCGTGCCAGGTATTTTTGCCATAACAGCATCGACGGAACTCCATGGCAAAAGAAATCCACGAGGATGAAATTCGATTCAACCCTGAAACGCCGGATGTAGCGTCGGAAAGATGCGATTTGACAAGGGGTGCCCGTCACCACGTATTTGTCATGGATATCTATTCCCGCAAATCCGTCGGTTGTATCGCTCTGCAGATATTTGCTTCCTGCAGATGCAGCCAGCTCTTCCTCGTTTCGTGCGATATAATGTTCCGGAATCTGTTTTGCATAATTATAACGGACGACGCATATTTTGAAGCCTTGCTGCAGCATTTGCCGGCCGATTTCAAAAGCGATTCCCCCGGAGGATGAATTTTTGCGGATATCGTCGTTCAGGCTCCATGCCGCATAACTTGTCGGTTTAAGGTCTATAACCTGGCTGTCTGCTGCAAAAGCGCAAACCTCTACGCAGATCGAGCATTTTATACACTGATCCGCCGATTCGATGCGGGGTTCGTAAAAGCCGTTTTTATTTAACTTCAATGCGATGATTTGTTTGGGACAAGCCTTGGCGCAAACCCCGCATCCGAAACAATCGTGTATATCTGCAATATTGATCATACTTTTATGCAGAACATTTCTGTTTGATTCTGGCTACTATTTTTTTCTGCACGAAAATCCGCTCCTGCACCGACAGTCCGACATAGTAAATGACGATCAAAGTTGCGATGGCACATACGCCGGAAACTACGAATAACCGCAAAATGCCGGCATTCATCAGGTGAGAGACTATTATAGGGCAGATTGCTGCCAGAACAGCCACTACGCAGACATTCAACAGCACTTGGGTAAAGTAGGACTTTATGGATATTTCCACCTGCCGGTGAAGAAACCAGAGGCGGGCGAAGAGGCATCCCAAAGAGAGGCAAATGGCTACGTACATGGTCGTCTCTGGTGCATAACCTTTGCCCAGCAATAGGTAGGAGATCGGAAAATTGAGCAATTGAAGGCTTCCGACGACGATCTGGTAGTTCCGTATATTGCCGGTTGCCTGCAAAGCCGTTATTTGCGTGCCGGACAAGACTTCGCACATGGCGAATACCAGAACCAGCCGGACGAAGATTACGGTGTATTCCGGGACGTTTTTCAACCATAGCGTCAGGATCGTATTCGTTTCGATGATGATCGGGAGCGATAGCAGCAACAGCAGGTAGAATGAAAAACGGGCGCCGCTTTGTACCAATGTAAGCATATACGGATAGTCGCCCGATGCGTAGCTTTTCGTGATTTGCGGATTGATCGCAGTCATAAAATTAGTTGCAAATCCGTTTACGGCGACGTTCACCTGGAATGCGATAGCGCGCGCTGCGTTGATGACCGGGCCGCAGAACAGATTTATGACGATATTGACCCCCTGATCCCGCAAAACCCCCGCAAAAGACCCGATGAAATTCCAGCCGGCAAATCCCATCATTTCTTTCAGAAGGGCTTTGTTGAATGTAAAATGATATGTGCACTCTTTGAAATTTCGCTTGCAGTAGATGCCGTAAGCGATCCGGATGACACAGGCGACGGCCAGTAGTAATATACCGTACAATTTTAACTTGTCGAATGAAAAAATGACGAGTATGTAGACGATCAACAGCTTGAGTACTACTTCGATAATGCTGATATACGCAAAAGCCTGCATTCGTTCGTGTGCAATGATCGCCGCATTGTACGGAACGCTGATCAGGTTCACCATGAACGTCAGTATGGAACACTGAAGCACCCAGTTGGCAGCGCCGATACGACTCTCCGGCAGGTTCATTTTTTCATTCAGGAACCATACGCCCCCTATTTCGGCCAATACGAAGATCAGGAGCGCCAGCCCGATCTGGATTGTTACCGACGATGAAAATACGGATTTTAATTTTGCGGTATTGCCCTGTCCCAGCTCGAATGTTATGTACCTGCTTATCGCTGCGGATAATCCGCCGGAAATGACGGAGAACATGGCGACGACTCCGCCGATGACATTATATATACCGAAATCTTCAACTCCCAGCGTATTCAGGACGACTCGGCTTGTGTAAAGACTTACAGCCATCATGAATATCATCCGAAAATAGAGCAGAAGAGTATTTTTCGCTATTCGTTTGTTATTTCCCGATGATGTCTGGACTGTCATTCTGTTTACCTTTGTTTGCCGGATTTTTTGTTTGGTAGGCTTACCTGTCCTTATACATGCTCTGATAGTACTCTTGGTATTCGCCAGAAGTTATGTCGTCCATCCATTTTTGGTTTTGGAGGTACCATTGGACAGTTTTTT